>Ga0335085_10001828_pt1 | contig 42480 bp, 48 predicted proteins | sample Lox_Sample_45_FD_206712 | JGI IMG/M metagenome (GOLD analysis project Ga0335085, IMG submission 206712) | Soil microbial communities from Loxahatchee National Wildlife Refuge, Florida, United States - Lox_Sample_4.5 | ecosystem: Environmental > Terrestrial > Soil > Wetlands | place: USA... | reverse complement strand
TGGAATGGTGGGACGGCCGCTCCGGCTTTCACGCCGAGCCGTGGCGCGCCGAACCGGTCCTCGCGATCGCGCCGGCCGATCATCCTTGGAGCCGCGAGAAGAGCATCACCCGCGCGAGGCTCATGGCGGAGCCGCTGATCGGCGGCGAGCCCGGCACCGGCACGGGTCGGATCCTGCGCCATCACCTCGGCGCGGGACGGACATTGCCGCGCCCGATCGCCGAACTCGGCAGCACCGAGGCGGTGAAACGCGCCGTGATCGCCGGGCTCGGCGCCTCTGTCGTGCTGGGATTGGCGGTGGCCGAGGAAGCGAAGTCCGGCCGGCTCGTGGCACGTCCGCTCAAGCCCGCCCTGCGCAAGCCGCTCTATCTTATTCGGCGCGAGGATATCGCCGCGCGTCACCCGCTCATCGCCCATCTGCGCCGCGCCGCCGCGCTGCAGTGACGCGCCGCGTAGCTTGCCTAGCCGAGGGTCTCGGGCGCGAAGAGCTCTTCGAGCTTCCAGTCGCGCGACAGGAGCCGCTGCTGGCGGTTGTAGCGCAGGCACGCCTCGAGCGCGGTCCGATTGCGCTCGATGCCGTAGGGCCAGAAATCGTCGCCCATGAGGCGGCGATTGCGCTCCTGCAGCGCGGCGGCCCAGGGGATCATCAGCGCCGGCGAGAAGAAGACCGAGCCGGCGCGATAGATGTTCTGCGCCGCCTGCTTCGCCTTCTCGAACGCGTCCATCACCGCGCGCGCGACCCAGGGATTCTCGAGGTAGACCGAGCGCTTGATCACCACCGTGTGCATGATCGGGAAGATTTTCGTGCGCGCGAAATAATCGCGCTCGACCGTCTCGAAATCCTCGAACAGCCGGCCGATCTTCGGCGATCCGGCGCGCATCGAGGGCGGGATCCAGGCGGAGAACAGCGCGTCGATCTCGCCGTCCAGCAGCATCTTGTCGAGCGTCTGGTCGGGCCGCAGCGCGTTGATCGTCACCCCCGGCGGGTTGGCGGGCGCGGCCCAATCCGCTTCGCGGCTCGGCGCATCGAGCCCGCCGACGTAATAGCGCATGCTGTCGGCGGCGACGCCGTAATCCTCGTGCAGCGGGCCTTTCGCCCAGATGCCGGCGTCATGCCCGTAGCGATGCAGCTCGCCGACCTTGCGGCCGATGAGATCGCGCGGCTGCTGGATGCCGCTCTCCTTGTTGACGAAGATCGCGCCGTGGCGGAAGAGCCGGTTGGGAAAGACCGGGATCGCGACGAAAGGCGGATCGGGCAGCTCGAGGCTGCGCAAGTAATAGGTGATGCCGAGCTCGGAGACGTCGAACTCGCCCTTCATCGCCCGCTCCATGATCGCGCCGACCTGCGGCGCGCTGCGATATTCGAGCTCGATGCCTTCGGGCTGCACGCTGCCATCGGCGAGCGCGCGGGTGCGGTCGTAATGCCAGCAGCCGAGCGTCAGGTTGAGCGCCACGTTTCCTCCGAACCGCGATGGAGATCAAAAAGGCTAATCGAGATCAGGCGCCGGTTTTCAGCCGCTCGACCAGCTCGTGCACGGTCGGGATGAAGCCATTGGCGTAGAACGGGTCGCTGCCGAAGCGATAGGCGTTGTGGCCCGAGAACATCAGCTCGTGCTCGCAATCGTCGGAATGGCTGATCGCCTGCAAGGTCTTCTGGATGCAGAAGCTGCGCGGATCGGCCTTCTTGCCGGTGGTGCCCTGCTCGTTCTGCGCCCAGTTCGAGAACTGGCAGGCCGAGAGGCAGCCCATGCAGTTGATCTGATCATTGCGGATCTCGAGCGCTTTCTTCGGCGCGACGAACACGAGCGTCGAATCGGGCGTGCGCAGCGCCTCGGTGAAGCCCTCGCCGATCCAGCTCAGCGCGCGCTCGCGGTCGTGCGGCGTGACATAGACGACGCGATGCCGCGCGCCGACTTCCAGCGCGGCGAGATGGTCGCCGACGGCCTCGATCGAATAGGGGATCTGGCGGTCGTTGCGGTCGCGCAGCTCGTTGAGGAACTCGTTGCGCACGGCCGAGGAATAGAACCCGGTCGGGCTGAAGCGGTTGAGATAGACGTCGCCCTCTTTCAGCGTCAGCAGCTTGCGCTTCCACGCATCGGAGATCGGGCTTTCCTTGGTGAGCAGCGGCCGCGTGCCGAATTGGAAGGCGATCGGCCCGAGATCGGGATTGTCGATCCAGTCTTCCCACTCGTCGAGCCGCCACACGCCGCCCGCCATCACGATCGGCGTGTTGTCGAGGCCGAATTCGCGCATCAGCTTGCGGAGCTCGAGCACGCGGCCGAACGGCGGCTCCGGCATTTCCGGATTCTCGCTGTTGGTGATGCCGTTATGGCCGCCGGCGAGCCACGGATCCTCGTAGACCACGGCACCCATCAGATCGCGGAATTTGTGATACGCGCGCTTCCACAGCGCGCGGAACGCGCGGCCCGAGGAGACGATCGGATAATAGTAGACGCCGTAGCGCTGGCAGATCTCGGCGATCTTGTAAGGCATGCCGGCGCCGCAGGTGACGCCGTTGATGAGGCCGCGCGCGCCTTCCAGGACGCCGTGCAGGATGCGCTCGGCCGCCGCCATCTCCCAGAGGATGTTCATGTGGATGCGGCCTTGCCCGTTCGAGCGCTCATAGGCGACACGCGCCTGATGGATGCCGCCGGCGATCGAGAAGGCGATCAGCTCCTCATGCCGCTCGCGCCGCGTGCGGCCCCTGTAGATCTGCTCGAGCTTGTTGCCCTGCGCGTCGAAGCTGTCGGCATTGACGCCCGAGAACGTGCCGACGCCGCCGCTTGCCGCCCAGGCGCCCGAGCTTTCGCCGTTGGACACGGATATGCCCTTGCCGCCTTCGACCAGCGGCAGCACTTCGCGCCCCGAGATGAGCAACGGTTTAAGCGCCTTCACGAGACAATCCCTCCGCCCACGACCCTAGCAAATCCGAGGATCGGCTGTCCCGCCCATCCCCGGTTTTGCCTTTCAGCCGCCAATTACTGAGCGGGCTGCGCAGCCTTCGCATCATCGCGCTGGCGCTTTTCTTCGGCGAGCTTGCCGCTGATGTCTTCGCCGGTCACTTGATCGACCTGCTTCATCGACAGCTTGACCTTGCCGCGATCATCGAAGCCCAGCACCTTGACCTTCACCTGATCGCCGACCTTCACCACGTCGGTGGTCTTGCCGACGCGCTGCGGCGCCAGCTCGCTGATATGGACGAGGCCGTCGCGCGCGCCGAGGAAGTTGACGAAGGCGCCGAAATCGACGGTCTTCACCACCTTGCCGCTGTAGATCACATTGACCTCGGGCTCGGCGACGATGCCGCGGATCCAGTCGATCGCGGCTTTCGCCGCATCGCCGTCGACCGCCGCGACCTTGATCGTGCCGTCATCCTCGATATCGACCTTGGCGCCGGTGACCTCGCAGATCTCGCGAATGACCTTGCCGCCCGAGCCGATGACTTCGCGGATCTTGTCCTTCGGAATGGTGATGGTGGTGATGCGCGGCGCGTTGTTCGAGACCGCTTCGCGCGCGGCTTCGAGCGCTTTCGACATCTCGCCGAGAATGTGGATCCGGCCGCCCTGCGCCTGATGCAGCGCGACCTTCATGATCTCCTCGGTGATCGAGGTGATCTTGATGTCCATCTGTAAGGCGGTGATGCCCTTCTCCGTGCCGGCGACCTTGAAGTCCATGTCGCCGAGGTGATCCTCGTCGCCGAGGATGTCGGAGAGGACGGCGAATTTATCGCCTTCCTTGATGAGGCCCATGGCGATACCCGCGACCGGCCGCGCCAGCGGCACGCCCGCATCCATCAGCGACAGCGACGACGAGCACACCGTCGCCATCGAGGACGAGCCGTTCGATTCCGTGATCTCTGAAACGACGCGGATCGTGTAGGGGAACTTCTCCTTCTCCGGCAGCAGCGGATGGACCGCGCGCCAGGCGAGCTTGCCGTGGCCGATCTCGCGCCGGCCGGGCGTGCCCATGCGGCCGGCCTCGCCGGTCGAATAGGGCGGGAAGTTGTAATGCAGCAGGAAATGCGAGCGGAATTCGCCTTCGAGCGCATCGATGATCTGCTCGTCCTGGCCGGTGCCGAGCGTCGTGACGCCCAGGGACTGCGTCTCGCCGCGGGTGAAGAGCGCCGAGCCATGGGCGCGCGGCAGCACGCCGACCTCGACCGAGATCGGCCGCACGGTCTTGGTGTCGCGGCCGTCGATGCGCGGCTTGCCTTCGATGATGGCGCCGCGGACGATGTCCTTCTCGAGCTCCTTGAAATATTTGCCGGCGAGGGTCTTCTCGGCCTCGTCGGGGAAGAGCTCGGCGATCTTCGCTTTCGCCGCTTCGAGCCGCTGTTGCCGCGCCTGCTTCTGCTGCTCGCCGTAGGCGGCGGCGATCTCGGCGCTGACGGCGGCGCTGAGCTTTTGCTCAATGGCGGCGGCGTTCGCCGGCTTTTCCGGCATGTTCCACGGGTCCTTCGCCGCGACCTCGGCGAGCTCGATGATTGCCTGGATCACCGGCTGGAAGGATTTGTGGCCGAACATCACGGCGCCGAGCATCACGTCTTCCGACAGCTCCTTGGCTTCGGATTCGACCATCAGCACGCCTTCGGTGGTGCCGGCGACGACGAGCTCGAGCTGCGAATTCGGCAGCTCATCGAGCTTGGGATTGAGCACGTATTGCCCGTCGATATAGCCGACGCGCGCGCCGCCGATGGGCCCCAAGAACGGGATGCCCGAGATCGTGAGCGCCGCCGAGGCACCGACCATCGCGACGATGTCGGGATCGTTCTCGAGATCGTGGCTGAGGACGGTACAGACGACTTGCGTCTCGTTGAGGAAACCCGAGGCGAAAAGCGGACGGATCGGGCGATCGATGAGCCGCGAGGTCAGCACCTCTTTCTCGGACGGGCGGCCTTCGCGCTTGAAGAAACCGCCCGGGATCTTGCCGGCGGCGAAGGTCTTTTCCTGGTAATTGACCGTGAGCGGGAAGAAATCCTGCCCCGGCTTCTGCTGCTTGTTGGCGACAGCGGTGCAGAGCACCGTCGTCTCGCCGTAGGTCGCCATCACGGCGCCATTGGCTTGCCGCGCGACTTTGCCGGTCTCGAGGACGAGGCGTCGGCCGCCCCACATCAGCTCTTTTCGATATACCTCGAACATGATCGGGTTCTCTCTCTTCTCTCTTTGCTCTCTTGTGAAAGACATGCGGACGCGGCGCGAGCGACCTTCCCGGTCGTCGCGGCGCAGGCGCCCGTTGAAACGTTAGGATGGTGCTGCCGGCTCAGCGGCGGAGCCCCAGGCGCTCGATCAGCGTGTTGTAGCGCGCGACATCCGTGCGCTTCAGGTAATCGAGCAGGCTGCGGCGTTGGCCGACCATCACGAGCAGGCCGCGCCGCGAATGGAAATCCTTTTGGTGATGGCTCAGATGCTCGGTCAGATTGGCGATCCGTTCCGACAACAGCGCCACTTGGACTTCGGGCGACCCGGTATCGTCCTTCTTGCGCTGATATTCCTGAACCAGCTCTTGCTTGCGCACGAGCGTAATCGACATCGGTCTCTCCTTGTCTCAAAAATTCATCACACGCACGGGGCGGATCAAGCCTTTGTCGATTGCGGCCAACGCCACCAGCCTTCCGTCGCTGGTTGCGCGGATCGTTGCGCCATCTCCGAGAAGATCGATGCGCGCCCGATCCGATGGGCGCAATGGCGTCACGACACGACCGCAACGCAAGGCCTCCGCCTCTTCGCCGCTCAGGGCCAGCGCCGGGATGTCGTCCAGCGCGGTCTCGATTGGCAGCAAATGCCCGGAAGCGGCCGGACTATGCCCCAGACTTTCCAGTTTAGCCAGGGAAATCGCGGCGTCCAGCGCGAACGGCCCGACGGCGAGACGCCGCAGGGCGCTGACATGGGCATAGCACCCGAGCGCGAGCCCCAAATCGCGGCCAAGTGCCCGAATATAAGTGCCTTTTCCGACTTCGGCCTCGAATTCGGCATGCTCCGGATCGGGCTGTCCGAGGAGGGTCAGGCGGGCGATTTCGACCGGCCGGGGGGCCAGGTCAGGGGGCTCTCCGCCCCGCGAAAGCTCGTAGGCGCGCTCGCCCTCGATCTTGATCGCCGAGAAATCCGGCGGCCGCTGGAGGACCGTGCCCGCGAAGCCCGGCAAGGCGGCGAGGATCTGGTCGCGGCTCGGCCGCGCGGTGCTGGTCGCGGTGACCGCGCCCTCGGTGTCGTCGGTGCTGCGCGCTTCGCCCCAGCGGAGCGCGAAGCGATAGATTTTGCGTCCCCCCATGGCGAAGGAAACGGTCTTGGTCGCCTCGCCGAGGGCGATCGGCAGCACGCCCGTGGCCAGCGGATCGAGCGTCCCGCCATGCCCCGCCTTCTGCGCATCGAGCAGGCGGCGCACGATCGCGACAGCACGGCTCGAGCTCATGCCGAGCGGCTTGTCGAGATTGATCCAGCCATGAACCGGCTGGCCGCGGCGCTTACGCGCCATCGTCCTCATCCTGGGCGGGAGGCTTATCCTCCGCCGCGAGATCGCGCGCGACATCCTCGCGCCGCAGCAGGGCTTCGATGCGGCTCGCCTCATCAAAGCTCTGGTCGAGCGCGAAGACGATCTGCGGCGCGACGCGCAGCTTCACCTCTTGCGCGACCAGCCGCCGCAGATGGCCGGCGCCGCGCTTCAAGCCCGCCATGATCTCGGCGGCGTTGCGCCCGGCGAGCGGCATCACGTAAGCCGTCGCGCGTTTCAGATCGGGCGACACGCGGACCTCAGTGATGGTGAGCGGCGCCTCGTGCAAGGCGGGATCATGCAGCTCGCCGCGCTCGAAGATGCGCGCCAAGGCGTGGCGCATCTCTTCGCCGACACGGAGCTGACGTTGGCTGGGACCCCGGGTTTGCGCCACCGAATTCGCCTGTTATTGCGGCACTTGCTGGAGCGGGTGCCAGCCCGAGCCCGGCGGCGCGGCGGCGGCAGCGCTGTTGTGTACGGCGCCCGAATTGTCGATGAAATGGTAGGGCTGCGTCGTGTCGACGTTGTAGACGGTCGTCCCGGTCTCGGGATTGGTGAACGTCCCGGTGTTGCGCACCGCTTTCTGGTCGTAATTCTCGATCGCGTTGGTCGTCGCTTGCGAGCGCGCTGCACCGCCATTGACGATGATATCGGTGGTCGATTGCAAGGTGCGGCCGTTCTGGATGATCGCGTTGGAGATGAACGCGTTCTGCTGCGCGACGATGCGGCTGGTCTGCGCCGCGGTCTGGTTCTGCGCGATCTGCCATTGCGGATTGACCGCGAAGCTCGCGACCATGTGGCCGAGCAGCATATAGGCCGTGCTGCCGCGCGAGGCGGCCGAGACGAAGCCGCTGAGCGCCTTCACGTCCCAAAGACTGCTGACCTGATTCTGCACCAGCTCGGTCGCGGCGAAGACATAGCCGGTTCCCGGCATGCCCCGCAGACTGCACGAGAACGAGGCTTCGCCGGCGAGGATCGAGGTGCGCACGCCGCCCTGGGCATAGGCCATATCGATCGCCTGATTGGCGTCGGGCCGGGCCCGCGTGCCGGTGGCCCTCACATTCGTGCAGTCCTTCGCCACCCGCGACAATCCCCATTGGGCCGAGAAGGCCTGCCCATTGAGATAGGGCTCGATGAGGAATTGATTGCCGTAGCCGGGGCTATAGGTCATTCCCTGACGCAAGCCGCCCGCGGCGAGCATCGGCGAGGGCGGCGTGTAGATCGGGATATTGGGATCGCCGTAGAAGAGATCGATCGTGTTGTCGGGCGCGATCGCCTCGACGCCGGAGCGGATATCGACTGTCGACAGGCGCTTGATGCCGCCCGAGACGCGCCAGCCCGCGGGCACGTCGATGCTGAACGCGTGCTCGACGGGATCGACGAATTTTACCCAGCGCACGGCGAGCGGCGCGACGCCCGTCGCTTGCGGGGCCGGTTGCTGCGCGAAAGCGCTGACGGAAAGAAAGAGCGGCAGCGCGAGGACTGCCGCTTTGGCCATCGACATGAAGATTCCTCCGCGTTTCAAAGAGCGCGGGCGACCTCTTCCACCTCGAAGCACTCGATGACGTCGCCCTTTTCGATATTGTCGTAATTCTCGAAGGCCATGCCGCATTCGAAGCCCTCGCGCACTTCGCGGACTTCGTCCTTGAAGCGCTTCAAGGTCTTGAGCGTGCCTTCGTGGATCACGACGTTGTCTCTGAGCAGCCGCACCTTGCCGCCCCGCTTGACGATGCCTTCGGTGACCATGCAGCCGGCGACCTTGCCGACCTTCGAGATGTTGAACACCTCGCGGATTTCGGCATTGCCGAGGAACTTCTCGCGCCTTGTCGGCGACAACAGGCCGCTGAGCGCCGCTTTGATGTCGTCGATCACCTCGTAGATGATCGAGTAGTAGCGGATCTCGACGCCGTCGCGCCGCGCCATGTCGCGCGCTTGCGGATTGGCGCGGACATTGAAGCCGACGATCACGGCGTGCGAGGCCTTGGCGAGGATGATGTCGCTCTCGTTGATGCCGCCGACCGCCGCATGGAGCACGCGCACCGAAACCTCGTCGGTGCCGAGCTTCTCGAGCGAGCCGGTGATCGCCTCGAGCGAGCCCTGCACGTCGGATTTGACGACGACCGCCAGTTCTTTCGCCGCGCCCGCCGCCGCCTGGGCGAACATCTGCTCGAGCGTGCCGCGCGCGCCGGCCGCCGCCTGCTGCTCGCGGCGCAGACGCTGGCGATAGGCGGCGATATCGCGCGCCTGGCTCTCGTCGGCCGCGACGGTGAAATCGTCGCCCGCCATCGGCGTGCCGGAGAGGCCCAGCACCTCGACCGGCATCGCGGGCGTCGCCTCGGTAATGTTCATGCCGCGATCGTCGATCAGGGCGCGCACCCGGCCCCATTCGCTGCCGGCGACGAAGATGTCGCCGACCTTGAGCGTGCCGCGCTTGATCAGCACGGTGGCGACCGGACCGCGGCCGCGCTCGAGCTGCGCCTCGATGACGCTGCCCTCGGCGGGACGATGCGGATTGGCCTTGAGGTCGAGAAGTTCGGCCTGCAGCAGGATCGCTTCTTCGAGCTTGTCGAGATTGATCTTCTTGAGCGCCGAGACTTCGATATCGAGCACGTCGCCGCCGAGCTTTTCGACGACGATCTCGTGCTGCAGCAATTCCTGCCGCACCTTCTCGGGATTGGCACCCGGCTTGTCGATCTTGTTGATCGCGATGATCATCGGCGCGCCCGCCGCCTTGGCGTGACGCAGCGCTTCGACGGTCTGCTCCTTGATGCCGTCATCGGCGGCGACCACCAGCACGACGATATCGGTGACATGCGCGCCGCGCGCGCGCATCGCGGTGAAGGCCTGGTGGCCCGGCGTGTCGATGAAGGTGATCTTCTGGCCGCCATGCAGGGTGACCTGATAGGCGCCGATATGCTGGGTGATGCCGCCCGCCTCGCCGGCGGCGACGTCGGTCTGGCGCAGCGCATCGAGCAGCGAGGTCTTGCCGTGGTCGACATGGCCCATGACGGTGACGACGGGCGGCCGCGGCTCGAGCGAGGTCTCCGGATCGTCGTCCTGCTTCAGGCCGGCTTCGACGTCGGCTTCGGAGACGCGCTTCAGGCGATGACCGAATTCGGTGACCACGAGCTCGGCGGTGTCGGCGTCGATGGTCTGATTGATGGTCGCCATCACGCCCATCTTCATCAGCGCCTTGATCACGTCGGCGCCGCGCTCCGCCATGCGGTTGGCAAGCTCTTGCACGGTGATCGCCTCGGGCACGACGACGTCGCGGACGATCTTCGTCTGCTCTTGCAGCATCTGCAGCGCGCGCTGCTTCTCGCGCTCGCGATGGCGCTTGACCGAAGCCAGGCTGCGCTGCCGCTCGTCGTCGTCGGTGTTGATCGCACGGCTGACGGTCATCTTGGCGTTGCGGCGGTGATCGTCGCGCCGCGGCGCGGCGGCGGGACGGCGCGGTGGCGCGCCCGGGCGCGCGTTGCGCCGCGGCCCTTCTTCCTCGGGCTCTTCCTCGACGACCTTGATCTTGCCCGCGGCGGTCAGCGCCGCGACCTTCGCCGCAGCGGCCTTGCCGGCGCGATCCGCGACTTCGCGGCGCGAATCCTCGGCGGCCTTCTCCTGCTTGCGCTTTTCGTCGTCCAGCTTGCGCTTGTCGACCTCGTCGGCCTTGCGCTTGGATTCTTCCTCGGCCGCTTTGCGCTTGTTCTCTTCATCGAGACGGCGCGCCTCCTCGGCGGCACGGAGCGCGGCTTCCTCGCGCTCGCGCTCGCGGTCGGCATCGGCCTGGCGCCGCGTTTCCGCATCGGCGATCGCGCCTTTGAGGGCGCGGGTGCGATGCGCCCGCTCTTCCTCGGTCAGGCCTTGCGGCAGGACGACAGGACGGCGCGCCGGCGCGGCACCGGGCGCCTTGGCGGTCGCGGGCGCTGCGGGCGCGGCCGTTGCCGGCGTCTCGGCCGGCTTGGCGTCGCCCGGTCCGACGACGCGCTTCTTGCGCACCTCGACCTGGACGGTCTTGGTCCGGCCGTGCGGGAAGCTCTGGCGCACCTGTCCGGTCTCGATCGGCTTGCGCAGTTCGAGTTTGCCGCCGGTGCGGCCGAGGCTCAGCGGCCGCTTATCCTGGTCCGTACTATCGCTCACTCACTTCCACCTTTACGCCAGCCCGGAAGCCCTGCAGCCGCCGCGCCTCGGCAATGAATAAATCCGTCAGCCGCCCTTTGCCGAGAGCGACATGGACGACACGCTCGCGCCCGAAGGCCACACCCAATTCCCGCGCGTCGAGACAGGCGACACGCGGCAGAGACGCCGCGAGCGCGACGAGCTTTTCCTGCCCATCCGCCGCCGCGTCGGTTGCTTCGACGAGCAGCGCCGCTTTGCCCGCGGTCAAAGCTTCTTTCACCCGGACAAAACCAGCCACGGCAAGACCCGAGCGGCGCGCCAATCCGAGAATGTCGATACAGCGCTGCGTCAGCAACGCCGCGACGCGATCCTCAAGCCCCTCCGCAACGACCACTGGCGCCTTTGCGGCACGGGCAAAAACCCGCTTGCTCGACGCTTCGGCCACTATAGCCCGCTGGGCAGTGAGCCACAAACCCCGGCCCGGCAGCTTGCCGGCAATGTCGGGGACGATCCGGCCCTCGGGATCGACAACGAAGCGCAAAAGCTCGGTTTTCGGCCGCACCGCGCCGGTGACAAGGCAGCGGCGGGCCGTGCCCGTCAGGACCTCATCGCCCTCGTCATCCGCCAAAACGGGCGCGGCCAAGGAGCATCACTCCCCCGCCGCCGGCTTTTCAGCCGCTGCCGGCTCGTTCTCGAACCAATGCTCGCGCGCCTTCATGATGATCGCGTTGGCCTGGTCCTCTTCGAGCTTCGCGCCCGCGCCGGCCATCTCGATCAGCTCGTCGGCCGCGAGATCGGCGAGGTCGTCGAGCGTCTTCACGCCCTTCTCGCCGACCGCCACGAGCAGCGCCGGCGTCATGCCCTCGATCGCCGCGACCTCGTCGCTGACGCCGAGCTCCTGACGGCGCGCCTCGAAGCGCTCGTTCTGCTCTTGCAGGAACACCTGCGCCCGCTGCTGCAGCTCGCCGGCGATCGTCTCGTCGAAGCCTTCGACGCTGGCCAGCTCTTCGATCGCGACGAAGGCGACTTCCTCGACCGAGGTGAAGCCTTCGGTGACGAGGAGATGCGCGATGACGTCGTCGACGTCGAGCGCGTCGATGAACATCTTCGAGCGGGTGCGGAACTCTTCCTGGCGGCGCTCGCTCTCCTCGGCCTCGGTCAGGATGTCGATATCCCAGCCGGTGAGCTGCGAGGCGAGACGCACATTCTGGCCGCGGCGGCCGATCGCCAGCGACAACTGGTCATCCGGCACCACGACTTCAATGCGGCGTTGCTCTTCGTCCATCACCACCTTGGCGACTTCCGCCGGCGCCAGCGCGTTGACGACGAAGGTCGCCGGATCCTGCGACCACGGGATGATGTCGATCTTCTCGCCCTGGAGCTCGGCGACGACGGCTTGGACGCGCGAGCCGCGCATGCCGACGCAGGCGCCGACCGGATCGATGCCGCTGTCGTTCGAGATGACCGCGATCTTGGCGCGGCTGCCCGGATCGCGCGCCACCGCTTTGATCTCGATGATGCCGTCGTAGATTTCCGGCACTTCCTGGGCAAAGAGCTTCGCCATGAATTGCGGATGGGTGCGCGAGAGGAAGATCTGCGGCCCGCGCACTTCCTGGCGCACGTCGTAGATATAGGCGCGCACGCGCTCGCCCTGGCGGAAGCTTTCGCGCGGCAGCAATTCGTCGCGGCGGAGGATCGCCTCGGCGCGGCCGAGATCGACGACGACGTTGCCGAACTCGACGCGCTTGACGAGGCCGTTGACGATCTCGCCGACGCGGTCCTTGAACTCGTTGTATTGGCGCTGGCGCTCGGCATCGCGCACGCGCTGCACGATCACCTGTTTCGCGGTTTGCGCGGCAATCCGCCCGAAATCGATCGGCGGCAGCGGATCGGTGAGGAAATCGCCGACCTCAGCCTCGGGATTGAGCTGCTTGGCTTCCTCGAGCTTGATCTGCGTCGCCTCGTTCTCGACCGGATCGGCGACCTCGCGGAAGCGCATCAGCTTGATCTCGCCGTTCTTGCGGTCGATCTCGGCGCGGATGTCGTATTCGAGCCCGTATTTCGAGCGCCCCGCTTTCTGGATCGCCTGCTCCATCGCTTGGAGCACTTCGTCGCGATCGATGCCTTTGTCGCGCGCGACAGTGTCGGCGACTTGGAGAAGCTCGGGTCTCGGGTAGGAAGCGGCGATGGCCATGGCGACCTTCTTTGTGGAGATTGCTAGCTGTGGTTTTGCGGCTGCGTCGCCGCGATGAGTTCGTCGGTCAGAACAAGCTTGGCGCGCGCGATCGCATCGAGCGGCAGGCGCAGCGTATCGGGCCCGACCAGGAGCTTGGCGTCGTCGCCTTCCAGCCCCAGGAGCTTGCCGCGAAAATGACGGCGGCCGTCGATCGGACGTTGCGTATCGATCTTCGCTTCGAAACCGGCAAAGCGCTCGTAATCGCGGCGGCGCGTCAGCGGGCGATCGATGCCCGGCGAGCTGATCTCGAGCTGGTAGGCGGTATCGATCGGATCGGCGACGTCGAGCAGGGCCGAGACGGTATGGCTGATGGTCTCGCAATCCTCGACCGTCATGCCGGCATTGTCGGTGCGCTCGGCCATGATCTGCAAGGTCGGACGGCTGCGCCCGCCGGTGAAGGCGACGCGCACGATGCTGTAGCCCATCGCTTCCAGCGACGGGCCGATCATGCTTTCGATTTTACCGGCATCGAACACGAGCTTTGCTCACGCTCCGCAGACAAAGGGCCAATGACAACAAGCGCCAATAACAAAAAAGTGGGCCTCTCGGCCCACCGATCAGACTACCTAGCGAACTAGGTCTATGGACTCTTATTGTGCTGGGAATATAGCGCGTTAACGCCGCTTTGCAAGGTCACGCGGGGGCCGATCGCGCGCGCCGCCGGCAAAGAAAGAGCCGCGCCGTCCGGCCTTGCGCCTGCGCCTTCAGCTCATAGCGGGTCGGCGGCCAGTCGGCGGGACGCGGATCGGTCGGCAGGGCGACGAAATCGGGATGCGCGGCCAGCCGCTCGGCGATCCAGTCGCCGTAATCGGGATCGTCGGTCGCGATACGCAATTCGCCTTCGTCGCGGAGCGCCCGCGCCAGATCGTCGAGCGTCTCGCGCGAGACGATGCGCCGCTTCTTGTGGCGCTCTTTCGGCCAGGGATCGGGATGGAGGATGAAGGCGCGGCTCAAGCTTTGCGGTTGCAGCGCGGCGATCACCAGCCGCGCATCGTCGATGAAGAGGCGCACGTTGGCGAGCGGGCGATCCTTCACCTCGGTCAGGAGATGGGCGATGCCCGGCTCGAAGACCTCGCTGCCGATGAGGCCGCAATCGGGATGCGCGGTGGCTTGATAGGCGAGATGCTCGCCGGCGCCGAAGCCGATCTCGAGCCAGATTTCGCGGATCGAGCGATCGAACAAGCGCCGCGGATCGAGGGCGCCGCTCTCCGGCAGTGCGAAGCACAGCTGCGGCAGCAGCGTCTCGATGAGCGCACGCTGGCCGGCGCGCAGCGGCCGGCCGCGCCGGCGGCCATACAGGCGGCGTTGCGGCGCGTTCGCGTGCGTGTCGGTCACGGAAGACGTCATCGCCCGAACAAGACGGCGGCCGCGCGCCGCCGTCAAGCGTCAGGCGCCGGACTCGCCGTTCGTCTCGACTTCGCCGGGATAGGCCGAGGCCAGCGCTTTCGTCAGCTCGAAGACGCGGCGCTTGATCTGCGGATCGGAGATTCGCAGATAGGCGCGCACCAATTCGAGTGTCTCGCGCTTCATCATCGGATTCGCCTGATAGGGATCGCCCGCCGTCTCGCCGGCGCCCGTCGGCAAGGCCGAAGCATCGCCGAACTCCTCGAAGAAATACGCCACCGGCACGTCGAGGACGCGAGAGAGATCGTAGAGCCGGCTGGCGCCGACGCGATTGGCGCCGCGCTCGTATTTCTGAACTTGCTGGAAGGTCAAACCGAGTGCATCGCCCAATTTTTCCTGACTCATGCCGAGCAGCGTGCGCCGGAGGCGAACGCGCGAGCCGACATGAACGTCAACGGGATTGGGTTTGTCGCTTTTTTGTCTACGACCTGAACTGCTCATTCCACTCTTTGGCCTCGGCGCCGGAGATGGGCCGATCTGCACTACCATCACTATTGCAAACGCGGCTATGCACTAACACGCACCTGCACGCCCTGCTAGTAGAAAGCGCGGAAAAAAATTTCGGCGAAATCTCACTCGCGTTCTGCGCGTGGGTGAAAGCCTAAGCTTTCCGCGTAAAAACCAGAGCGCTGAGCCGCGGCCACAAGATTGCCGCTACGATTAATAGCATGGCGCCGAAGAACGGAAGGTCGCCGATGCGGCTGTAGAGCGTCGGCGGTAACGCTTGTGGCAATTTGACATCGAGCACGCCGACGTCATCGAGCGCGAGCTGCGCCGTGATGCGGCCATAGGGATCGAACATCGCCGAAATCCCATTATCGCCGACGCGCGCCAGCGGCAAGCCTTCCTCGATTGCGCGCAGCCGCGCGATCGCGAAATGCTGGAACGGGCCGGAGGTGAAGCCGTACCACGCATCGTCGGTGACGTTGAGCAGCCAATCGGGGCGATGCGCGGGATCGACGACCGCGCCCGGGAAGATCGCCTCGTAGCAGATCAGCGGCGAGAACGGCGGCAGGCCCGGCAGCGCGATCGTGCGCGGCCCGGGCCCGGCGGAGAAATCGATCGTGCCGGGCGTGATCTTCTGGATCGGCAGGATGTTGCGCAGCGGCACATATTCGCCGAACGGCACGAGATGGAATTTGTCGTAGCTCGCGCGGATGGCGCCGTCGTGATCGACGGCGACAAGGCTGTTCCAGACATGCGTCGGTGCCTCGGGCGCCGGATCGGTGCGCGTCGTGCCGGTGATGACATAGCCGTTTTGCGGCGCGGCTTGCGCCAGCGCCTGGCGCGCGCCGCCATCGCGATCGAGAAAGGGCGGCGCCGCGTCTTCCGGCCAGATGATCGCGGTCGGCGGCGTCGTGGCGGGCGAGGTGCTGAGCGCGAACAGGCGCCGGAAATTGCCGAGCAGCGCCGCCGGATCCTGCTTCATGGTTTGCGGAATCGACGGCTGCACCAGACGCAAGGTGACGTTCGGCACATCGCCCGGCGGCCCGCTCGACAGGCGATAGGCGCCCCACGCCGCGGGCAGGCCGACGAGCAGCAGCGCGGCGAGCAGGGCGAGCGAGCGCCGGCCCGAGAAATCGCCGAGCCGCGCTGCTAGGCAAGCGACGAGAACCGTCAGCAGGCTGAGGCCATAGATCCCGGTCAGCGACGCGAGTTGCAGCAGCGCGAGCGCGCCCGGAAAGCTTCCGGACCAGGCATAGCCGATGAGATTCCAGGGGAAGCCGGTGAGGATGTGGCCGCGCAGCCATTCCGCCGCGCACCAGCAGAAGACGAGGGCGAGCACCCGGCCGGTGCCGCCAAGACGCAAAACCCGGCAAAGCCCGTAGCTGACGAGCAGCGCGAGCCCGGTGAAGATCGCGAGCCCCGCCGGCACGCCGGCGACGGCGAACGGCACCAGCCACCAGAAGTGCGCGATGTCGACGAAGAGCGCCGCCGCGATCCAGTAAAGCCCGGCGACGAAGAAGCCGAAGCCGAAGCTCCAGCCGAGCGCGAAAGCCGAGCGATAGCCGGTGTTGCCGTCGGTCAGCCAGACCAGACCGGGAAAGCTGACGAGCAGCACCGGCAGGAAATTGACCGGCAGCATGTTGAAGGGCGGCAGCGCGAGCACCGCGATGGCGCCCAGCAGGAAAGCGGCGAGATAGCGGCGCCAACCGCCGAGGCTCGCGAGCCACAACGCCGCGCGCTGCAGCGGCGCGACCGGCCCGGCGCTGCCGCGTAATTCCCACGCGGTTGCTTTATCCATGTTCGGCTGGCGGCGATTCGCTCGATTTTTTGGTCAGGCCGCGGACGCGCAGCCGCTTCACCCGCCGCGGATCGGCCTCGAGCACCTCGAACTCGAAGCCGAGCGGATGCTTCACGATCTCGCCGCGCGCCGGCACGCGGCCGGCCAGCGCGACGACGAGGCCGCCGAGGGTGGTGACGCCCTCCTCGAATCCGTCGGGCACGATGGCGCCGTCGACATGCGCCGCGAGGGCGTCGATCGGCGTGCGCCCCGGCGCGAGGAACGTGCCGTCGGGACGCGCGACGAGCTTCGGCCGGTCGGCATCGTCGTGCTCGTCCTCGATCTCGCCGACGATCTCCTCGATCACGTCCTCGATCGTGACGAGCCCGTCGGTGCCGCCGAACTCGTCGACGACGATCGCGAGATGCATGCGCGAGAGACGCATCTGCAGCAGCAAGTCGAGCAGCGGCATGGTCGGGGCGACGAACAGCGGCTTGCGCGCGATCTCGGTCAGCGGGACCTCGCGCGCATCGACCGCGAAGGGCAGCAGATCCTTGATGTGGATCATGCCGACGATGTCATCGAGCGTTTCGCGGAAGACCGGCACGCGCGAGTGGCCGACCTCGATCATCTGCTTGGCGGCTTCGGCGAAAGGCGTCTCGATATCGAGCGCCATGATGTCGACGCGCGGCACCATGATGTCGGAGGCGACGAGGCTGTGCAGCTTGAGGATGTTGACGATGAGCGCGCGCTCGTGCGGATCGATCGGCTGCTCGTCATCCGCCTCGCCGAGCATCTCGACCAGCGCCGCGCGCAGGCCGCGCGCCTGCTCCGGCTCGCCGCGCAATTGCCGCAGCCACTGACGCAGGCCGGATAGCGGGCCTTCGTCCTGATCTTCGGTGTGATCGGTCTCAGCCACGGCTCAGCTCTTCGCGCAGGCGATAAGGATCGGCGACGCCGAGCGAGGCGAGGATGCGCGTCTCGAGCGCTTCCATGCGCCGCGCCGGCGCCGGCTTGATGTGATCGTAGCCGAGAAGATGCAGCACGCCATGGATGACGAGATGGCGCAGGTGATCGGCGAGGCGCTTGCCTTGCTCCCGCGCCTCGCGCGCCACCGTCTCGTAGGCGAGCACGACGTCGCCGAGCAGCACCGGCTTGCCTTTCGCGGGCGGCTCCTCGCTGGCAAAGGCGAGCACGTTGGTCGGTGCGTCCTTGCCGCGCCAGCGCGCATTGAGTTCTTGCACCGTCGCGTCGTCGGCGAGGACGAGCGAGAGCTCGGCCGCGCCGATGCGCTTGCCGGATTGCGCCAGCGCCGCCTCCGCGGCGCGGCGCGCGACGCTCGCGACCGACGGCAGCGCGCGCTTCCATGCGGTATGGATGATCGCGAGATCGATTTCGACCTCCGGCGCGTCAGTCGCCCGGCTCATCGTGCTTCTTGTGTCGCTTGCGGTCGTGGCGATCATAGGCGCGCACGATCCGCGACACCAAACGATGCCGCACCACGTCGACATCGGTGAAATTCACCATGGCGATGCCGTCTTCGCCGTGCAGCGTCTCGAGCGCGTCGGCGAGGCCCGAGCGCGTGCGCGGCGGCAAATCGATCTGCGAGAGATCGCCGGTCACCGCCATGCGCGAATGCTCGCCCAAGCGCGTCAGGAACATCTTCATCTGCACCGGCGTCGTATTTTGCGCCTCGTCGAGGATGACGAACGCATTGGCGAGGGTGCGGCCGCGCATGAAAGCGAGCGGCGCGATCTCGATCTCGCCCGACGAGAGGCGCTTCATCACCTGCTCGCCCGGCAGCATGTCGTGCAGCGCGTCGTAGAGCGGGCGCAGATAAGGATCGACCTTCTCGCGCAGATCGCCGGGCAGGAAGCCCAAGCGCTCGCCGGCCTCGACCGCGGGACGCGAGAGAATGATGCGCTCGACCGTGCCGCCCATCAGCATGTCGACCGCCATGGCGACGGCGAGATAGGTCTTGCCGGTGCCCGCCGGCCCGAGGCCGAAGACCAGTTCATGGCTGCGCAGCGCGCGCAGATAGGCCGCCTGGTTGGCGCTGCGCGGCGAGATGCGGCGCTTGCGCGTGCGGATCTCCTCCGCCTCGCCCCATTGCTCGTGCGCTTGCAGGCTGGCGCGCTTCAGCGCCGCATCGACGGCTGCATTGTCGACTTCGAGACCGCGCTTCAAGCGCTGATAAAGGCTGGCGATGGCGCTGCGCGCGACATCGGCGCTCTCTTGCGGACCGGCGATGGCGAGACGGTTGCCGCGCGAGACCAGCGAGACGCCGAGCTCGCGCTCGATGCGATCGAGATGACGATCGCGCTCGCCGTAGAGCTGCGGGAGAAGGGAATTATCGTCGAACTGCATCTGCAGACGATCGCCGCCCTGCTCCATCACGCCACCACCTCCGCCAAGGTTTCGATCTCGCCCGCCAAACTATTCGGCCCGGCGCCGGTGATCCTGACCGGCAGCACCGCGCCCTGGCAGCGCGACGGCGCCTGGGCGTGAACCCATTGGAGATATGGGGAGCGGCCGACGAGTTGTCCCGGATGGCGGCCCGGCTTCTCGAACAGCACCGGCAGCACGCGGCCGGCGCAGGCATCGTTGAAGCGGCGCTGCTGCGCCTCGACGAGCTCTTGCAGGATCTGCAACCGCTCGGATTTGAGGCTCTCGGCGATCTGGGCGCGGAGCGCCGCACCCGGCGTCCCCGGCCGCTTGCTGTATTTGAACGAGAACGCCTGCGCGAAGCCGATCTCGCGCACCAGCGCGAGGCTCGCCGCGAAGTCTTCATCGCTCTCGCCCGGAAAGCCGATGATGAAATCGGAAGAGAGCGCGATGTCCGGCCGCGCCGCGCGCAAGCGATCGATGATGCGGCGGTACTCGTCGATCGTGTGGCCGCGATTCATCGCCGCGAGCATCGCGTCGGAACCCGATTGCACGGGCAGATGGAGGAACGGCATCAGCTTCTCGACGTCGCGATGCGCCTCGATCAGCTCGTCGCTCATGTCGCGCGGATGCGAGGTCGTGTAGCGCAGCCGCTCAAGCCCCGGCAGATCGGCGAGGGCGCGAATGAGCCGGCCGAGGCCCCATATGCCGCCGTCGACGCCCGCGCCGTGATAGGCGTTGACGTTCTGGCCCAAGAGCGTCAACTCGCGCGCGCCCGCCGCGATCAGCCGCTCGGCCTCGGCGATCACCGCGGCGGCGGGACGCGAGAATTCGGCGCCGCGCGTATAGGGGACGACGCAGAAGGTGCAGAATTTATCGCAGCCTTCCTGCACCGAGAGGAACGCCGAGACCGCTTGCGGCGCGGTGCTTTCCGGCAGGTAATCGAATTTCGGCTCGGGCGGGAATTCGGTGTCGAGCACCGGCCCCCGGCCGCGCGCGAGCTTCGCGATCATCTCCGGCAGGCGATGATAGGTCTGCGGCCCGAGCACGAGATCGACGAACGGCGCGCGGGCAAGGATCTCCTCGCCTTCGGCTTGCGCGACACAGCCGGCGACGCCGATCACGAGCTGGCCGCCGTCCTTCGCCTTGTCGTTCTTCAAGCGGCGCAGACGGCCGAGATCGGAGAACAGCTTCTCGGCCGCTTTCTCGCGGATATGGCAGGTGTTGAGCAGGACCATATCGGCGTCGTCGAGCGCTTCGGTCTGGGCATAGCCGAGCGGCGCCAGGACATCCGCCATCCGCGCGGAGTCGTAGACATTCATCTGGCAGCCATAGGTGCGAATATAAAGCTTGCGCGTCATTGCCCCGCCGATCGCCTTACTGCGCCGCCAAAGCGGGCGCCGGCGTCGTGTCGGCCGGCGCCGCTTCGCGGCCGGCGAGGGCTGCCCCCATACCGTCCGCGATGACGCGGGCGCAATGCTCGGACAAGAGCTTGCGCGAGCCGAAATCCTTGAGCCGTACCGGCTCGTGAAATGTCATGGCCACTGTCAATTGCCCCAGCCCCAGCATCTTCCACAGATGCGGCGGCATCGTCATATCGCCATACCAGGCGAAGAACGGGCGATAGAACCGCCCGAGCGGTATGCCGTCAAGCAGCCGATAAACGACCGAGACCGGCTGCACCACCACCCGCTCATCCTCGGCCGCAGCAAAAAGCGTCGATTTGAAAGGCAACAAATGGATGCCGTCGCCGCTGGTGCCTTCGGGAAAGAGGATGAGATTGTCGCCGTCGTCGAGGCGGCGGCGGATCTCGTCGCGCTGACGCGCGGCGCCGGCGCGGTCGGCGCGCTCGACGAAGACCGTGCGCTGCAGCTTCGCCAGCCAGCCGAAAATCGGCCAGCGCGATACCTCCGCCTTGGAGACGAAGCTGCCTTCGATCGCCGCGCCCATGATCTCGATATCGAGATAAGACGTGTGGTTGGAGACGAAGAGCGTCGGGCGATGCGCCGAGATCGTGCCGCGGCGGACGAGGCGAACGCCGAGCACGCGACACATCAAGCGGTGATAGGCGCGCGGAAAGCGCCGCGCGATCGGACTCCTCATCGCCAGCAGAAGGGCCTGCACCGGCATCGCCGGCAAGGTCACCGCGAGATAAACGGCGATGCGCGTCGCGCGCAGGAGAAACCCGCTCATGCGGCGGGGGCACCCTCGCGCGCAGCCGCCCGGCGCTCGTAATGGCGATAGTACCGATCGCTGACGAGATCGGTCTTCACCACAATCGCGACATCGGTGGTGTTGAACGGGCGATCGATCACCGCGCCGTCGCCGACGAAGCCGCCGAGGCGGAGATAGCCCTTGATCAGCGGCGGCAGCAGCGCTTGCGCCTGCGCCGGATCGATCGCGTCTTTCGCCAGGCGATCCATCGCGACGTAGCGATCGGGCAAGGCGCGGACGGCGAGCGCCTCGGGCGCGCGGTGGAAATGATGCAGATAGGAGAGCGGCAGGGCGAGTGCGTCGGGATCGGTGCCGGCGAGGCTGGCACAGCCGAACATCAGCTCGATGCGGTAATGGAACACATAGGCCGAGATCGCGCGCCACAAGAGCTTCGCCGCCGGACCGCCGCGCGCCGAGGCGTCGGTGCAGGAGCGGCCGAGCTCCAAAATCTCGCCCGGGTGATCGGGCAGCTTGCGCAGATCGTATTCGGCGGCGGAATAGAAGCCGCCATGGCGCAGCGCCACAGCGCGGCGGATGAGGCGGTAGGTGCCGACCACCGCGCCTTGCGCATGATCGATCACCAGCAGATGGTCGCAATCGTCGTCGAAGCGGTCGAAATCGCGGCGCCGCACCGCCATCTCGGCGGTCGGCTGCGCGCCCATTTCCTCGTAGAAGACGCGATAGCGCAACGCTTGTGCGGCGTCGATGTCGGCGGCGTTCTGCGCCAGCCGTACCTGAAGAGATTCATAACGCACATCGACGACGGGATCACGGGAAGGCGACGGATGGACCGCTGCTTCAATCTCGCTCACGACACCTCGCGCATCAGAAGATCAACCCTGTCACTTCTTTGTAGCGCCACTTCTTGTCATTTTAGCGTCACTTCTTGTTCTTATCGCCGTCGAGCGACACGGCGAACAGCTCGAGCCGGTGATCGACCAGCTTGTAGCCGAGTCGCGCCGCAACCTCGCGCTGCAGCGCTTCGATCTCCTCGTTGCGGAACTCGATCACCTTGCCGGTCTGCAGGTCGATCAGGTGGTCGTGGTGCTCGGACGGGACTTCCTCGTAGCGCGCCCGGCCGTCGCCGAAATCGTGGCGCTCGAGGATGTTCGCTTCCTGGAAGAGCCGCACGGTGCGATAGACCGTGGCGATGCTGATCTTCGGGTCGATCTCGCTGGCGCGGCGATGCACGGCCTCGACGTCGGGATGATCGGCCGCTTCCGAGAGCACGCGCGCGATGACGCGGCGCTGCTCGGTCATTTTAAGACCTTTGTCGTGGCAAAGCTGTTCGAGCCGGGAGGTCATGCTGCCCCAATGCGCCGGACGAGACGTCAACAAGTATAACCCAAACCGCGGCGCGAGCCTATATCCCTCGCCGGGGGCGGTGCAGGATCGACGCGCCGCCGGAAGCGATTTTCACCAAAGCGACACGGACGACAGAGGGACGGCGCGGCGTGCGGTGCCTCAGCCGGCGCGGGCGCGACGGCCGCGCGTGCCGAGACCGATATCCTTCGCCAGCTTGCTGCGCTGTTTCGCATAGTTCGGCGCGACCAGCGGATAATCCGGCGCCAGGCCCCAGCGCTCGCGATATTGCTCGGGCGTCAGATTGTACGAGGTCTTGAGATGCCGCTTGAGCATCTTCAGCTTCTTGCCGTCTTCGAGGCAGATCAGATAGTCGGGGTGGATCGACTTCTTGACGGGGACCGCGGGCTGCGGCCGCTCGGCGGCGGGCGCCGGGGCTTTGCCGATATTGGTGAGCGACTGATAGACCTGGTTGATGAGCTGCGGCAGGTCCGCGACCCCGACCGTGTTGTTCGACACATGGGCGGCGACGATTTCCGTGGTCAGAGCCAGCAGATCTTTGGAGTTTGAATTATCAGTCATGATCGCGCTTCCCAAGGCAATTGTCTTGCGAATATATGGCGAGTTCTCGACCTAAGCAATACTCGCAAGAGATAGACGGCCGGAATATCTCAATAAAATCACGCCGCCGACAGCAACGGCAAGCAGAGGCGCCACGCATCGACCGCGGGACCTTGGGCACGGCGATAGTAATGCCGCCGGATTCCTTGGCGCGCGAAGCCAAAGGAAATGTAGAGCGCCAGCGCGGCGGTATTATCGGCCGCCACTTCGAGCAGCAGCCGCTGCGCCCCGCCGAGGCGGGCGCGGGCAATCAGGTCCTGCAGCAGGAGGCGGGCAACGCCGCGGCCCCGCCAGGCGGGGGCAACGCCGAGAGTGAGGATCTCGCCGTCGGGGCCGAGACATTGGTCGAGCACCAGGCCGCAAGCCGTCCCGTCCGCGTCATAGCAGATGCGGCCGTCGGCCCCGGGCATCGCCAGCACCGTCGCCAGCGACGCGGAACTCCACGCATCGTCGGGAAAGCATTCGGCATGCAGCTTGGCGACACGCGACAGATCGGCCTCGCGTGCGGGCTGCAAAACGAAACTCACGGCGCCACCGGCGCGGCCTGCCCCGGCTTGGCCGCCCGGGGCGTCGTGGTGTCGGGCGCGCGCAGATAGAGCGGCGCGAGTGGCGTGCGATCGCCGGTCTGCCAGCGCGCCGCGCCCAGCCGGGCCAGCGCCACCGGATCGGGGCGGCCATGGCCCGGCAAGGCGACGACGTCGGCGCGGCCGAGCGCCGCCGCGAGCCGCGGCGCGCCGTCGCCGGCAAGCGCGCACGGCCCCGGCGGCAAGAGCGCCGCCCATTCCTCTTGCGGCACCAATGCCGGGAGACGCGCATCCGGGCGATCGCGGCGCTGAAGAAAAAGTTCGGCGCGCTTGCTTTCGAGCGCGATGAAAAGCGGCCGAGCGCCCGTATCCTCCGCGCGCACCGCGTCGAAACTCGGCACGCCGATCGCGGGCAGAGCGCGGGCCAGGGCGAGGCCGCGCGCCGCGGCCAAGCCGATGCGCAAGCCGGTGAAGCTTCCCGGCCCGATCGTCACGGCGAGAAGATCGAGCAGCGCCGGCGTCAGCGCGGCTTCGCGCAGCACCGTCTCGATCATCGGCAGCAGGGTCTCGGCATGGCCGCGCTCCATGGCGAGAAAGCGCTGCGCCGCCGGCCGGTCGTCGTCGACGACCGCGGCCGCGCAGGACGCGCCGCTGCAATCGAATGCCAGGACTTTCATGCGCCGATCATGCTAGTAGAAATAGCATGAGCCTGGTCGCGATCACGCCGCAAAGTCACGATGTCGTTCTCGACATCGCCTATGCCACGCCGAACAATTTCACCGGCAAGCCGGTCTATGCGCGGGCGCTGTGTTATCTCCATCCCGACGCCGCCGAAAAATTCGCGAAAGCGATCGCATTGGCGAAAGCGCTGGATTTGCGCTTCAAGGTTTTCGACGCCTTCCGCCCGAGTGAGGCGCAATGGGTGCTCTGGAATCACACGCCCGATCCGAATTTCCTCGCCGACCCGCGGCGCGGCTCGCCGCATTCGCGGGGCGCGGCGATCGATCTGACGCTCATCGATGCGGGCGGCAAGCCGCTCGATATGGGAACCGAATTCGATGCTTTCACGCCGCTGTCGCATCACGGCTCCGTCGCGATTCCGGTCGCGGCGCAGCGCAATCGCTTCCTGCTGTTGGGACTGATGAGCGCCGCAGGCTGGGATTTCTACGGCAACGAGTGGTGGCATTACCAGCTTTTGGACGCCAAGCGCTATCCGCTGCTGAGCGACGCCGATGCTCCCGAAAAGATGATGTAGCTTTTTTAGTGGCGCTCGCTCGCAGCCGCCACGCCAACCCTGCTCGCTCGCGCCAACTCAGACCGCGCGAACTTCGACCACTTCCGGGATGTAGTGGCGCAGCATGTTCTCGATGCCGGCCTTCAAGGTCGCCGTCGAGCTCGGGCAGCCCGAGCAGGAGCCGTGCATCTGGAGATAGACGACGCCGTCGGCGAAGGCCTCGAAAATAATGTCGCCGCCATCCGCCGCGACCGCGGGACGCACGCGTGTCTCGAGCAATTCCTTGATCTGGGCGACGACCTCGTCGTCCTCTTCCTCGGCCGTCGGCTCGGCCGCGCCGGTCAGCAGCGGCTCGCCGGCGGTGAAATGCTCGACCAGGGCGCCGAGCACGGCCGGCTTCAGCTCGGACCAGGAGGTCTCGTCGGCCTTGCTGACGGTGACGAAATCGGCGCCGAAGAACACCTGCGTCACGCCGTCGAGGCCGAAGAGCCGCAGCGCCAGCGGCGAGCGGGTGGCCGCATCGGCATCGGCGAAATTGGCCGTACCCTGTTCCATCACGCTGCGTCCCGGCAGGAATTTGAGGGTCGCGGGATTGGGCGTGGTCTCGGTTTCGATGAACATGGATATCTCCGGCTGCTCGCCCACAATGTGGCCAATCTTCAATTTGGCCAATCGCCGCGATAATTCAACCCTTTATGGATTGGGGTCAAGTTAACGCCGCGCCGCCCGGGGTCAGGCCACGGCCGCGATCTGCTCCTCGCTGAGCCCGCCGGGCACGATGGTGACCGGGACGCGCAGCTTGCCGGCGCGCGACACCAGCGCCGTGATCAGCGGCCCCGGCCCTTCCTGGCCCGTGCCCGCGGCGAGCACGACCACCGAGATGCTCGGCTCCTCGTCGATCAGCGCCAGCAATTCCTCGCCGCGGCGGCCGCTGCGCAGATAAAGGCTCGGCGTCGAGCCGGCGATGTCCTTCACCTCGCTTGAGAGCTTGGCGAGGAGCTGCTCCGCTTCCTCGCGCGCCTCTTGCTCCATCCGCTCCTCGATCGCGGCGAATTGCTGGATGCCGGGCGGCTCGACGACGGCGAGCAGCGCGACCTTGCCGCCGGTGTGGAAGGCGCGCAGCGCCGCGTAGCGCAGCGCGACGCGCATCTCCTCGGTCTCGTCGACGACGACAAGAAAGATCCGCTCGCGCGGCGCGGCGCTGTCGGGCGGAGGGGTGGACGAAGAAGAAATATCGCTCATGCGTTCTCCCTCGAGTGAAGCCGGAGATCGTGACGCTCAGACATTGCGGAACGGCAGGCTGGCGAGCCAGCCGAGCAGGGCCGCGCCCAGCACCGCGCCGACGCCATAGAGCGCGGCATTGTTCTCGGCGAATTCGCTGACATCGGCGCCGACGCCGGTTTCGGCGATGACCAGCGGCGTCGTCTGTCCCGACACGACCTTGCCGCTGCGGATCAGCAGGACTTCGACGAGGTAATTCCCGGTCGGCACGTTGGCGGGGAAATTCAGCGTCGCACGGAACAGCCGGTCGCCGAGGAAAGCGACGCTGCCGGGATATTCGCCGAAGAGATGCGCCCGCTTCTGCTCCGCGATCAGCGCGGCGCGGAAGGTCGTCGTCTCGTCCGGCCGGGTCTGCGGATCGCGCGGATCGATCCGCAGATTGCCGATGCCGATCTGCGATTGCGCTTGCGCATTGGCGGGGGCGATGTCGGCGAGCTTGCGATTGCTGAACACGGCGTAATAGCTCGGCACATTGGCGAAGGTGACGCTGTGTCCGTTGATCCAGAGCCCGGCAAGATGGCGCTTCTGCCACACCACCGAATCGCGCTCGGGCCCGCGCACGATGGCAACGATATCGCCCGGCCCGTCGGTCGCGCCGAAGAGCACGACCGAGGTGCCGGTGAAGCCGGTGGTGATGGCGATGAGATGGCCGGTGAGATCGGCGAGCAGCGGCTGATCGGCGCGCGCGGGCAGCGCGAGCGCGAGGAACGCGACGGCGAGCAGCGCCCTTCGGGTGATGGCCCGAGTCGTCACAGCTCGAGCGTCCCGAGCGAGAAGAGATTGTCGGGCTTGACGGTCAGATCGAAGACCAGCTTTGCCGCGACCGCGAGCACGATGAGCGCGAGCAGCGCGCGCAGCTCCTCGCCGCGGAGCTTCGCGCCCCAGCGCGTGCCGAGCTGCGCGCCGATGACGCCGCCGATCAGCAGCACGATCGCCAGCACGACGTCGACCGTATTGTTCTCGACCGCTTGCAGCAAGGTGACCGCCGCCGTGACGAAGATGATCTGGAACAGCGACGTCCCGGGCACGACCGCGGTCGGCATGCGCAGCAGGTAGATCATCGCCGGCACCATGACGAAGCCGCCGCCGACGCCGAGCACGGCCGAGAGAACGCCGACGAGAAAGCCGAGAATGACCGGCAGCAGCGCGCTGGTGTAGAGCTTCGAGCGGCGGAAGCGCAGCTTGAACGGCAGGCCGTGCAGCCAGGTATGCTGATGCAGCTTGCGGCGCAGGGTGATGCCGCGGCGGCGGCGCAGCAGGCTGCGCGTGCTCTCGATCATCATCAGCGCGCCGAGCGTCGTCAGCAGCAGCGCATAGGCGAGCGAGACGAACAGCTCGACCTGGCCGATGCGGCGCAGGATGGCGAAGAGCCAGACGCCGAGCACCGAGCCGGCGAAGCCGCCGAGCAGCATCAGCGCGCCCATCAGGAAATCGATGTTGCCGCGCCGCCAATGCGCGATCGCGCCCGAGACCGAGGCACCGACGAGCTGATTGGCCGAAGACGCGACGGCGACCGCTGGCGGCACGCCGATGAAGATGAGCAGCGGCGTCAGGAGAAAGCCGCCGCCGACGCCGAACACGCCGGAGAGCACGCCGACCGCCGCGCCGAGGATGAGCAGCGCCATGACATCGAGCGAGACGCCGGCGATGGGCAGATAGATATCGAGAATGCCCAAAACCGAATCCCCCTCGCTTTGCCTAAGTCCCCCTCACCCTCCCGCTGCGCGGGTCCCTCCCTCTCCCCGGCGGGGAGAGGGTTGGGGTGAGGGGGAGTTCCACGATCAGATCACACCCGCAGCAATCCCATGATGTCGAACACTTCGGCCAGATGCGGCTCGGCGATCGCGTTGGCGCGCTCGGCGCCGCGCTTCAACACGCTGTCGATATAGCCGGGATCGGCCATCAGGCGCCGCATCTCGCCGTTGATCTTGCCCAGCACCTCGGAAGAGAGCTCGGCGAGCCCGGTCTTGAACGCGGAGAAATTCTGACCCGCCCAGTGCGCGACCGCCTGCTCGCGGCTGATATCGGCGAGCGCCGCGTAGATGCCAAGGAGATTATCGGCCTCGGGCCGCGCCTCGGCGTCCTTCACGGTTTCCGGCAGCGGTTGCGGATCGGTCTTCGCCTTGCGGATCTTCAGCGCGATGGTCTCGGCGTCGTCGGTCATGTTGATGCGCGAATAATCCGACGTGTCGGATTTCGACATTTTCTTCGTGCCGTCGCGGAGACTCATCACCCGCGTCGCCGCGCCGAAGATCATCGGCTCGGGCAGCGGAAAGAACTCGACGCCATAGCGCCGGTTGAACGCGCCGGCAACATCGCGCGCGAGCTCGAGATGCTGCTTCTGATCCTCGCCGACCGGCACATGCGTCGCCTTGTAGAGGATGATGTCGGCCGCCATCAGCACCGGATAGGCGTAGAGGCCGAGCCCCGCCTCCTCGCGCTGCTTGCCGGCTTTCTCCTTGAACTGGGTCATGCGATTGAGCCAGCCGAGCGGCGTCAGGCAGCTCAAGAGCCAGGCCAGCTCGGCATGGCCCGGGACCATGCTCTGATTGAAGATGACGCAGCGCTCGGGATCGATGCCCGAGGCGATATAGGCGGCGGTGACCTCGCGCGTCGACGCTTTGAGCTGCGCCGGATCCTGCGGCACGGTCACCGCGTGCAGATCGACGATGCAGAAGATGCAATCGTAATCCTTCTGCAGCGCGACCCAGTTGCGGATCGCGCCGAGATAATTGCCGAGATGCAGATTGCCGGTCGGCTGGACGCCGGAAAAAATCCGATTTTGCGAAGGACTCATGGGGGCTTTATCGCCGCCGCGCCATGGGGCGGTCAAGTTTGACCGAGTCAGGTCTGAGTCGACCGGCGGCGGGTAAACATCGCCGCGCGTCGCTTGATCTCGCGCCAACCGACCGCGCCGAAGACCAGCGCCAGGGCGAAGAAGGCCGCGACGGCGATGGTGATGACAATAAGGAGAGCGGTCGAGCGGGCGATGAAGGCGCCGGCATAGAGCGGCGCCGCCAACTCGTCCATCAGCCAGAGCAGCACGCCCATTCCCGCCGAGGCGGCGATGATCCGCGGCACGACCCGTCGCGAGCGCACATCGAGGGTGAAATGGCCGCGGCGATGCAGCAGCACCATCAGCGACAGCGCGTTGACCCAGCCGGCGATCGACGTCGCCGAGGCGATACCGACATGGCGGAAGGGCAGCACCAGGCCGAGCACGACAGTCAGCACGAGATTGGTCGCCATCGCCGCGACCGCGACCTTGACCGGGGTCGCCGTGTCGTGGCGGGCGAAGAAGCCGGGCGTCATCACCTTGATGAGGACGAAGGCCGGCAAGCCGCCGGCATAGGCGGCGAGCGCCGCCGCGGTGGCGTTCGCCTCGACCGGGCCGAAGGCGCCGCGCTCGAACAGCACGGACATGATCGGCCAGGCCGCGACGCCGAGCCCGACCGCCGACGGCAGGGTCAGGAACAGCGCAAGCTCCAGACCGCGATTCTGTGTCGTCTTGGCGCCTTCGTCATCGCCCATGCGCACCTGGCGCGAGAGCGAGGGCAAGATCGCCGTGCCGACCGCGATCCCGACCACGGCGAGCGGCAGCTGGTCGAGCCGGTCGGCGTAATAGAGATAGGACACGGCGCCCGTCGGCAGCAGCGAGGCGACCGCGGTCGAGACCACGAGGTTGAGCTGGGTCACGCCGGCGCCGAACACGCCGGGCAGCATCAGCTTCAACATGCGCTTCACCTCGGGCGTCAGCCGCGGCCGCGGCAGCGACAGGCCGAGCCCGGCCTTGTGGCACGACACCATCAGCCAGAGGAATTGCGCAAAGCCCGAGAGGCTCAGCGCCCAGGCGAGCGCCTGCCCCGAGAGCGGCCGCACCAGCACCAGCGCGCCGATGAGGAAGATATTGAGCAGCATCGGCGTCGCCGCGGTCGCGGCGAAACGCTCGACGGAATTGAGGATGCCGCCTTGCAGCGCGGTCAGCGAGATGAACAGCAGATAAGGAAAGGTGATGCGCGTCAGCCCGACGGTGAGCGCGAATTTATCCGGCTCGGCGCGAAAGCCCGGCGCCAGGATGTCGAGCAGGCTGGGCGTGAAGATCTCGCCGAAGACGACGAAGACGAACAGCGCCGTCAGCAGCACCGACAGCGAATCCTCGGCGAAGCGCTTGGCGACGGTTCTGCCGTCATGTGCGATGGTGCCGGCAAAGAGCGGCACGAACGCGGCCGAGAAGGCGCCTTCGGCGAAGAGGCTGCGGAAGAGATTGGGCAGGCGCTGCGCAACGAAGAACGCGTCGGCCACCGGGCCGGCGCCGAGGAAGGCCGCGGTCAGGATATCGCGGATGAATCCCAGCACGCGGCTCGCCATGGTGTAGCCGCCGACAGTCGCGGCCGAGCGCAACAGAGCCATGGGCCGAGCATGTAATGCACGGCGCGGGTTATGGAAAGGAAAAGGTGGCGCAAAGCATTAGAGTGCCCTTACCTAATCCGTCATGCCCGCGCAGACGGGCATCCAGCAGCCGCCCGATCCACATGACCAAGCGTCCGTGCGTCTACATCCTCGCCAGCAAACACAATGGCACGCTCTATGTCGGCGTCACGAGCGATATCGGGCGACGAGTCTGGGAACATAAATCTGACTTAATCGAGGGTTTCACCAAAGAATACGGCGTCCACGACCTCGTCTTCATGGAATTTCACGAAACCATGCTCGAGGCGATCACGCGTGAAAAGCAGATCAAGAAATGGCGCCGGGCATGGAAGATCCGGCAGATCGAAGAACTCAATCCGACGTGGCGCGACCTGTCGGCAGAGCTTGCGACGTTATAGGCGGTGGCTGGACCCCCGCCTTCGCGGGGGTGACGGGTTTGTTAAATCGATTCTCCGCGGAAAACGTGATCGCGGCGCAGCTTGACGCCAACGGCGAGGCAGGCCAGTTTGCGCGCCAATCATGAAGCTCTGGTCATTCACCGCGCGCTGGGGCGCGGCGCCCATCGCGATCGGCATGCTTGCGTTCGGAATCCTCTTGGCGCCGCCGGCGCGCGCCGATGACGATCGCCAGCTCGTGGAGTCGAAAGAGTCGCTCTACAACAACATCTACGTCTACAAGCAGGGCGACTATTACGCGATGACTTTCGGCTACAACCGGAAGATCTACACCGAGAGCATCTACAATTCGAAAGACGATCGCGACCTGCCGGTCAGCTATACGCGCTACATGACCGCGAGCTTGATCTATGCCAAGGACGTGCATGCGATCCTGGAGATCGGCTTCGGCGGCGGGCGCACGAGCTGGTATCTGCATCGCTTCCTGCCGGGCGTGTCGGTGACGTCGGTCGAGCTCGATCCCGATGTCGAGGCCTTGGCCAAGAAATATTTCGGCATCAAGGACGAGCCGAATTTCCACCTCGTCAATCAGGACGGGCGGCTGTTCCTGCAGCAATCGAAAGACAAATACGACATCATCCTCATCGATGCGTATCGCGGGCCGTTCGTGCCCTTTCACCTGCTGACCAAGGAATTCTATCAGCTCGTCAAGGACCATCTCGCGGCGGGCGGCGTGGTCGGACAGAATGTCGAGCCCTCGACCATGCTGTTCGATTCGGCGGTGAAGACGATCCAATCGATCTTTCCGCAGACCGATTTCTACGTTGCCGAGGGCAATGTCGTGACCATCGCCTATGACGGCGCGGCGCGCGATCAGGCCGATCTCGAGAAGAGCGCGAAGCAGCGCCAGCTCGAGCTCGGCCTGCGCTATTCGCTGCCGGCGATGCTGGCGCAGCGCCGCGGCCTCGATCCGACCACGATCGATAAAAGCGCCAAGGTGCTGACCGACGATTTCGCGCCGGTCGAGGCGCTGAAGGCGATCGAGAACCACAATCGCAAGTGGCCCGATCAGCAACCGAGCGCCGGCCAATAGCGGGCGGCCCAGAGGCAATCGAAATGCAGGCCGTGCTGCTCGCCAACGCCTTCTTCGTCGGCAGCGTGCTGATGGGCTTCGAGATGCTCGGCAGCCGCTATCTCTTTCCCTATTTCGGCGGCGGCATCGGCACCTGGGCCGGCCTGATCTCGACCGTGCTCGCGGCCCTGACCATCGGCTATTTCGCCGGCGGCGCGGTGGTCGACCGCCATCCGAGCGCGCGCGTCATCACCTTCTCCTGCGCCATCGCCGCGGTCTATCTCGCGCTCGTTCCCTTGGCCGCCGATCCGCTGATGATGGGGATCATGAACAATCTGGGCTACGGCCCGGTCGGAATCCTGATCGGCTCCGCCTGTCTGTTGCTCGTGCCGCTCTCTTTCCTCGGCACCTTCTCGCCGGTCGCGGTGCGGCTGCTGCTGCGCTCGACCGAGGAGACCGGCCGCATCGCCGGCCTCGTCTACGGCATCTCGACCATCGGCAATATCTTCGGCACGCTGTTCACGACCTTCTATCTCATCCCGACGATCGGCTCGCGCGAGATCACGTATGTCTACGCGGCGGTGCTGGCGCTGTGCGCGCTGAGCCTGCTGCTGGTGCCGAAGGCGCGCGCGTGAAGCGCGCGGTACCTCCCACCCCAGCCCTCCCCCCTCAAGGGGGGGAGGGGGGCTATGGAAACCAATCAAAGAATTCCCCCTCCCCCTTGAAGGGGGAGGGCCGGGGTGGGGGTGAATTCACGCGGCAAATTTTCCTCTGCGCCACCCTTTTCCTCTCCGCTCTCATCGCACCCGCCTCTGCGCAAGCCCCGCAGCCCGATGTCGCGCAATGGCAGGGCCGGCGCGCCCTCGCCGACATCGAGACGCTGGTCGGGTTCGGGCCGCGCGCGATGGACGTGCCGGGCCATCGCAAGACCATCGACATGATCGTCGCCGAGATGAAGAAGCTCGGCGTGACCGCGCGCGAACAGCGCTGGGAATCGACCGTCGCCGATCAGAAGCATGCGATGACCAACATCATCGCGCCGATGTATCCCGAGGCGCCGCGGCGCATCATCCTCGGCACGCATTACGACAGCATCATCCGCGCCTATGCCGACAAAGACCATCCCGACGCGGTAATGCCGGGCGCGAACAATTCCGCTTCGGGCGTGGCGCTGTTGCTCGAGACGGCGCGGGCGCTGCATGCGCAAAAGCCGCCGCCGGGCGTCGGCGTCGATTTCATCTTCTTCGACGGCGAGGAAGGCCCGATCTCGCTGGGCGCGGGGGATCCGCATTGGCAGCCGCTGGGCTCGCCCTATTTCACCGCGCATCTCGCCGAGACTTATCCCGGCGCGAAGCCCGAGCAGGCGGTGATCTTCGACATGGTGTGCTGGCGCGAGATGAAGCTCCATCCTGAGCAGGCCTCGCTGCTCTACGCCGCGGACCAGATCGAGAAATACTGGAATATCGGGCGCACCTTCGCGCCGGCCTTTTTCAACAATCAGCCGACCGCGCAGCCGATCTTCGACGACCAGATCGCGCTCAATGATGCACATATCCCGGCCTTCCTGGTGATCGGCTTCGAATACGACCCGTGGTTCAACACCACCCAAGACACGCCCGATAAATGCTCGGAAGCCGCGCTGGACGGTGTCGGCCGCACGACCTTGCGGTATATTTACGCGCACTGAGCTTTTTTCTCATTAGGACCGAATGATCATGGCCGAGCTTCGCATCGGAATATCGGGTTGCGCCGGGCGCATGGGGCGGATGCTGATCGCCGAAGTCGCGGCGACGCCGGGCTGCAAACTCTCGGGCGGCGTCGATGCGCCGTCGAGCCCCGATCTAGGCAAGGATATCGGCGCGCTCGCCGGCATCGGCGCTGTCGGTCTTACGGCCGGCAGCGATGTCGCGGCGCTTCTCGCCGCTTCCGATGTAGTGATCGAATTCTCGATCCCCGAAGCGACCCTCGCCCATGTCGCGCTCGCGGCCCAGGCGAGAAAGCCGCTGGTCATCGGCACGACCGGGATCGACGAGAAAGGCCATGCTGCGCTGGTCGCCGCCGCAAAGAGCGCGCCGCTACTCTGGGCGCCGAACATGAGTCTCGGCGTCAACTGGCTGCTGGCCCTCGTCGAGCAGACGGCGCAGCGCCTCGGCGATGATTACGACATCGAGGTGCTGGAGATGCATCATCGCCACAAGATCGATGCGCCCTCGGGCACGGCGCTGGCGCTCGGCAAGGCGGCGGCCGCGGGCCGCAAGATCGATCTCGCGGCCAAGAGCCAGCGCACCCGCGACGGCATCACCGGCGCGCGCAAGCGCGGCGATATCGGCTTTGCGACCTTGCGCGGCGGCGACAATGCCGGCGAGCATCGCGTGCTCTTCGCCGCCGACGGCGAGATGCTGGAGCTGGCGCATCGCGCGACCAGCCGGCGCGTCTTCGCGCGCGGCGCGGTGGCGGCGGCGCAATTCCTCGCCGGGCAAAAGCCCGGGCTCTATTCGATGAAGGACGTGCTCGGGATCTAGGCGGCGCGGGCCGCCCGCTTGGCTTTGGCGGGCGGGCGCTTCTTCCGCTGTGCCGCGCTCTTGGGTTTCGGCGCTGGCTTTGGCTTTGCCGGCAGCTTCGGCTTGGCCACGGCTTTGCCGAGCCCGAAATCTTCCAGCGTCGATTTGGCCTTGTATTCGCAGACCTGGCGCACCGGGCATTCCGGGCATTTCGGCTTGCGCGCGACGCAGATATAGCGGCCGTGCAGGATGAGCCAGTGATGCGCGTGCAGCATGTATTGCTTGGGCACGACCTTCACGAGCTTGTCCTCGACCGCGCGCGGCGTCTTGCCGGGAGCGAGGCCGGTGCGATTGCCGACGCGGAAGATATGCGTGTCGACGGCGATCGTCGGCTCGCCGAAGGCGACGTTAAGGACGACATTCGCGGTCTTGCGGCCGACGCCCGGCAGCGCCTCGAGCGCCTCGCGCGTCTTCGGCACCGCACCATCGTATTTCTCGACCAGCGTCTCGGAGAGGGCGATGACGTTCTTCGCCTTGGTGTTGAAGAGGCCGATCGTCTTGATGAATTCCTTCAAGCGCGCCTCGCCGAGCGCGACCATCTTTTGCGGCGAGTCGACGAGCTTGAAGAGCGGCTCGGTCGCCTTGTTCACCGACACATCCGTTGCCTGCGCCGAGAGCACGACAGCGACCAGCAACGTATAGGGGTTGATGTATTCGAGCTCGGTGCGGGGGATTTCGCGATCCTTCGTAAGAAGGCGAAAAAACGTCTCAATCTGGGCCGGTTTCATGGCTTTCATCCTACCGGCGCGCCTGACCGATTCCAGGGCCTGAATCCAGCGCAATTCATCCTCGATTTGCCCCTGTTCCGCCCCGAAACCGCACGGGACGGCGCCTAGCTTTGCAGCAATGGGATCGTTGGAGGGACAGATGAAAAAGATTCTGATCGGTACGGCTCTCGCCGGCTTGATCGTCGGCACCTTCGCCAGCTTCTCTTTCGCCGCCCCGCTGCCCGGCAACGTCGCCAATGGCAGCTCGGCCAATATCGTGCAGGTGGATGCGCGCTGCGGCCCGCATCACCACTTCATCCACGGCTTCCGCGACCGTTTCGGCCATTGGCATAACGGCCATTGCATCCGCAACTACGATCGCGATCGCGACTATCGCTAACCTAAGCGCCTGGTGACGAGAGAGGGGCGGTCCGCGGGATCGCCCCTCTTCTTTTGTTTTGGTCGATTTTTTTGCCGCGGCCGCTTGGCCGCCGGCATCGCGCCGGCCTAAGTTTCGCGCATGTCCGACACCCCGTCCGACAAGGTGCTGTTCGCCACGACGGTGGCGCCCTATCGCAGCCTGCCGCCGCGCCGCCTCACCTGGATCATGCTCGGCCTGATCGCCTTCTGCTGCTGCAGCAGCATCGGCTTCGTGCTCGCCGGCGCCTGGCCGGTCACCGGCTTCTTCGGCCTCGACATCGCCCTGCTCTACCTCGCTTTTCGGCTGAGCTACCGCAGCGCCCGGCAGCGCGAGAATCTGCGCCTGACGCGCCAGGCGCTCGATATCGAGCGCATCGGCATTCGCGGCGAGCGCCAGCGCTGGCAGCTCGAGCCGACCTGGCTGCGCGTCACGATCGACGAAAGCATAGGGGGCCGCGGCCGGCTGGTGCTGTCCTCCCACGGCAAGAGTGTCGGGCTCGGCGCTTTCCTCACCGCCGAAGACCGGCGTCGCCTTGCCGACGAACTGAAAGCCGCGCTGCGGCGCTGGCGGGATTCGCTGCGCGGCTGAAGCGCTAGCCGCTGCCGGCCGCCCGGTGTATCCTGCCGCCCAAGCAACAAATGGAGGAACCCCAATGCCTGTCGTTAAAGTGAAGGACATTGCCTGGGGCCGGCTGCGCTCCCCCGATCTCGATAAGCAGGAGGAATTCCTCCTCGACTTCGGCATGGTCCGCGCCGCCCGCACCAAGGACAAACTGTTCATGCGCGGCACCGATCCGGTGCACCATCTGCATGTCACCGAGCTCGGCGAGCCCGGCTTCATCGGCCTCGCCTATCACGCGGCGAGCGAGGAAGATCTGCACAAGCTGGCAAAAGTCGAAGGCGCATCGCCGGTCGAGGCGATCGACGAGCCCGGCGGCGGCAAGCGCGTCCGCTTGCGCGAGCCCAACGGCTACCAGATCGAAGTGGTCTGGGGCCTCGACAAGGTCGACCCGCTGCCGGTGAAGGCGCCGGTGGTCAATTGGGGCACCGAGAAATTCCGCCGCGCCGGCGATCTCTACCGCCGCGCCGCTTCTCCTTCGATGGTCAAGAAGATCGGCCATGGCGTGCTGACCACGCCCGATCTCGTCGGCACCTTGAAATGGTTCCGCGAGACTTTGGGCTTCATCTGCTCCGACGATGTCTGGGCGGGCCAGCCGGATCATCTCATCGGCTCGTTCAACCGCTGCGATTGCGGCGACGAGTATGTCGATCACCACGTCTTCTTCGGCATCCTGTCGCCGAAGAAAGGCCTCAACCACATCTCGTTCGAGGTCCACGACTTCGACGACGTGATGCTCGGCCACGAATACCTCGAGAAGAAGGGCAAGTACGAGCATATGTGGGGCATCGGCCGCCATTTGCTCGGCAGCCAGGTGTTCGATTATTGGGCCGATCCGTGGGGCCGCGTGCACGAGCATTGGGCCGACAGCGACGTGCTCAACGTCAAGAACGGCTCGAACTCGATGCCGGTGCACGAGGCGTTCCAATCGCAATGGGGCGAGCCCGCGCCGCAGAAATTCATCGAGCATACCTCGCCGTGATTTTGCGACCGAGCGAGCAGCCGCCACACCAACCCTGCTCGCTCGGCCTGATCTGACGAGGAGCGGATCGCCTAAACAAAACCGGCCCCGAAAGGGGCCGGTTTTCTTATTCGCACGCGACGCTCGCTCAGCGCAGCGGGATGGTGAGGCTGAAGGACGGCCCCGCATAGACCGGCGGTGGCGGCGGCGGCGCATAGACCACCGGCGGCGGCGGCGCGTAGTAGCCGTAGCTGTGATACGGGTGGTAATAATGGTGATAGTGGTGATCGCGGTGGTGATCCCACCGGTCGGCGAAGGCGGGCGCGGAGAGGCTGAAGACAGCCGCTCCCGCCACCAATGCCGAGAGAATCGTGCGTTTCATGTCGGTTCTCCTCTCGAAAACGATCAGCTATGCGAGGCCGAGGACGGCGCCGCCGTCGACTTCACGCGCTGATTGATGCGTTGATTGAAGAGCGTGTCCGCCGTCTTCTTCTGCGCCGGCGACATCGTGTCGTAGAGCTTCGCGAAATCCGGCGCGATCTTCTTCAAGCCGTCGGCATAGGTGTCGGCGATCTTCGCGTAGCTCTTGAGATTGTCGGCCGCATTCATTTGCTTGGTGCGGTTACGATCGCTGAGATCGCTCGACATCGCGCGCGCGTTGTCGCGCATGTCCTGCGCCACCGCGTTCCAATCGCTTTCCTGATCCTTGGTGATCTTGAGCTGCTTGTGGAGCTGCGTGATGCGCGCTTCGACCTGCGCGTCGCTGCGCGGCTTGACCGCTTGCGTGCCGGCGGCCGAATGCATCGGCGCGGCGCTGCTGGCAGGCGGTGTCGTCGGCATGGCGCCGGATTGCGCCTGAGCGAGCGGCGTCCAGGCGAGGCCTGAGCCGAGCGCGGCGGCGGCGGCGAGAGCAAGAATGCTGCGAGAGGGGGTCATGTTTCCTTCCCTTCGTTAGGTTTGGGGAAAAGGGGGCGGGCGCGGCGGCCAAGCTAAGGATGGCGAATGGCGGAAATAAGTCGGGGAAAGGCCAAACTCACGGCTCGCTCCTCAGGTCTTCACCGCAGAAACGTTTGTCGGGTGCTACCTTTTCCGTGACAAATATTTAATAGTACGGTACCGGCGCGTTTTGTTTTGCAGCCGCCTATGTCCTTAGGAGCCGCGCCCCGTCGGGCCGGACACAGACATCAGGAGGTCATCATGACCCGCGAGACGAACACCCAGTCGAAGCCGCGCCGCCTGGCGGCCCTCGTCGCCGTTCTGGCGCTCGCCGGCGCGCTGAGCGGCTGCGTCGTCTATCCGGCCGGCGGCTATTACGGCGGCGGCGGCTATCACTACCATCATTGGGATCACGACCGGTGGCGTTAACCGAAGGCAACGCGGCCAGGCCCAATCCGATTCGGAGGGGCGGTCGGCCGACGCGGCTCGAAGCGGCCGCGCTCGGCGACAAGATCCTCGACGTCGCGACCGCTCTCTTCCTGAGCCGCGGCTTCGGTGCGACGAGCATCGAAGCCGTCGCCGGCCGCGCGCGGATCTCGAAGCGGACGTTCTATCACCGCTTCCGCGACAAGGCCGAGCTCTACCGCGCGGTGGTGCGGCGCCTGTTGCAGCATTGGCTGCCGGAGGTCGAAGCCGCGTTCGAGCATCCCGCGCCGCTCGATATCATGCTCGAGCGCTTAGCGAAGCAGATGCTCGCCGTCGCGACCTCGCCGGAAGCGCTGGCGCTGCGCCGCTTGCTGCTGGCCGAGGCGGAGCGCTTTCCCGAGCTCGTGGAGATTGCGATCGAGCAGGGCGCGACGCGCGCGATCGAGCGGATCGCCGGGCTGCTCGAAGCCGAGCGCCGCGCCGGCCGCATTGCGCTCGACGATTGCCGATTTGCGGCGATGCAGTTTCAAGAGATGGTTCTGTCGATCCCGCTGCGTCGGGCGATGGGTTTCGGCGCGCCGCTGAGCGAGACCGAGCGCGACGCCTGGGCCCAGCAATGCGTCGCGCTCTTCATCCATGGCTGCCGCGCGGGCGCTTCCTAGTGGATTTACCCTAGCGGCATTTTGCCCAGCGAATTTCGCGCCGCGAACGGCTTAGCATACGCTAGCGAATGCTAGGGGTGGCGCATGGAAAAGACGGTGCAGACGAATGTGCGCGTCGCGCAAAGCGATCGCACGCTGATCGTCACATTGGCGCAACGTTTGCGCAACGAACCGGGATTTCGCGAGCAAGTAAGAGCGTTGCTCGATGACGGCCGCAGCCTCGCGCTCTCGGACCGGGTCAAGAAACTCGAGCAGCAGGTCGGCCGGCTGATCTCCGGCGCGATCGTCATGCCGCGCTCGACGCCGCGCGTCGCCGGCGGGCCGGGCCGAGCCGGCAGCACTGAATAGGGGCGGGCGTGCTGGCTTCGCGTGGGAGCGCGCGCTTCGTCACCTGCTGCGACATTACGTACGTGTGAAAATGATTCGCATTTGCGCCCACGCCAATTTATGATTTTGCGAGTCATTCGCAGAAGCGCCGGAAAACCTCGATGTATATCTGTCTGTGCAATGCCTTGACCGAACGCCAGCTCCGCCAAGCCGCCGCTGCCTGCAACGACGGCTCGACCCTGGGCGTTTACCGGGCCTGTGGGACGCAGCCCCGCTGCGGCAAGTGCATGCCCCTGGTCGAGGGTATCTTACGGGATGTCGGCGGCGAGATCGTCCACCCACCCGGCTAAGCCGCCTTCCGGCGCTCCGGCCGCGGGATAAGCGATAAGAACGGAGGCACACGATGCGCGGCGACGCGACGGTCATCCAGCACCTCAACACGATCCTCCGCAACGAGCTCACCGCGATCAATCAGTACTTCCTCCACGCCCGCATGCTGCGGAATTGGGGCGTGACCAAGCTCGGCGAGCACGAGCATCACGAATCGATCGACGAGATGAAGCACGCCGATCGCCTGATCGAGCGCATCCTTTTCCTCGACGGCCTGCCCAATCTCCAGGATCTCGACAAGCTGCTGATCGGCGAGAACGTGCAGGAAATCCTCGAATGCGATCTGAAGCTCGAGCAGAAGGGGCTGGGCGATCTGCGCCCGGCGATCGTCCATTGCGAGAGCGTGCGCGATTTCGCCACCCGCGATCTGTTGAGCGACATCCTCGACAATGAGGAAGACGCCGTCGATTTCATCGAGACGCAGCTCGAGCTGATCAAGCTCACCGGGCTCGAGAATTACATCCAGCTCCAATCCGACAGCGCCGAGCACGGCAAGTCGTAGACGCTTCCGGCGCCAAAGCTCTCGCCAAACGCCGGCGCGCTCCCCTAAACTGGAACATATAGGGGGTGAAGCTTGGTTGCGCGGGTCCGCACCGTGGCCTTCCTCGGCATCGACGCGCTCGACGTCGAGGCGCAGGTCACGATCACATCAGGGATCGTTGCCTTCCTGGTTGTCGGCCTGCCCGACAAGGCGGTCGCGGAATCGCGCGAGCGCGTGCGCGCGGCGCTGGCCGCGATGGGGCTTGCCGTGCCGGCGCGGCGCATCATCGTCAACCTCGCCCCGGCCGATCTCGCCAAGGAAGGCAGCCATTTCGATCTGCCGATCGCGCTCGGCCTGCTCGCGGCGATGGATGTGCTGCCCGCCGACGAGATCGAGCATTACGTCGCTTTGGGCGAGCTCGCGCTCGACGGCTCGATCCTGCCGGTCGCCGGCGTATTGCCCGCCGCGGTCGGCGCCCTGGCACAAGGCCGCGGCCTCATCTGCCCGGCGGCATCGGGCGGCGAGGCGGCCTGGGCCGGCGGGCTCGATATCCTTGCCGCCCCCTCGCTGCTCGCGCTGATCAACCACTTCAAGGGCACGCAGCTCCTCTCGCCGCCGGCGCCGCGCGTCGCGGCCGCGCGCGGCAACGCGCTCGACCTCAAGGACATCAAGGGTCAGGAGACGGCCAAACGCGCGCTCGAAGTCGCCGCGGCCGGCGGCCATAACCTCCTGATGGTCGGCCCGCCGGGCGCCGGCAAATCGATGCTGGCGGCGCGGCTGCCCGGCATCCTGCCGCCGCTCGATCCGAGCGAGGCGCTCGAAGTGTCGATGATCCATTCCGTCGCCGGCCTCTTGCGCGACGGCGAGCTCATCCGCCAGCGGCCGTTCCGCGATCCGCATCATTCCGCCTCGCTCGCCGCGCTGGTCGGCGGCGGCTTGCGCGCCAAGCCGGGCGAGCTGTCGCTGGCGCATCTCGGCGTGCTGTTTCTCGACGAGCTCCCCGAATTCCAGCGCGCGACATTGGAAGCGCTGCGCCAGCCGATGGAAAGCGGCCGCGCCGTCGTCGCCCGCGCCAATGCGCATGTGACCTATCCGGCGCGGGTGCAGGTGGTGGCGGCGATGAATCCCTGCCGCTGCGGCTATCTCGACGATCCGGCGCAAGGCTGCGGCCGGGCGCCGAAATGCGCGCAGGATTATCAGTCGAAGATTTCGGGGCCTTTATTCGACAGAATCGATCTGCACATCGACGTGCCGGCGGTCAAAGCCAGCGATCTCTCGCTGCCGCCGCCGGCCGAAGGCTCGGCCGAGGTGGCGGCGCGGGTCGCCGCGGCGCGGGCGCGGCAGCAGGCGCGTTTCGCGCGGCTGCCCGAGGACAGGCGCATCCGCACCAATGCCGAGGCCGATGGCAGCCTGCTCGAGGAAATCGCCGCGCCCGATCCCGAAGGCCGCAAGCTGCTGCACGATGCGGCCGAGCGGATGCGGCTCTCGGCCCGCGGCTATCACCGGGTGCTGCGCGTCGCCCGCACCCTCGCCGATCTCGACGCCAGCGACACGGTCCGCCGCCTCCATATCGCCGAAGCGGTGTCCTATCGCCGGGTGGTTCTCGCGGCGGGTTAGGCGCCCGGGCGCCGGTAGAACCGCGGTCTCAGCTAACCGTTTCCGCCGCCTCGGCTTCTCATGGCGCCTTTCGTCGCGTCGGCAGCATGGGCGTTTCAAATTTCCGCGGCCTGGACTAGGCTTTCGGCTTCGGGCGAGGGTTGGAGGAGACAAGAGCCATGGCTGACGAATTGGAACTGATCATGCGCGCCGGCCCCGGCACGCCCATGGGCGAGCTGATGCGGCAATATTGGATTCCGGCCGCGCTCTCGAGCGAGCTCAAGTCCGAGGGCACGCCCGTCCGCATCCTCCTTCTCAACGAGAAGCTGATCGCCTTCCGCGACAGCCAGGGCCGCGTCGGCATCATGGATCAGCGCTGCCCGCATCGCTGCGCCTCGCTGTTCTACGGCCGCAACGAGGAAGGCGGCATCCGCTGCGTCTATCACGGCTGGAAATTCGACGTCGACGGCAAT
>Ga0335085_10001827_pt1 | contig 42579 bp, 39 predicted proteins | sample Lox_Sample_45_FD_206712 | JGI IMG/M metagenome (GOLD analysis project Ga0335085, IMG submission 206712) | Soil microbial communities from Loxahatchee National Wildlife Refuge, Florida, United States - Lox_Sample_4.5 | ecosystem: Environmental > Terrestrial > Soil > Wetlands | place: USA... | reverse complement strand
GCAGCGGTTCATTTCGTGCAGGAAAACGTGAGCGCGGGGCGCGAAATCGAAGGATGGCAGGTGGACCGCGCAGCGCGCGATGTGATTCGCAAAGCCGGATACGCGAAACAATTCGTGCATCGCACCGGCCATAATATCGGACAGGAAGTTCATGGCGCCGGCGCAAACATGGACAGCCTTGAGACGCGCGACGTTCGGCACATCATCCCGCGGACTTGTTTTTCGGTCGAGCCGGGAATCTACTTTTCCGACTTCGGAGTGCGAAGCGAAGTGGACGTTTACGTCGGGGAACGAAGCGCGGAAGTGACGGGCGCTACCCAGAACGAGATTCTCGAGCTGCTGTCGTAAGAGCAGGAGACCCAAATGAGTGAAACAGCGATGAAGGAAGAACGCAAGGGGAGCACCCTGAAGGGAATCGCCGCCGCGGTCGCGGGGTGGGCGATACCCGGTTTCGGGCACGTTTTGCTTCGGCAGTGGAGCAAGGCCGCTGTCTATTTTCTTTGTGTCGGAGGTTTGGCGTGTGCGGGCTTGGCCATGCGGGGAGGCACTTTTGGTTCGGGCGCGCAGGATCTGTTCGATCGGCTGGGATTTTTTGCGGACCTCGGCGCGGGCGGTTTCTACTTCTTCGCGCACGTGCTGCAAACGGCGGGTCCCGACGTGGCCCACGCGACGGGCGATTACGGCACGCGATTGTTTGCAGCCGCCGGAATGCTGAACTTCCTCACCATCCTCGAAGCGTATGATCTCGGGCGAGGAGGCGACGCAAGATGAATCTTTTATTTGGCGGCCTCACCCATTTCGGGGCGATGGTGTTTTTTGCTTTGGTTGTCTCGATTACGTTCGCCTTTCTTTCCAAACACAGCATGATCGAGCGCGCGAAATATACACTTTGGGCGTTTTTCGCCTTTCTGCTCGTGGCAATTGGAATCGGATGGCTGATGTACCCGTTTTCACAATAGGGCCGTCGTCGCGCCACGACAGATTCACGGCCAGGCCACATGGATTGGGCCTCCCCTCGGTTCCATCCGCTTCGACGCTCCGACGGGAGAACAAAAACTCCCCCAGAAGCTCTCCCAGACGTTCTCTCTTCTAGACGCATCGCATCTCGCTGCGGGCTCCGACGGGTTGGCCCATAGGTTTCGCCCATACGAAACTCGCTGAGGACCCTGATTTGCTCCGCTTCGGCGACTTTGCTAGACTGAAACGCGATGGCATCGATCATCAAAGAAGTTGGTGAAACGTTCGTCACGCTCGTAAAGGGCTTTAGCGTCACGTTTCGCAACATGCTGCGCAAGCCCGTCACAGAAAACTATCCCGAAGAACCCGTTCATTTCCAGCCTCGGTACCGCGGCATTCATGTTCTCCACCGCGACGAAAACGGACTGGAAAAATGCGTGGGCTGCTTTTTGTGCGCCGCCGCGTGCCCGGCGCGCTGTATTTACATCGAGGCTGCGGAGAATACCAACGTCCAGCGCATCTCCGCGGGAGAGCGCTACGCGCGCGTCTACAACATCGACTATTCGCGTTGCATTTTTTGCGGTTATTGCGTGGAAGCGTGTCCGACCGATGCGATCACCCACGGACATGGCTTCGAACTCGCCACGTCCAATATCAATTCGTTGATCTACCGCAAGGAAAACTTGCTCGAAAAATCTCCAGTCGTGTCTTAGGATTCATTTGCCCGTTCCCTGACTTTTCCGGTTCCGCCCTTGAGCGGCACCGCGGGAGATGTCATTCGCATAGGGTCCAAGATCTTCCGCGTTGCTTGCTGATCCAGAAGGTTTCGTTCCAACACGATTTCCGCGACGGTCTTGCCTGTTCTCACACTTTCCTTCGCGATTTCGGCGGCCGCCGCATAGCCGATGTAGGGATTGAGGGCCGCCGCAATGGAGACTGTCACGTTTGCGTAGTAACGGCATCTGTCTTCTCTTGCCGAGATTCCATCGACGCACTTTGTTGCGAGCACGCGCATCGTGTTTTTCAGAATCTCTGCCGCATGGAGTACATTCCAGGCCATAGCTGGCATCATCACATTGAGCTCCAGTTGCCCCGCTTGAACAGCCGTCGCAACGACAATGTCGGCCCCGATTGTTTGAAATCCCACCATCGCAGTCAGTTCACCCATGACGGGATTCACTTTCCCCGGCATGATCGATGATCCAGGTTGCAGCGCTGGTAGCTCAATTTCCGCGAGTCCTGTGTTTGGTCCGCTCGACAGCAGCCGAAGATCGTTGCTGATCCGGATCAGTTCGAGCGCCAGATTGCGAAGAGCGGAGGATGCAACGCTCATCGCGAGATTGGATTGCATCGTATAGCGCAAATCGCCAGAAGGACGCAATGCTCGCCCCGCAATCTTGCTCAACTGACGCACGACGATTCTCTGATAGCTGGGGTGTGTGTTGATGCCGGTTCCCACCGCGGATCCGCCCAGACCAATTTCCTCGAGCAACTCGACAGCATGTCTCAGCACCGTCTCGCACCGACGTAGCGACGTCGCGTAAGCGGCGAATTCCTGTCCTAGGCGAATCGGAACCGCATCCATCAAATGGGTGCGCCCCGATTTCACGATACGATCGAATGAGTTCGCCTTTCGTGAAAACGATCGCGCAAGCCGGGCCGTTGCGGCAATTACGTCATCGAATAAAAACACCGCCGCCAACCGCATGGCGGTCGGAAAAACATCGTTTGTCGACTGTGAGCAATTCACATGGTCGTTTGGATGGCAGATGGCGTAGTTTCCGCGTCTGCCGCCAAGAAATTCAATCGCCCGATTCGCAATCACTTCATTCGCGTTCATGTGGAATGACACACCGGCACCCGCTTGATACACGTCAACGACGAACTCGCTGTCCCACTTTCCTCGAATCACCTCGTCGGCGGCGCGCTCAATCGCCCTCGCTCGTTTTCCGTCGATAAGCTTTAGTTTGTTGTTTGCGATGGCGGCAGCTTTCTTAATCATCCCGGTCGCGCGAATGAGTTCCGGATGCGCCCGGTATCCACTGATCGGATAATTTTCGAGAGCGCGCTGTGTTTGAATCCCGTAGTACGCGTTAAAGGGAACTTCGCACTGGCCGAGAGAATCCTTTTCTACTCGCATCTTCATCTTCTGGCCTCCAACTCATCGTTCCCATCATATCAATCACGTTCATGCTCTGTGGATCATAGCGCACCCATCCAATTGACCTGCAAGATCCGCGCGCGTTTTGAACGTACCGCTCGTCCCTCTTAGCCTAGCCCCGATTCTCGGCGATATACGGACTTTTGACATGCTCGTCGTCCGCAAGCGCTTATCTTTTCTTCCCGACTCCTTCATCATTCACAGCGCAAACATAACATTTCGATTCGCCGGCGCATGCCCTTTCCACTCCGTGAGAATACATTTCCGACAAAAACGCCACACTGACATAATGCCGCATGACCCTCACAAATCTAGCCCCGCTGATTTCTATCAGCCATGGTGAACTCACACAGACTAAATTCCTTCCACCACGCCTTTCGTTTCAAACCCAGCCATAAGCTATAAGGCACGCGACAGACATAGGGATTAGAAAAGTTGCGATGGAGGAACTTTTTCGTTTAGCGACTTTGGGTAGAACGCTATTTCGAGAGGGCTGGAACGGAAATCAGTGAGGCGACAGTTAAGCTACACGCGACATTGCGGACAAAATGTGCGTCGGGGCGGGTTGGAAATGTCACGCGGCGAAAGCACGGTCGGTTCATTTTCGGGGACTGTTGAGGCGCGTGGCGGTTGCGTGTGATGGTTACGCAGTAGAGCGAACAAAATGACAGTGCGGTGGCGGAGTTTAGGAACGTCAGTCTAGGCGGAGTGTAGTGAGGTCGAATTGCGTCGGCGCCGTGCCCGACTAAGGCCAGCCCAAGAGGCAGCTGCGAGAGGAGGCTTTCGCAAAATCCTGCATGCGACATCGAAATGGTCCGCAAGACCCATCGCGGGGTGGCCAGCACGCGAATCCACGGCGATACCCACCGTCAGCCAACGGCGGTTTGCCTTTGTTTTTGCGGCTTTCGTGTCACGGACCCTTTCATGGCGGGCCGGGACGCGGAGAATCGCGGCGGAGCAGAATCGATTTCGGAAGCAAGCGGATGAGTTTCGGGAAAAAAGGCAATCGATGGATCCGTCAAGGTCCGGAGCGCCTCGGAGGAAGACACGGGAGATGGCTGCAGGGACTTGTGGTGATCGAGCATCCAGCGCGCCAGCATCGCTTCGGACATTTCCTGGATCCATTGATCGATCAGTGCGGCGATTTCTTGACGCAAATTGGCTGCGTGATTAAGCCGTGTCAGCTCGAAGCTTTGCAAAGATGCGCGAGAAGCAGCTTGGAGATAGTCGAGTCGTGAATCGGAGCGCGATATTGTCATAGCAATAACTCCGTTGTGAGGCCTGGGTCTAAGGAACGGCCAATAGCTTTATAAGTGAACAGTACTGAGTTGGCACGAATCGTGTCTAGTCTTTTTTTGCCGCGTCGTTGTGGATAACTTGCGCGTGCTCTCGAACGCGCAGCGCACAGTATGCGTAACAAAAGCTCCGGTTACGTCTGCGTTATGGGGTGGAGCGAGATTGATCACGTTGGAACAGACATCGCGAGGGTTGGTTGAGGCAGTTCGTGCCGGCCGGCAACTGGCGCTCCTTGGAATCGTGAGCGAAGTCGGGAGAAAGCGGGTGCTTGTTTTCGGCCGTGAGGAAACGCGAATGCGCGCGTGGGAGCCGGAACCAGGGCGTTGGCGATGGGTCCCACCGAGAGAAGTACCCATGACCGATAAATTCGGGGGCTCTCCGCATCGGCGGCTGGGCGCCATCGCCGAGGGCAGGATGGGATTTATGAGACACGGTTGGCGAAGGAGCAGCGACGGGAGCAGTCAGCGAAAAATGAGCGTTGGTGCGGGCGCCGGAATGGAGCCCCGCCCAAGCCGCATATATCTATGCGTAAAGTTAACAGAAACGGCGAGCCGCTGAGTCGGGGCGCTGAACTGACAAAAAGCGTGCAAAGGAGACATCTTATCGGACTTGTATCGCGTAGTGGACGATGACGCACAAAACGCAGTGTTTCCGCGTGCGCGCTGGTGTTTTCGCCAGAGCGCATGGCCGGCCAGACGGCATGCCCGGAAGAACCGCCGGCGCGCGCGCGAAAGCACTGCTTAAAAGAAAACGGGGCGCCAGCAACGTAAGAGAAGGTCCGCGGTCGTGAGAAGCATTTGAGATCTCAAGTTCGGCATTTCAGATTTGAAAAGCGCGGAACGAACGGAACGGCCGGGACGCAATGGGTTAGGCAAAGTCGATGTGATGGAAGTGGAGAGAGTGGGCGCGGCGGGCGGTCGGAAGCTGCGAGGGAACAGAGGAGCGGAGAAATTCAAGCGACGGAATGAAGGAGGCAGCGATGGACAACAGTATGGAATGGCTTGGCCGGCGGAATCGCGGAGCAGCAAACCGCTCTCGATTGGCCGAAGGCTCGGGCGCTGCGCGCGCCGCAGGCGCTGTGCGGGACAGCGTAGGACCGGACTGCGCTTCTGAAAAGGCTGCCGGCAATTCTTTGGCTACCTTTGCGAGTTTCAGGGGGGAGGGCGTGAAAAGGCCCGAGGCGGCGAGCCAGTCGCGAATTCCCGATGGAGTGCGGGCCGCCGCGGGTGCAAGCCGCGGTGAGTACGACCGTCGACGTTTGCGGTCGCAGCGAGAAATTATTCGCGATGTAATGCTGTCCGCTGCAGAGTGCGAGACGTGGCTGACGCTCGGGGAGCTGCGGGCGCTCACGCGCTATGGCGAGGCGTCCATTTCGGCTCAATTGCGTCATTTGCGTAAGGCAGAAAACGGCGGATACGAGGTTGTGAAGCGGCACCGCGAAGGTGCTTCGCTGGAGCGGCCGGGAACCGACGGACGCGGGGAATGCGTCTGGGAGTATCTCATTGCGCGCGGGGCGCCCGGGCCGGCGACACCGGCAATAGGTGCGTCGCACGCAGCTGTGGGCGCCTAAGTCCGAATGTGGCCGTCGTTGTCAAAAGAGTGACCAGCAGGCAGGGATCTGCGGGGTAGGAGGAGCAACCTATGCCGAAACGCGTGATCGATTTCGACGCGATGTGGGGCTCGGACAAGTTGGCCGCCTGCGCGGCATGGGCGCAGGCCGAATACGCTTGGCTGTACGGGTTAGCGGATGCGTCCGGCTGCTTCGAGCTGACAAATTTGCGCGTGATCTGGGGACGCGTCGCGGCGATCCGAAAAAATCTAACGATCGAGCGACTGGAACAGATTCTTGACGAGTTCCAGGACAAGGGTTTGCTGTTTGTGTGGGAGCATGAGGGAAAGCGATACGGGCACTGGACGGGCAGCGACGTTCCGGGACGCTTGCCGCCCCCTTCCTGGCGAATCCGCTTCGAGCGATTTGCGCCGCCCGTGCCGAAACAGCAACTTGCGGCATATACGTCAAGGTTTGCGCGCGGACGCGCAACGCTGATGGCTGCGGTATTTCATGGGGAAGACCATCCAGAATGCGCGGACCGGAGCCAGAATTTCAAATTTGAAATTGCGAATGGGAAGATGCGCCAAGAAGCCCTCCGTAGTCAAGGCGGCGGACTCAAGGACGGCCTTGAGGCGGCTCAAGCACAGGATTTGGATTGGGATTTGAATCGGAATGGGAATCGGAAAACACGGGAGTCCGCTTTGGGAGAGGCGCGCGTTTGCGGCGAGGGCGGCATTCACAAGGGCGAACCGTTTAATTCCGATTCCTTTCACCTCAATTCCAATTCAGATTCAAATCGAAGCTCGGACATTGGCAGACAATTCGGCGATGCCACAAGGCAGAAACCGAACAGCGCGTCCCCGGCGCAGGCGGGAACCCGTATGGGACATCTCGGGGGCTCGGAGCACTTGCAGGAAGCGGCCTCCGTCGCATCGCGTGACAAAGCGCTCGCGGTGGAGCGCGAACTACGAGTGGGGCGCGGACCAGCGTGCGAGCCGGGGCGCGTGAAGCCGGAGGTTCTCGAACGGGCCCGGCTACGCGAGGCGGCGCGGGCCGGGTCGAGACCTCCGTAAGGCGCTCGAAGCGCGCGACCGGCTTTACACCCGACGGAGGTGGATCAGCCTGCGTTGTTCGCGGGACGAAGAGCAAGCTCGCGTAGATAAAAGAACCAGGTGTACTGGTGGGAGGGTTGGGAAGCAGAGAGGAGCTCGACAGATCGGAAGTGTGAGTCAGGAAGTGTGGAGGAGAGACCATGCTAGCGACGTTCGCTTTTGATGTTTGTCACGATGTGTACCGGGCGGCGCGCGAGGTGCTCGACACGAAGGTGCCGACACTGAATCCGGAATCCTTCGGAAAGTACCAGTGGCATCCGGACCGCAGGCCACGCCTGGCTGAGTACGTCTGCGATTTTGCTCGAGCAGGCGAGAAGGCGCTGGCGGGCGACGCGCGCGACGGGACGGGACGGAGCAGGCAGGCAGGACTTTGTTCCACTGCATTGAGGCCAGACTCTTCACCGAGAGTGTTGAAAGCAAGCCGTACAGCGATGTTCCGCCTGTACTACCTGGGAGGCGCGGATTATCATGCGGCGCGGCGCCATTTGGGAATCAGTGAACTGACTTGGGCCGACTGGGCGGAAGAGATTCGCAGGCTCGTGGGCCGCGAATTGGCTCGCGCAGGCGTGTTTCCGCTGTCAAAATATTTTCGCGAAATGTCGGAGAAAGCGTCATGACAGCGGGACCGAGGACGCAGCCTACCTGGTGCGCCGCGCCGGTTCAGCGCTCCGACTCGCCGGCACGGCGCCCCGGCGACGCAGCGATGCTGGGCGCGCCACCGTGGGCAGAAGTCTAATATGGCAGAACCCGGATCGCAATCGCTCGGCAAGCCCCGCGCTAGCGGGATTCGTTGACATGCCGTTCGCTTGACGAGGTCCAGGACAGCGCCGCGATCACGAGAAAAAAGAGGCCGATGAAAAGAGCGAGAACTCCAAAGCCCAGGCGCAAGATGTTGCCGGCATCGCCGCCGTGGCCGGTTGCCGCTTCCACGACCAGGCAGACGGCCGCAGCGACAAAGACCCCAGCCCCGGCAAGGGCGCAAGCAGGAACAACCCACTGAAACCGGGTTTGAAACGGCGATCGCATAGAGCCTCCGACGTCAACAACAGCGTTGGGTGAATCATAGCAAGAGCGATCACAATCCCATAAGAGAATTCTAATGATTCGCCATGTTGAGCTATCAGATGGTAAATCCCCCGGTTGGACCCGGACGTAGCGAGCGGCCCAACGCGGCTTGAGCACGTGCCTCTCCGGCAGCCGGCCATCGGGAGGGGAATCGGTCTCGGCTGGGTGGGATCTCGGTCGTCCATCGGATCGTCCACTCGGTTTCTGGGTCAGTTTTTATATTTATAGAAATCAATTGACAGATAAATCGGAGTTATGCTATAGTCCGCCTTGGAGAATTATGCTCTCGCGCCGGGTCGACCGGCAGAGAGGCGCCCGCAGCGGAGGTTCGCTGACGGGTATTTTTGTTTCGCGCGGCGTGCAGATTCTCAAAGTGCTTTTACAAGCCGTGCTCCCCGAACGCTGTCCCCGACCTCACGCTTAGAATTCGCGATTGGAAATCTCAAATCTGCAATTGACTGCGCCGGAGTAGTCATTTCCGCGAAAAACGGCAGCCTGGTTCCGGTGGGTTCCGAACTGCTCCCTCTGTCACCGCGTTGCAAATCCCGCAGGAGGCAACATGCCCGTTTACAGCAGCAGCACTCCGCCGTATTCGCTTTTTCCCGGCGATGTAGGATTCAGCTTCAACGCCGAATCCTTCCCAACCAACGGAACGGCCGGCACCCAATTTGCCATCCCGGAGCCCGCGGGCCTGCCCGATCAGGGCCACACCGTGCGCTGGCAAACCGTTTTCGGCACCGCGCCGTCAGCAATCAATATCCGGCTGCAGGGCGCCATCGCCGATGTAGACGGCGAATACACGGATCTCGACACGTCAACGAATACGTCCGGAGAAGCGCGCACGCTCATCGGCGTTCGAGCAAAGTTTCTACGTATCAAGGTGATTTCCTCGACTGGCGGATCTTCGCTTACGGCGAAGATGCTGCCGTAAAAGGCAGACCGGTTGAAGCCTGCCCAGACCGCTAAGCGCTCCCGCTTTTCACGCGTTAGGAATCGCCAGTCATCGCGAACAAGTCTTGCTCTCGCCCCGGCCGCTCTGACCCCTGACGCCCACCACGGGCCGGATCTCCCCGAACAGGGCCAACCTGCCTCAGCAGGAAGGAAGCGTTCTATTTCGCATCAGCGCGAAGGGTTCGTCCCTTGGCTGCGAAACGGGGCGCTTCCTCTCCCGCCTCCCGCAGCGAATCGATGTGCGACGGCGTTCGATGCTCATTTTGCGTGTGGGGAAGTAGGCAGCAAGCGTGGATCCCGATGCGCTGAACTATCAGGAGGAAATGTGGATATCGAACAGGAATCGCGACGGCCGACGGATCTCGGCTGCGCCCCACGTAGAGAAGGGAAAAATCCGCGCGAAGGTGGCGACACCGGGTGGTGGCAACTCGGGCTGTTACTGCTTGTGTGCACGTTGGCGGCGTTTCGTGCCGGAATGAATGCCTCGCCACGCACAGGAACTGCAGCGCCTCGTTTCGCGGCATCCCTTGCAGGGGCGATGCCTCAAATCCAGTTCGCGACCGGACTCGGCGTACGAGTCTACGACGGAACGAACACCTTGTTGATCGACCCGTGCAAGGGCCAAACGAAATCCTACGTGAGCATCAATCAAACGGCGAGTACGCAGGTGATCGCAGGGACCGCGTCGAAGAAGGTGTACGTATGCTCGGTCCATGTGACGGTGGCCTCGGCAACGAACGTCGCGCTCGTCGAGGGAACGGGCTCGGTGTGCGGCACGAGCACCGCAGGAGTGACTGGCTTTGGCGGAGCAACGACCGCGACAGGCTGGAACTTTGGCGCGAACGGTGGAATCGCGCTCGGCAACGGAGATTCTTCGCTTGGAGCAGAAGGCACGAGCGGGGACAACCTGTGCGTGCTCAATTCCGGCTCAGGCCAAGTGTCGGGCGGGATCAGCTATGTGGTTCAGTGAGGGCACGGGGAGAACGCGCGCGACAGGTCCGTCTGCCGGACACACAGACTTCGATCGGTCCGGCGTTCCTCACGCGCACGCCAATCACTGGCGGCCTGAAGCCGGTCGTGTCTGTGAAGGGGCGAAAGAACAAGAGCAACGGCGAGAGGCTAAAGCCAGTCCTACTGCGGCGCGCGCCGCGCTTTTCCTGCTGCTCATAGCGATAGCGTTGCCGGCGCGGGCGACGACCTATTACGTCGCAAGTGCGGGCAATGACTCGAACAGCGGAACAAATTCTTCGACGCCCTGGCAGACGATTGCGAAAGTGAACGGCTCGACGTTTTCCGCGGGCGACTCCATTTTATTCAATCGCGGCGACGTCTGGTACGGGACGGCGCTCACGGCGCCGTCGAGCGGTTCGTCGGGATCGCCGATCACATTCGGCGCGTACGGCAGCGGGGCGAACCCCGTCGTGAAGGGTTCCACGCTACTCGTCACCAGCGGATACACGCTCGGGCCGAATCAGAACACCACCATTTTTTCGCTGGGAGATTCCGGGACGTCGAGCACCGACAGCGCGACTCGGAACTGGCGCGAACAGGTATCGCATCTCGACATCACGGCGAGCGCGTCGACGATCACGATTACCGTCAAGGCGTCCGCCACGCAGGCGCTGAACATCACCGGCTCCGGAATCGGCCCGGCGACCACCGCGCCGAACGCCAGCTCGATCACGCGCATCACCTGGGGCGGAGGAAATAACGGCACGACCGTGGCCGCCGGCACGACTGCGACTTCGGACGCGATCCCGTACAGCCTCGATCATACCGTGGACCAGATGGTGACGATCTACACGACGGCGCGCAACGTCGAGTACTTCAGCAACAACAACGAAACGCTGTGGGCAAATTTCTCCGGGCCCGACGATTCGCAAAGCGCCACGGTCAGCGGGTATTCGTCCGGCGGGAACAGCGTCATCGGCAGCATCGCGAGCATCACAGTCACGCAATACACCTATCGGGGCGCTCTGGGCTCGGCGCCTGTCGCCGTATGGGAAAACGATGCGCTGCTGAAACTTGCAACCTCGGCGGGAAATGTCGAGTCGGTGGCCGGCTCGTGGTACTACGACGGAACGTACCTGTACATCCACGCGCGAGACAATTCCAATGTTTCGACTAACGGAAAGACGTACACGTATGTGACTTCGTCGAGCCCTTCGTACACGGCGTGGGACAATGGAAAAACATGGCTCATCTTTGATTCGCTCGACCAGGCGGAAACGTATAACACCAGCAGCTCGACACTGGGCGGGCTTTACCTCACCGGCAGCAATACGATTGTGCGCAATCTTTCGATGCACGATACCTACCGGCATCCGCTGACGATCTACACCGGCGCGACCAACAACACCGTCACGAACGTGAGCGCCTACAACTCCTACGGCACCGCGCCGCTCGCGATCTATGGATCGGGAACCACCGGCAATCTGGTGCAGAATTCGACGTTTTACAATGACACTTCGCTTTCGTCCGCTTACGTCGCGACCGGCGTGTGGGCCGTGATCGTGTTTCACGGCGGCTCGACGGCGAACGCGGTGGACGGTTGCCTCATTTACAGTACGGCGTCGAGCGCGGGCGGTTACGGCGTCCTCATCGGCGACAGCGGAACCACGGGAACGGTTTCTCATTCGATGATCTATGGATCGTTTTCCTATGGCGTCGAGGACGGAAGCGGCGGCAACAGCGGTCTGGCAACGGGTAGCACGATCGCGTTCTTCTCGAACCTGCTGGACATCTCGAGCGCCAACAACATCGGCATTTTGCTGGCCGGATCGACGGGCAGCATTTTCTACGACAACACGATTTACGGGCCGTCCAACACGAACGCAGCGATCAGCCAGACGTCCACATCCACGGGCGCGCTCGTAAAAAACAACATTTTTGACACCGGCGCGTACGCTTCGGTAGATGCGTCTTCGGAGACGAGCACCGCGTACGACTACAACGACTATTATTCTGCGTCGGGCACGCCATTCAACTGGGGCGGAACGGCGTACACGTTCGCGAATTGGAAAACAAATAGTTCGCAGGACGCGCATTCGCTGAGCTCGGATCCGAAGCTTACAACCGCGGCCTCGCTAGCGTCGGGCGGGAACTATGTGCTGCAAAGCAACTCGCCGGCGATCAATTCGGGCGTGAATCTCGGAGCGACCTACCAGAACGGCCTTTCGCCGGCGTCCTCGTGGCCAAGTGGAGTCTCACTGATCAATCAGAACACAGCCGGGACCGGCTGGGAAATCGGCGGGTACGTATTTCTCACGAGCGGGGCTTCGACGCTGCTGCTGCGGGGATGCTGCGATTGAGGGTGAGCAGGACAGGCTTCAGCCTGCCGGATTCGCGTGCCAATACGAAAAGGAATTGCTGGGACGGGATGGGAAGGCGAATACGAAACGCAAAAGCGACAGGCTGAGGCCTGTCCTACCAATTCATTCATCGGACACGGGAGGGAACGATGGCTACTACAACTTGGCAGTCGGTCGGGCAGTACGTGCAACTCGGCGGGGCGGGCGGGTTCCTTGCGGGAGCGGTCCTCAGTTTCCATCACTACGCAATCGGAATTTGTTTCATCGTGGGCGCCGCGGCGTTTTACGTAGGGAAGAAGCTGCGCTCGGCGTAAGAACCGGCAGGACAGGCTCAGCCTGTCGGGCTTGCCTACAAAAACGGAACGGAATTGTGGGGACGCAGTGGAAAAGCGAATACCAGAACCAAAAGCGACAGGCTGAAGCCTGCGGCACTCTATTCACGAACTTCCATGGGATCCAAGGCCGACAAAGCACAAGCCAAAGCTTGTATTCGTCCGTTTGATGAATTCCGCAACAAATTCAAATACGAGCCATTTGAACGGCAGCGGGAATTTCACAAGTCCGATGCAAAATATCGGCTGTTCGGCGGGGCGGCGGGGCCGGGGAAAACGAAGGCGCTGCTCTACGAAGCCATCCGTCAGGCGCACTTGCACGCGGCCGTCGATACGCTCTTGTTTCGGAGAACGTATCCGGAGCTGGAGTCTTCGCTGATTACGTACTTTCGGCGAGACGTGCCGCGCAACCTCTATGAAAAATACAACGAGTCGAAGCACACGGTCACATGGCCGAACGGCTCGACCACGCGCTTTGCTTACTGCGACAACGAGAATGATGTCTACCGCTATCAGGGCGCCGAATATCTATTTATCGGGGTCGATGAACTTACACACTTCACTCTGAAGCAGTGGCAGTTTCTGACCAGCCGCAACCGTTGCCGCATCAAGAACGCGAAGCCGCGCATGGCGGGAGCGACCAATCCCGGCAATATCGGCCACGCCTGGGTCAAGGCGCTGTGGGTCGATCGTGTGCCCGCTCCGGGAATGGACCGGCCGGATCAGTACGATCCGGACGACTATGAATTCATCCACGCCACCATCGCCGACAACCCGCACTATGCCAAGGACGAAGAATACAAAAAAACGTTAGGGCAACTGCCCGAGGCGTTGCGGCGCGCGTTTTTGGACGGCGAGTGGGACGTCTACGCAGGGCAGTATTTCGACATTTTCGCGGCGGCGCGGCACACGGTGCGTCCCGAGCAGGTGCAACTCGAGCCGTGGACGCCGCGATGGATTTCGATCGATTGGGGATTCGAGCATCCGAGCGCCGTCTACTGGCACGCGGCGCGGAGCGATGGCGTCGTCGTGACGTATCGCGAGTTCGTGCAGAATCGGCTGTCGCCGCGCATGCTCGCCGCCGCGATTGCCGAGCGGAGCATTGACCGGTTGGGGCGCGCCGAGCGCATCCGCGACGTGTTTCTTTCGCCGGACGCGTTCGCTCAGCGCAGCGCCGACGCTTCGATCGCCGAGCAATTGGGCGATGGGCTCTCCGCAGCGGGCCTGCCGCGTCCCACGCCGGCCGACAACGATCGCGTGGGCGGCTGGATGCTGATGTACCAGGCGCTCGAGGCCGATCACTGGCTGATCGCGGAAAACTGTCCCCGCCTGATTGAAAATTTGCCGACGCTCACGCGCGACCCGGCGAACGTCGAGGATACGCTGAAGTGCGACGGCGACGATCCGGCCGACGCCGCGCGCTACGGGCTGAAGTCCGCTCTTGAGCCGGGCCGGGCACCGGCTGAGGTGCTCGCGGCCGAGCGGATTACTGCTGTCGATCCTACTTCGCGCTCGATTTGGCTGCGCAAATTTGCCGCGGAGGAGACGCGGCGCGTGGCGCCCGTCGTGCCGCGGCGATGGCGGCCGCAGGGGTGGTAGTAGGACAGGCTTCAGGCTGTCAGGTTTGACAGGAGATGAGAAAAAAGCAAGTGCGACGGGCCGGGCAGTCGGCTGCGGCTCGGAAAGCGACCGCGATAGATTAAAGCCTGTCCCACTAAGAGTCGCTGCGGTCGGTGAGGATGTGCGGGAGGAAGGGAATCACGATCAAAATCAGGGCGGTGGTTCCGGCATTGAGCCAAACGAGATTGAAGAAAGTGACGATATGGCGGTCGATCAGCCAGGAGCCGAAGATGTCCGAAAGCGCCTGGCCACCGTTGCGAACGCTCATCATGAGGGCGAAGCCCAGGCCTTCGTTGCCCTTCGGAGTGGCCCGCGCGGCGAGGTCCATCAGCGCAAGTTCGGCGACCGTAGCGATGAGTCCGTTCTGGCTTTCGATGATCGCGGCGGCTCTGCCTGAGGTGTAGAACAGATAGCACAGGGTGGTCAACGTGCTGATGATGATGCTGATGTATAGCAACGTTCGCAGAGTCAATTTCCGGCACATCACGCCGTAGATGAAAGCGCCGGCGATTCCGAAGGCGCCAGACAGGAGAATCAGCACGGTGCCGATAAATTCCTGCGATAAATGCAGCGTGTCCACCTGGTAGTAGTAGAGAGGCGTGGAGAATCCGGGGCAGATATAGACGAGGAACAGCAGGCCCGCGGCGGTCCAAAGTGTTTTGGAACGTATCAGGGTGCGGAGCTGAGTTTTCGCGTTGATCCAGGCCTGCGAGTCTTTCTTCGCGAGCGGGGGCTCTTTAATCAGCCACAACGCGAAGGGAACGACCGACATCGAGATGAGCGCGCCGGCGATTGTGGTCAGTCCGAATGCGCGCGCGGCCAGAAATCCGCCGAGCGGGCCGCCGATCAGCGTGCAGGCGTTCATGACGACGTAGCGCGACGAATTGAGCCGGCCGGTGGCGCGTTCGCGGTTGCCGATCTCCACGACGAGGCCGCCCACCACGGTGCTGCCGACCACCAGCATGCAGTTGACCGCGATCATCGCCAGCAGAACGGCGATGTAGGTGCGCGGCACCACTCCGACCAGGAAGTACAGCGCGCCCGCAATGAGTGCGCTCAAAATCAGGTAGTATTTGCGGCGCGTGCCCAATATCGGCACGCTGTCCGTGAAAATTCCGGCAAGCGGCTTGAAGTACCACGCCAGTGTGCTGAGAGCGAAAAACGAGGCCATCGTCGCGCGGGAAACGTGCAGATCGGCTTTCAGCAGGTTTTGGAAGGGCAGCCGCAAGACCGCCGGCTGGGACATCGTGGTGGCAAACACGCCCGCGCCTATCAGAACGGCCCAACGGGCCAGGCTCGGATGGCGGGCAGGAGTTTCGGCCACCGGCGCGACAGTATCCGCCGGAGCCACGTCGACAAAGGGTTCAGGGATATCGGCGCTCACGCGGCTCCTGGGAATTGCACAAGGCTGCTAGAATCCTGCCCCATAAGAGATGAGATTCGTATTTTCCTACTGGGGCTGCTCAACCCAATATACATCGACTTCCCGTTAGACGTAGGACGGGCCAATCTGGGGGTGCCGGTTTCGCTAAGAGGCGATGCGGTCGGACAGGCTTCAGCGTGTCGACTTTGAACCTTGCCTCACCGCTGAAGCTCCCAAACGGTCCCAACCGCAACCCGGACAGGCAAAAGTCCGCCTGGACTCCACGGGCTGTGGGGCAAGAGCCGGGAACAACAGGCTGAAGCCTGTTCTACTCTCAGATTGGCTTGACGCCATCTTTTTCCGCTGTCAGCACAACGGCGGTGAAAGCGCCATCCTTTTGCGCGGCGATGACGGAGACGGTCGAGCCGGGCTTGAGCAGGCTGCGGTCGCCGGGCACGATCGTGACGATCGGAGTCTTCGGTGAGACTTCGATCATCTGGTCGCCGTCCTTGTACTTGATCGACAGCGTCACGACGCCGCTGCCGCTCGTGGCGCTGACGGTGCCGTTCGTCATGGTACGGGTCTCGGGGTCACTGGACGCAACGGTGCCATTGGTCATGCTGCGGTCGGGATTGGGGCCCATGGGACGATGGCCCTCGCCGGTGCCGCGCATGGCTTCCGGAAAGATATGAACTTCCTCCGCGTGCAACTTGCCGTCGGGGCCTTTATCGGCCGCTGAGCCGACGAAATCTCCGGGCTTGATGTCGGAGAGCTTCGCCTTGGCATTGGCACTGATTTTCAAATCCGCGGGAACCGTGATCGACGCGGTTTTGCCGTCGGGCGTTCTCATTACGAGGGTCGTGCCGTCGAAGGACTCCACGGTGCCGCGAAAGCGCGCCGGAGGGCCTTGCGCGAAAACGGGCGCGGCAATCAGCGCGAGCGCGGCGATCGTGCCAAGCAAATTGCGTGTCATGGGTGTTCTCCGTTGCACGTGAAGTTGTGGGCGGCACGACTATAACCCAGGTCAGTTCGGCCAGCCAAGCCGAAGCCTGTCCTAGGGAAGGGGTATTCCACGGATACGATGTGGCAAAAGATGATCACGTGGCTCGCGCGGCGTTTGCGCAGCCGGTACGTGCGCCTGCTCGAAGAGGAAGTCTCGCGTCTGCGCGCGGAGAATCGCGCGTTGGTGAATTCGCTACTGGGCACGGCGGGGTTTCCGCCCATTTCTCTGGAAGACGACGCCCGGGCGCGCCCCGTGGCGCTGCCTCCGGTCCGCAAGCGCACCTGGACGCAGATCGCTCGCGACAGGGAACTGGCAGCATCGCGCGTCACCGCGGAGAAGTGAGCGGCGCAGACTTCAGTCTGTGGGTTCAGCAAAATGCACCAAGACCTTGCCCTTGCCTAATCAGCGCCACCCAAGCCAAGATCGGATGGAGGTTCACAGACTGAAGCCTGACTCGCCAGCAGGCGGGTCTGCGTTACTTCGACCTACGCCGCTTTTTTGATCAGGCGCGTGATCCATACGAGGATGACGGCGCCGATAAAGGCGACGACGAGCGAGCCGATCATCCCGTTGCCGAGGTGCAGGCCGAGCATGCCGAAGATCCAGCCACCGACGATGCCCCCGATGATGCCCAGGATGATGTCCATCACGACGCCGTAGCCGCCGCCCTTCATCACTTTTCCGGCGAGCCACCCGGCGATGAGTCCGACAATGATCCACGCTAGCCATCCCATAGGGTGCCTCCAGTCTTTTTTTGAGAGAGGTCGGGTGATTTGTGGTCCGTATGACGGGGTGCGGGCCGTTCCCTGGGTCCGCACCCCAAAGCTGGCACTCTTCTAATCCAGTTCGCGCAATAGGTCAACCGATTGATCGGCCGCAACGGACGGTTGGACAGACACGGCGACGGCACGCAGGTTGCATGTGTTGGGTAGAACGTCGAGACCTTTCACCTGGCGCTAGATCCCTTCGTTTAAAGCACGAAAGGGATTAAGGCTTTTACTTCGTGCCGATAGCGGGCGTACTCTTCGCCGAACTGTTCGCGCAGGAATTGCTCTTCCCGCTTGGATTTGAAGCGCAAGGCGATTGCGACAATCGCCAGCGCCAGGACGGCGCGGATTTCGCCGATCGCGATCGTCGTCCCCGCCAGCGCGACGATGAATCCCGTGTAAATCGGATGGCGGACAATCGCGTACGGGCCCGACCGAATCAACTCGTGATCTTTTTTGATCGACACGCGGCCGCTCCAGTTGCGCCCAAGAAAAAACCGCGCCCACGCGGCAAACGCGATGCCGCCGACGGTTAGCGCCAACCCCAAATCGCCCAGCACAAAACTGCGCGGAATGACGCGCACTCCCAGCGGGCCCCACGGTAGCCGCCGGAACGACAACAGGACGAACGCCACGAGCGACCATCCCCATTGAACCAGGCGCGAGCCGCGCGGCTGCACTCGTTCCACGGGTTTGGTGAAGAACGCCGCGACCAGCCAGACAATTCCGGCCAGGATCCATGCATCGATGTAGAGGCGGATGAGAAGGCGCGCGTGCATACGTCTTACAATTCCCAGCGAGATATTCGCAGGAGCGGCGGCGAAACACCAGCTGAACGACACCGGGCACAAATTGTTCAAGCCGGCCTTGACGACGGGCGGTCTGGATTTTCCGCGCGAGTCCGGGCGGCAACTCATGCAGAGCGGACGTTCGCCCGGGGACCTACAGCCGAGTGGTTGCCTGCCGGCTACCGCAAAACCACCAACGAAAGTCCACGCGACCGAAAATCATGACAACTCCATTGAACGGTCCGGATGAAATCGCCATTTTGAACGGCGAGCCCGCCGAGCAAAACGACGGGCGCATTGCGCCGCTCGATGGCTCCTCGACGGGCGGCGGGTTCCACGCGGAGGGCGCGCCCGCAGTGTCGGGAATCGACGGCGCGCCCGCAGCCAGCGTGCAGGACGCGCTGGCGAAACTGGCGCTCGGCCCAAACAACGAGCGGCTCGAGGACCTGCGGCCGGATCTGGTGAACGCGCTGCGCGAGCTCGTGCTGCAGTATCGCGAAGAAGGAATCGTCGCACGGCGGCACGAGATCCGGCGAATCCGGCAGGCGCGCCTCTTCTGGCAGGGTTTGCAGTACGCATGGTGGAATCCGCAAGACATGACGTGGCATTTGCCCTACGAAACGAAAAGTTATGATGACAGCGCCGCGGCGGAAATGCCGCGCTATCAGTTCGTCACGAATTTGTATCAAGCGTTTGGGCTTTCGTTTATCTCCGTATTAAGCCAAGACGTGCCGGCGACGCGCTTCTATCCGCAGTCCGCGCAATCGATCGGAGACATTACGGCGGCGCGAGCGGCTTCGCAGGTGTGCGACCTCGTTGAGCAAAATAACCGCGCGCAGCATTTGCTGACAGGCGTCGCGTTTTATTTGTGGACGGACGGGAAAATCGGCGGCTACGTGCGGTACGTGGCCGACTCGCAGCGCTTCGGTTCGCATGACGAGCCCGTGATCGAGGAACATTATGTGCCCCTCGGCGATGACGCGTACGTGTGCCCCGAGTGCGGCCAGCAGCAGGAGGTAGGACATGCTTCAGCCGGTCAGGTTTCTTCGGTTCCCGGCGTCAACCAACCGCAACAGGGCAACGAAAACCAACGCGATTTGACAAGAGACAGGGGGGCCGGGGACACCGTCATCGACGCAAATCAAAAACCAACCCCACAAGCTGGAGCCTCTCCTGCCGGGCTTCTTCCCCCAATCCTCTGCCGCAACTGCGGCGCCTCGCTTGGGCCGGAACATTTCCGACCGGCGCCGCGCGTGGCGATTCCGATTGTGACCGGCGTGCGCCGCGTTGCGAATGGGCAGGAGGTGATTTCCATCGTCGGCGGGCTCGAACTGAATACGCCCGTGTGGGCGAACGAAATGTACGAATATCCCTACCTGCAGTGGTCGATGGAGGTGCACCGCGCCAAGCTGAAGGCAAGTTATCCGCACGCCGCGGACAAAATTCAGATGGGCGGCCCGCAGACGGCGGACGAAGTGTACGCGCGGGCGACGCGCGTTGCGATCGCACAGGGACTCCCCACGACGCATCCAGGCGACGCGCTTTTCAATCTGATCACGTTTTCGCGGACGTGGATCCGGCCGTGGGCGTTCTATGCAATCGAAGACAAATCGGTGCGCGATGTGCTGCTCGCGCTTTATCCCGAGGGCTGCTACATCGCGTTCGCCGGCGACACCTACTGCGAATCGCGCAACGAATCGATGGACGACCGCTGGCGCGTGATGCATGCCCTCCCCGGGGACGGGCAGAGCCGGCCGTCGGTGGGCGACTCGCTCGTGCAGATTCAGGAGCGGTATAACACGCTCTCGAACATTCAGGCGGAGACGTATGAGTACGGCATCCCGCCGATTTACGCCGATCCGCAGGTCCTGGACTTCGACGCACTCGCGAATCAAACGGCTGAGCCCGCCGCGCACTATCCGGCGCGCGCGCGGCCCGGGCAGCCGCTCGCCGCTGGATTCTTCCAACCGGCACCGGCGCAAGTGCCGCCCGATCTCGTCCGGCATCAGCAGGACCTCATGGGGCCGGTCGCACAATTTCTGACCGGCTTGTTTCCTGCGGTGTTTGGCGGAGAAATGGAGTCGCAAAGAACCGCGACGGGCTACGCGATGGCGCGCGATCAGGCGCTTGGGCGCCTCGGCCTCGTGTGGCGGCGGCTCAAAACCTTCTATGCGGACGTCATGCTGCTTTCGGTGGACTGCTTCCGCAAAAATCGTCCTGAGGACGCCGAGATTCCGATTCTCGGACCGGGCGGCGAATTCGAGTCGCGGTGGATTCGCCTCGCGGATTTGAAGGGAAATATTCAGGCGCATCCCGAAAGCGACGAGACATTCCCGCGACTCAAATCGCAGCAGCGCGCCGTCGTGCAGCAACTGATGGCGTCGTCCGACCCGATGATTCAGCAGGCGCTCGCCGATCCCGCCAATATCGGATTCGTGAAAAGCTTGCTCGGCCTTTCGGACCTCGTCGTGCCGGGAGAAGATTCGCGGAACAAACAGCTCCGCGAGATTGATTTGCTGCTGGCGGGCGCGCCGGTGATTTTGGATGCAAGGGACAAGAGGCAAGAGACAGGAAGAGCGCCATCTGGTGCTGCTGTCCGTCCCTTGATAGGCGGGGAAGGTTCGGCGGGTGGCACCGGTCGTTCCGGGGATGACGCCTCTCCTGGGGGCGGGAAAAACTCCCGGTCTGAAGACCCGGCCTACAACAGCCCAGCGTTGGCGCCGTCCGTGCCGGTCGATTTGCTGTTCGACAATCACGTCGTCGAACTCGAAGAGTGCCGGCGTTGGGCGAACTCGGACGCGGGGCAAGTTGCGCGCATCGAAAATCCCGTGGGATTCGCAAACGTGCGAGCGCACGCCGAAGCGCACTTGCGCGCGATCGGGCTGGCGTACGCGGGACAACCAGAAAAAATCAGTCTGCCGCCTTCGGAAACCGAAATTGCGGGAAGCGGTTCTTAGAATGCGGAGATTAGGGCGACAGTGCCTTCAATCCTGCTGGAAAGCAATGCCTCGCGCCGCTGAAAGACGCGAATCAGCTTATGGGGATTCGGAAAGATTTGTGCGCTACCGCGCAGGTCGCCCAAAGCGAGATTGGCATTTTCGATCAATCGAGGAATCTTTCCTTCGTACTAAAGTGCGGGGGGAATGAGGATGGGGTACGAAGGCAATATGCCCCCGGCAATAGCGCCGTTCTTCCGGGAGATTAATCCGCTAAATCTTGTAAAGTGAACATGTCAGACCGAATGAATGCCTGCTCTAACTTGGCGAGTCAAGTTAAAGTAATCGGCCCATAAGTTGAATATGATGCCCGAGACAGTCAAGATACGTAATTTGGCCGGTTTTGCCTGCGTGGAGAGCACGATGAGTGGTCAAGCCCAAGTGAATCCGGACTGAGTTGGCACGGACACTGCTCCGCCGTGGTCAAATACCGGCGCGGCGGGACCGCAACAAGCGAGCGAGTAGAACAGTCTTCAGCCTCTCTGAATTTGTCTCGCCAGCCTGTCTGCCTCTGTCTTTCTAAAATCAAGAAACCGACAGCCTAAAGCCTATCCTACTGGAGTAATTCATGAGCAGTGGAACGCAGATTGACCCCAATTGGACTGGAGTCGAAGCCGGGCAGGGCGGGGCGGCGCCAGGAGCAAGCGCTGGTGCCAGAGCCCATCTCACGGATGAAGAAATCCTGGGGATCGAACCAAATGGCGCTGGCACTGATACGAGTCATACCGTCATTCCGAGCGAAGCGAGGAATCCCTCTTCGATTACTGGCCCGGGCGAATCAGGAGCGCCGAGAGATTCCTCGGGCATAGACAGCCCCCGGAATGACAACTCGGTTGCCGCGGGCCAGGACGCGGGGACAGAGATGCCGCGGTGGATGCAGTCGGCGGCCGCGGACCCACAGCATGGCGCCGCGGCGCAGCAACTCTGGCGCGAACACCAGGAGTTTCGCGCGGCGTTTGCCTCTCCGGAAGAGGCACGGGCTATCAAAGAACTTCTTCCGGGCGGCGTAAAGGATGTTCTTACGCTGCGCGAAGCGACACAGTCGGTCGAGCGAATTGACGCGGCGATTTTTTCGGGCGATACGCGTGCCCAGTCGGAAGTAGCTGCGGAGCTGGCCCGGGCGAATCCCGCGGCGTTTCGGTCGCTCTTTGCCGAGGCGGCAAAGGTGCTGGCGAGTCTGGAGACTGGAGGCAGTAGGCTGGAGGCAGGAGATCTCGCGCCGCGCACAGCTCGGGGAGGATGGGGTACGCAAGACCGTGCTGAGGACCGCTCAGCGGCCAAGGCGCGGCAAGACGGCGCCATTCTGGACGAAGTGAGGAACCTCTCTCCGATCCAGGACGGCAGCAGGGGAACAGCGCAGAGGGATTCCCCGGTTGCGCCCGCTTCGCAGGCCCTCCCTCGGAATGACACTGCGCGTGACGGAGACTCTTCGAGCACTCCGAATTTCGATCCGGCAGCGTACGCGGCGTTTGAGCGATCAACCAACGACGCGGTCGCGCGCGACGTGCGCGGCTCGATCGGCGAGACGCTCGCGCGTGTGCTGCCCGATGGAGTGGCGGAAGGCGCGGCCAAGCGAATCGGCGACGACATCTTCAACGAAATTCATCGCGCCCTTGCGGCGGACCGGACGCTCTCCGAACAAGTCGCCACCGTGCTGCGCGACCGCCGATTCGGAACAGCGGAGCAACGGACCGTCGCGTCGCTGCTCGCGGGTCGCGCGAGGCAGCTCGTGCCCAGCGTGGCCCGTCGCGTCATCGGCGAATGGACCGGCACGGTGCTGAACACTTCGCGATCCAAGGCCGCGCGGCAGGCGGCAGCAGCGTCGCGCATCGATATCGCAGCGCCGGGTGGGTCGCTGGACTCAATGCCGCTGCGGCAAATATCCGGCCGGGAAGTAGATTACGCGTCGATGAGCGATGAGGAGATTTTGGGAATGTGATTCGTGACTCGTGATTAGTAATTCGTGTGACTCTCCAGCCCCCGTCGAGCAGGTCCGTCGCCCGTGAGCGCCCATGGAGACACAACGACGGCCGAAAGCGACGTGGCTCGGGTTCTTAAACGTCACGAACTACGAATCCGAACTCGCCCTTCGCCCGCTTCGCCGGACCCAGGGCAAGCCAGCCATCACTGCTTTGGCGCCGTCACACCGCCGGCGGGATTGCGGATCGTATCGTTGAAAATCTCCTCGTCGGAAGGCGCACAAATGATTTCGTCGAGTTCGTGCGTCGGATTCAGCGTAAGGCGAACGGGCTTGATGATCACCCAGGGCTGGACGTAGGTCTTGGGGTCTTCGATGGTCATTGTAAATTCGAGCGTGTTGCGATCGAGGCGATGGTAGCGTTCGCGCACGCGCATGTCCTCGCTATGAACGTGCCCGAGATGGTCGAGCCAGGTGCGATCGTCCATGGCGACCGTATCGACAACGAGCGTATCGCCTTCCCACTTACCGACGGAATAGCCGAGCCACATCGGGTCGTGGTCCTTCGGCAGCTCGCGGCCGTCTATCCAAATCGTGCGCCAGATGTGGTTCCACTCAATGAACTCGAAAAGACGATCTTTCGTTTGAATGAATTCGAGCGGCTGCGGATTTTCGAGCACGGAGATTCGCGGAAAGCCCTGCGGGTCGCACTTGCCAACCGGATCGTTTCCGAACACAGGCGGGACGGCCCGCGGCCCGAAGCTGGGCTTCGTTAAGTTGAATTTTTCCTGGCCCCACGGAGTCATCGCCGGGGCGGGATCCGAAGGAACCGCGCCGGAATGATCCCAAACACCGGAAAGATCGTGGGGATCGAACCGCTGTGTTTTGGCGGCGGCAGCCGGCGCGGAAGATTTCGGCGCGGTCTGCGCACGCATGGCACAGGGAAGCAGCACGGCGGCGGCGCAGGCGAAGGCTGTGAGGCTCGCTCGCTTGTTCCGTGATCTCCATCCGCAACTCGGCAGAACATTCGGCATTTTCAGCTCCTGATTGTTCGTGGGACAGGCTTCAGCCCGTCTGCCCTTCCTTTGCGCGCGCGAAAACGTCAGGCCAGAGAACCAGCCAGGCTGAAGCCTGCCTTACTTGGACGTATCCGGGCCGCCGACGACCCTTCTCAGTTCGTCGTCGAGCAGCTGCTTGCCGTTGAACGAGATTTTCGAGAGAAGCCCCACGGGAGTGCCGGCTTTCGATGGAAACACGCTGATCGTAATTTGGTCTCCCGGCTTGAACATTCCCTTAGACCAGCCGTGTTTGGCGAGCATGTAAGGAGGGCTCGTCTCCGCGCCCCAATGCGTGACAGTGCCTTTGTCATCCATCACGTCGAACAAGATATAGACATGCGGATTCGCCCACCGGAATTCGGTAACGGTTCCGGTCATCGTGAGTTCCTTGGCCGGATCGAGTTCGTAGGAGACGCGCGAACCGTGGTGCGCCCGGACGGGCTGGCTCACGGCCAGCACCGCGCCAAGCGCCGCTGCCAGAACAACGATATTCAGGATCGTCCGTTTCATGAATTTCATCCGTCACCCCAGTACCGCATTTCCATCCGGTCCCAGGCGCACGCGCCCTTCGCGAGCTATTGCGGGCCGCCGGTGATTCTCGCATCTTCATCGTCGATGAGCAGTTTGCCCTGGAAGACGAGTTTGGACAAAAGGCCAACGGGCGTTCCCGCCTTGGACGGAAACACCGTGACCGTGATCTGATCGCCCGGCTTCAGCATTCCCTTGAACCAGCCGTGCTTGGACATCAGGTAGGGAGGATGCGTTTCGGCGCCCCAGTGCACCACGTTGCCCTTGTCGTCGGTAACGTCAAACAAAATGTAAATGTGAGGATTGGCCCACTTGAATTCGGTAACCGTGGCGGTGAAGGTGCGTTCGCCCGCGGGGTTCAAGTCGTACGAGGCACGCGTACCGTGATGCGCAAGCGCGGGACCGGGCACGGCGAAAACAGCACCGGCAAGCGACACCACCGCAACGCAGCAGTATTTAAACGCTCTCTTAAATCTCATCGGGCGCTCCCGAGACGCAGCCTTACGCCTGTTCTGATGGATCTCTATCCTCAAAACGTATGCCAGGCGCGGGACGGTGTCAAGGGCGCGATTCGTGAGGGCGATTCGTGACTCGTGAGTGGTGACAGGTGAAAACCATCGCGAGCAAGACCAATCTGAAAAGATATCCAATTCGGATTCCTAGACCACAGGTCGCCAACACCAATCCCTCGTCACGAGTCACCAAATACGGGCCACGAATTTTTTGCATTCATACCCGCCCTGCCTTCGTTCGTTGCGTCGAGCTTTGGCGGGCGTATTCCTAAGGAGCCATCATGGCAGCACAAACTAATTCACAGACCATTGCGTTGCAGTTGGAGAAGGTGCGCGACAAAGTGCCCCTGCTCTACGAACGCGATGATGTTCTGCTCAGCATGATCCAGGCCCGCGGTGACATCGAAAAGGTCAGCTCGCGCAACATGCGCTTGCCGTTGCAACTGATTCCCGGCGGCAAGGCCGGAAGCTACAGCGCAGACGGCGGCGACCTGGGACGCGGGTCGGGCACCACCTACGATGTGGCGCAAGTCTCGCCCATCTTTTTCCGCTTCGCTGTGGAAATCACGAAGCTCGTCGAATACGCCTCCAACGCGCGCGAAAAAGCGATCGAAAACGCGGTGAAGCGCGAAATCGCCAGCGGCATGAAGCAATTCCGCGCATTTCTCGACAAAGTCATCCAGACCGCCGGCAACGGCGTTCTGGGCACCATCAGCGCGATCAACAGCTCAACATTCACGATGGCCGTACCCACCGGCGCGGCCCTCGTGTACGTGGGCCAGACGATCCAAATCTACGATTCGACTCTCACAACCAACCGCAACGTGGCGGCCAGCGTGGTGTCCACCGTCACCGCGGCCGACCCGATCTCTTCCACGCAAACCATCACCGTGGACAACGTTCCGAGCGGCACATCGGTCAACGACGTGATCGTGCACGATGGGCTCACCGGTTCGCAGCCGGTCTCGCTCTATGGCATCAAATATCATCAAAACAACGCGGTAACGGGCACATGGCTCAACCTCAACCGGGCCACCTACCCACAACAATTGCAAACACCGCGCGTCAACGCGGGCAATGCCGCGCTGGTTCCCGGTCACGTGCGCTTGGCGATCAACAAAGTCCGAAAAGCGCTGGGCATCAACCATCTCGGCAAACTCATCGCTTACACCAGCGTCGAGCAAGAGCATGCCTGGGAAAATCTCGGCATCACGATTTCCCAGGTCGTTAAGGAAGGACCCGGAGGCCGCGCCAGCGACCTCGATTTGCTGTTCTCCGGCAAAAAAACGATGTCCGGCATCCCGATCAAGTCATCGGTGAACGCCGATCAGACGCGCGTGGATTTCCTCGATCTGTCGCATTGGGGACGCGCCGTGATGAAAGACATCGATTTCTTCGAGGTGGGCGGACAAACGGTGTTTCCGATTTACGGCACGAGCGGAGGCATCGCCGCGTCGTTCATCTTTTATTTCGACACCGGTTTCCAGGTGTGGAATGACTCTCCGCGCAGCGGCAGCTATATCGATTCGCTCGCGCGGCCGACTGGGTATTGATGCGTGACTCATGACTGGTGACTAGTGGAACCTGCCTTCGCCGCCTCGAAGCCGCGCGAATCGGCGGAGCACACTAGTCATCAGCCGCCTGCCATCGATCAAATGTACTGGAACGCGACACAGAAGAATTCAGGAGAAGGACATGTCCGTCACACTTACGCTTACTGATGTGGATCCCGGCGGCACCCAGGTGTACGCTTTCGGGACGGTACAGCTTTCGGGCACATATCCGTCCGGCGGCGACACGGTCGACTGGACACAGCTCATCAAGCAAACGGCCGTACGCGGGCAAATCGTTGACTCGAGCATGACCGATCCCTCGTACGGGCCGTTGCAGGCAAGTTTCACCGTACAAGGCGGAACGCCGAACCAATACCAAATGCAACAGGGCACTGCGGCGACCAATTGGAAGATGCGCGGCTACACGACCGGATCGAGCGGCGCGGAATTTACCGGGGGTTCCGCGTATCCGTCGTCTGCCACAAGCGACGTGATCACGTTCTCGGCGCAATTTCGCAAGGAAACCTGAGGCCACGGGAGCCGTCCCTCCACGACTCAACAACCATCCATGATTCAGATCTCACGAGAGACGCACGAGGCGCCGATGGAGGCCGCGCGCGCGCTCGCATTGGCGGGCGGGCGCAACCGGTTCGGCGAGCCGAACTACCGCGCCGTCTGGGGATGGTCGCGCCTGGATTGGATCGGCGGCAAGTGGGAAGACCGCGACGCCTCCGGATCTCTGATCCGCGAAGTTGTCGAACTGCGCCGCGAACCGAAATACGTGCCTCACAATCGCTGGCACATCGAGCGGTGGACGCCGCCCGAGAGCTACGGTTCGCCCGGCGAGTGGCACGCCCAGACCGTTGAAATCGAAAACGGAAGGAATATCCCGGCTCTCGGACCGTACCCATCGCGCGGCGACTACGAACACTGCTTCACACTGGAAGGGCCGAGCGGGGAGTTCGTGCAACTCACGCCGACGGTTGCGCGGCACATCGCGCGCGCGATCGAGATAAGCCGCGGCATTCCGCGCGCCGAGAGAAGGGAAGCGCTCGATGAGCGCTCACGCCGCGAAGACCGCGCGTATGACTCCTTCGCGGAAGCGGCGCTGTCGTAATGAGTAGGAGAAATTCCGCGAATGATCTACGGAGGACACGACGAAATGGCAAATGAGAAGGCGGCCCACACGGAACGATCGCCGCAAGCGGTGATCGTCAACATCACCGATCAGAGTTACATGGCGCACCGGATGTACGGCACGTTTCAGATCGCCGGGCGGTCCGACGCAGAGGCGTACACGCTGACGTCCGTAGGACCGCGCACCGCGGTGATGGACTACGGCGACAAGCGGATTTTGCCGCTACCCATCGCAGCGCGAGAAATTGCGGAAGACATCTGCCGCGAAATTAATTCCGACGCGGGCGAGCGCAGCTTTTTGGGAGTCTTCGTATGCGCCGGAGACGTACCCACGGAAGAAGAGCTGCGACGCGCACAGGAAAAGCTCGACGAATTCTACCGCGCTCTGGTGGCCGCGGCGGACCGCGAGTGGGAGCGTTCCCATTCGTTCGTTTTCATTCACGATTTGCAGCGGCGTGCCGCAGCGAGGCTGGGCCTCGAGAAGGAATGGCACTACCAGGCGCACGCGACGGTGGAGTGCCCTGGATGCGGCGACCGCGTCAAACCCGGCGTTGCGGTTTGCAAATCGTGCGGCGCCATTCTCAATCGCGAGAAGGCGCTGGCGCTTGGCCTCATTCAGCCGCTTTCTGCCGCGGCGGAGCCTCGCGCCGAACGGCCGGCGAATCGCAGGGCGTGATTCGTGACCCGTGAAGAGGCAAGAAGTCAGAATCCGCCAGCCGAGCCGGGCCTGCTTCAACTCTCGGCTCTCAAGCGCGGACCGGCGACGCGTGCCAATCACGAATCAGAAGGCAACATCCGCGCTCGTTGCACGCTACGGGCGCGGCACTTTTGTGCTACTTATGTCTACGCCCAGCGAACTTTTCGTCAAAGGACTCCTGGAAATGAGCAGACTGAAAAAGCATTTTGTCGCGGTCGCCGTATTCCTGGGAATGGTGGTGGCGTGTGCGGGAACGGTCCGCGCGCAGGGTTCGCGCAAGGACGACATCGTATTCAACACGCAGGGACGCCCGATGGCCGGCGCGACGGTGCGGGTGTGCACGTCCACGGCGACCGGACAGCCGTGTTCGCCGCTCGCCCTGATTTACTCCGATCCGGGGCTCACACAGGCGCTGGCGAATCCGACGTCGACCGATGGAACGGGGAACTACAGCTTCTATGCCGCGCCAGGGCGCTACGAAATCGAAATCAGCGGGCCGAATATCACCACGAAGCAGCTTCCCAACGTGATCCTGCCGAGCGATCCGAGTTCGCCGACATTCGCAACGGTGACCACGACGAGCGGCATCACCGCCTTCTCGCTGTCTCTGAGCGGGAATCTTACCGTGACCGGCTCGGCGGCTGTCACCGGATCACTCTCGGTCGGCGGAGCGCCCGTCCCTTCTACCGGCGTCGAAAATAATTGGACCGCCTCGCAGCACTTCAAGGGACCGAATCCGTGGCGCGATTTCACGGCGTACATGAAGGACAGCAACGGCAATCCGGTGAACTGCGCCCAGTCAAATAACGCATTTCCGTACAGCGCTCTGGGGACGATCAGTGCTGGATCCAATTCGCTATCCATCAGCACCGCGTCCGACTTTAAGAACGGCTGCGGCCTCGCAATTTTCGGCGCCGGACCAACCTCCACCGCCGCCACGCCCATGCTATCGGTCTCCGCGACCGCGGCGGTAATCTCCTGGCAAGGAACGTGGGCGAGCGGAACGACGTATTCCTTGAATCAAGGTGTGACCTATTCCGGAGCGAACTACGTTTCGCTCATCAGCTCCAACATTGGCAACACGCCGAGCACCAACCCGGCCGATTGGCTCCCGGTCCCTAACTCGTACACCCAATTCAACGTGCTCGTGACCACGTCCTCGAACGACGGCCTGGTGACCGGCTATGCCAACGGCACGGGACAAGGCGTCGTGTTGTCCGGATGCGGCAACTCGGCATTCAACGGGACGTTCCCGATCGAGACGACCAATTCCACGACGCTCTTCCAGTTAAATATCACGGGCGCGAGCGGTTCGACGACCGGTTGCGCAGCGAGCTTCCTTTTCGGGTACGCGCACGGCATCACGGGATCGACAACCTACAAATACCAACTGGTCTCCATCGACACCAACCGCGGCTACTCCGCCGCGTCAAACGCGATCACCATCACGAACGGAAACTCCGCGCTCACAATCAACAATTACAACTGGATCGGCTTCCCGTATCCGGGAAGCGGAGTCATCGCCACGGCAATCTACAGCGACAAGGGCCTGGGAGGGGCGCTCACCTGCGTGGGCGTGTCGTTTGGCCTGGGGTATTCGGACCAGGGATTCTCGAATCCTTGTCCGCTGTTTTTGCCTACGAATCCTCCTACCACCGCGGGCGCTCAAATCCTCAACACGACCATCGCAAGCGGGGGCGGCACCACAGCGCTCACACTGGCCGCCATGGCCTCGAACGCGGTGACGAATGCCAGCGTCTACCATGACGACTCCTGGGCGCTCATGAATTGTGTCAATGACGTGGTGACAGGCCAGTTGAACACGCCGGTTGGAAATGTGCGCAGCGCGGAGTTCGGTTGCTACATTCCTCCACTCGGGCCGTGGAATTTCAACGGGCCGCTGCCAACAGAAAGTGTTGCCACAAACAATCAGTCGCTAAGGATTAAGGTGGCGGGAAACGTGCGTTTGAGTACCATGCCCTGGATCATCCTGCAAGGCGGGTACACCGTCGAGGGCGTTGGAGGCGGTGGCAACCAAGGCTCATTCAACCACGAATCGGAAACCCGAATCAGCGTGGACACGACTGTTCCCGACATTTTTGTGATTGCAAACACCGCATTCTCTACGACCTTATCTGGCTTCAGTGCTTCCAATTTTTACGGCAATGGCGTATGGGTAGGCCAAAGCAATACATCGTCCGGTGGTCCGGCTGGTATCCGCCTGAACAACATGAATCTTGCCGAGTATGGCCCGGCTGCCGGTTCTTCTCCGGTGGTGCTCGACTCGAATGTGCTCGGCATTTACATGGACGATGATGTGCTTGTCGGCAACACTCAGGCCGGCGGCATGCCGATCATCTACTTCACGAGTACGCCCTACAACGGAAATGTCATTTGCTGCGTTTACATCAACGATCTGTCCGGCGAATTTCACGGCTTCCGTTTTGACGCTCCCGGAGGGAACGGCACGGGCGGTGGCCACAACTCGATCTATGTTCACAACTGGCTGGAAGAAAACTTGGTTGCCCAAGACTTAGCGCTCATCGGACACGACTACGGACCTAACGCGGCGGGAACAAATGGCCTTCCGCTCAATGGCATCTCCCTCGTGAACGTGAACAACGCAGACACCGGGGCACCCTATGAGTTTGTGGAGTACGGAACAACGGCCTCGATTACCAGCGATCAGTATGACGCTCCTTCGTCCTATTTAATCACCTGTGCGAATGGGTCTACGGCTTGCCAAGGTAAGCCGCCGAGTGTGAGTACGTTCTCGTTCAACGGGCCTTTGAGACAGGGGTCGAGCGCAACTGGGCTAAACATCGCAGGCAACTATGTCGGCTCCAATACCGCAGCCGTCGTCGCCGGCTACCCTTTTATGGTGTTGCCCGCATTGTCTTTGACAGGTGGCACTCCAAAGGTGCGGATGTGGTCGATGCTGATGCCGAGTCCCGCGAATCTCAGTGTCACGGGCACCGGAAGCGGCAGCCTGTCGGCGGCAACCTACGGAATTACCGTTGCGGGCGTGGACTCCCTCGGGAACGAAAGCGACGCTCTGCCGCCTGTTTATTACACGCTTGGAGGTGGGAGCAGCTCCATTAATCTGCAATGGTCCGAGGGACAGACGAACTCGATGGGGTCCGCTTACTCCGGATTCACGCTCTACTTCTGCACGGGCGCGGGTTGCACGCCGAATCAGAAAATCACCGGAATCGGCGTGAACTCGAACGCGAACAACCCCGTGACATATACCTTTAGCAGCACTTCGTCCGCAGTGAGCGGCTCGCCCAATAGCAACGTGCTCTCGGCCTCCTCGTGGCTGTATACGGAGCACGGTCAAAACTGCTTCTTTTGCGTCGGCGCGCACAGTGACCAGTGGCCCATCGGGATCGGAGCCCTGCCGCCGGCGCCAGGCTCCGGGATCAATCTCTCCACGGCAATGGGCCTGCGCGTAGGAACGCAACTGCAAGCGTCGGAAACGACGGCGCCGTCGGGAGTGTCCGGCACTGACCTAATTTATGCCGACTCGACCGCACACCAGTGGAAGAAAATCGAAAATAACGGTACGAACTTCAATGTCGCAGGGACGCTGTCCGGCACGACCAGCGGCATCGGAGGCTCGGCGCTCACGGCCGGGCAATGCGCGAGCGGGACGGTGTCCGTGACGGGTGCTGCGACGACCATGACCGTTTCCGTTTCGCCCAACACGTATCCCGGCGACGGAATGATTCCGTGGGGCTATGTCAGTGCGAGCGGTACCGTCACCGTAAAAGTGTGCGCGGAGGCGAGCGGTACTCCCACGAGCTCGACCTACAACGTTCGCGTGGTTCAGTAAAGTGAAACGCTAGCCTTCAGGCTGCCAAAACAAATCCACAAGAAAGCGAAGAGGGCTCGAAATATGCCCAGACTGTTGCACTGCCGTCACCGAATTGTGTGCGAATTGGGATTCACCGTCGTGTTTCTTTTTCTTGCCGCGGGAAACGTCCACGCGCAGGGGCTCCCAACGGGCACTTCCCATAGCGTCACGGTTACCTGGCAGGCGCCATCTCCGGTCCAAGGATCGGGAACTGTCAGCGGATACAACATCTACCGCTCGCCGTCCGGCGCGGCGAACTACTCGAAGATCAATACCGCGGTGAGCGTGGGGTTGACTTACACGGATGGCGGCGTGTCCGCCGGCACGAGCTACAACTATTGCGTGACGACCGTGGACTCGTCGGGCGAAGAATCGGCGTGCTCGGCACCGGCAACGGCGAACGTGCCATCAAACCCAAACGCTCCAAGCGGCCTCGTCGTCACCGTAAAGTAACGAGAGCCGCATGAACACAGGGAAGTCCGCTTTCACTTCGGCGCGAGCGAAGGAACCACCATGGTTCGATGGGAAGTATGGCTGCGAGGAATTCTCGCGGCCGCGATCGCGGGGGGCGCCAATGGCGTCATAACCGGCTTCGCGGCTGTGGGCATCGATCCGCAACATTTTAATCTGCAGGCCGGGCTGCGTTCGACGCTCGCCATCGCGGCGGTCAGCGCATTGATGTCCGGGATCATTGGCGTGGCAGCCTACCTGAAACAATCGCCGCTGCCGAAAGAGATGTAATTCGCGAGCCGCGACTGGTGAGCGTGAAAACCCACCGGCACGTTCTTTCGCGAGCTTCGACTTCTTGCCCAACGATTGCTTTTCGCGCGTTACGAACCGCAAGAAATCTTCCGTTTCGCACGATCGAGCCCAGGGCGGGCGAACCGTCCATCACCGCCCAGTAGTTACCAGTCACTCTCAACGGAGCCACCATGCCTGTCGTCGGAACGACTGCCTACAACACCGCGGGACAGATCACGGCGCTTGTGCGCTCGCTCTTGAATGACGCCGCGGGGAATCTCTTCACGGACACGGTGCTGTTGCCGTACGTCAACGCCGCGTATCGAAAAACGCAGCGCGCGCTAGCCAACGTGCAATCGGGCACGTCCTTGAACGACGACGTCCTGTTGGTTGTGAGCGCCGTTGCCGCAGTGGATGCGTCCACGCAAGTCTCGATTACCGACGCAACTGCGCCGCCGAACCAATTGCCGCCGAACCTGCTCGTGCCCGTGAAGTTGTGGGAGCGCCCCAACCTCAGCTCCGATGATTTCATCGAGATGACGGACCTGACCGATCACGACGGTCTGCCCTCCGAGCCGCAGGGCCCAGCGCTGCGGTACTGGGAGTGGCGCGCGGACGGATTGTATTTTCTGGGCGCGACGCAAGACACGCAGATTCGTCTGCGCTATCAAACTTCCTTTCCCGATCTGACCGACTCGACAAGCCCTGTGCTCGTCCGCAATGCTCAGGAGGCACTGGCGTATGCAGCCGCAGCCATGGCCGGCGCCGCGCGCGGAGCGCCACAAGCCGAACGCTGGGACATCGCTGCGGGCGACGCGCTCGAAGATCTCCTGACGCGCGCCGCCCAGCGCGAGCAGCAGACGGGTCGCCGGCGCCGGCCGTTTTCCGCACGCGCGGGATTTGCACCGCTGATTTAGAAATGGGACCGGTAGCTCATAAAGGAAAATCGGAGTAAGCGGGACAGGGTTCAGCCCGTCGGATTTGCTTTCCCTCCCACCGCATCCAAACCCGACAGGCCAAGGCCTGTCCTACGGACGGATCACGACCAAAATGAGTGTAGCCGGCACAATTGATGCACCGCTGGATATTTTCGGCGGGCTGGTGACCGATCTAGCCGCAGCCGATCTGCCGCAGGGCGTCTCGCCCGATTGCCGGGACGTGGCGTTTTTGCAGGGCGCGGTGAAGACGCGGCCGGGACTTCTGTCGGTTTTTTCGCCCATCGCAGGGAATCCCACCGTCAATTACCTCAAGACGTACACACAGCCGAGCCTCTTGAACACGCTCCTCGCGATTGATTCGGCAGGAACGCTGTGGGGCGAAAATTCTCCCGGCGTGTTATCGCAGATCGCTGCAGGGCTGACTCCGAATGCCGCGGCGAATTCCACGTCTCTTTTTTCCCGCGAATACATCACGCAGCATGATGGAAACTTCGGATTGGACATGCCGCGCCAATACGACGGCACCTATCTCGACCGCGTCAGCCAAGCGGGGCCCGGAGCGGGCCCCACGGCGGTCGCGGACATCATCGCGAATATTTCGGCCATTTCGCAGACGTCTGGCCTGGTGACTGTCACTTTGGCGGCGCCCATCGGATTGCTCCCCACCGATCAGGTCACGATTGCGGGCGTCGCCGACACGAGCTACAACGGCACGTTTCCCGTGGCGTCAATCATCGATTCACTGCACTTTACCTATTATCAGGCAACTTACAACGCAACTTCCACGGGTGGCACGGCTGCTCCAGTGGGTTCCATGGATGCCGGCGTGCATCAGTGCTCGGTGATTTTCGTCACGCGGCAGGGATATTTGACGCGGCCCTCGCCGCCGGTGTCGTGGACTTCGGCCGGAGGCTGCCGCGCGAACGTGACGGGGATTCCTTCGGTCGCTACTCTGCCAAACATCGTCGCGCGGATCCTCGCATTTACGGGTGCGGGCGGCGATTCGTTTTTCTACACGACCGGACTCGAAGGCGCGCCGCAGATGCAGATTTTCGACAACGGAGCCACTTCCTTTGTCGTCGATTTTTCGGACACGGCGCTCTTGGCGGGAGCTTCGGCAGACTTACTGTTCAACCTGGTTGAGCTGGGCGAATGCGCGGGCGTGATCGGTTATTCGGCGCGTCTGTTCTGGTGGGGAGAACGCAACAAGCAAAATAACTGGGACAATTTAACGTTTGACGGAGGATTCGGCGGGACGGGAAACAACGTGCCGCTCGGCTGGAGTCCCGACCCAACGTATTTTGCGGGCGGCAGCTACGATACGACGGGAGCGGCCATGTGGGGCGGCGCGTACGCAATCCTGGGGGACGGCGTCACGGCCGTGCGCGGACTGATGACGCAGTCCGCGGCGGCCGATTATTTGGGCGCTCCGCGGCTACAAGCGAATACAGGCTACTCGGCGCGCGTTCGCGTACGCATGACGGGCGCGCTCGCGCAAGGGACCCTGCAAGTCCACCTGTACAGCGCTTCGCAGGGAATCTCGACGACGGGCATTTCCGTGCCTGCCGCACAAATCACCGCGAGCGCGTGGACCGAATTCATCGCTCCCTTGACGCCCTCGCTCGGCTTCACGTCGATTCCATCCGATCTGCTTCTGCGCGTGCTGGCATACGGCACGCCGACGTCGGGCGCCGGATTCCTAGTCGAAAACATCGAAATCTTTCCGACGGATGAACCGTACAACACTTCGCTTGTCCGCGCCTCTTTCGCCGAGGATCCCGAAAGCTATGACGGCGTCAGCGGATTCCTGAGCGTTTCCGAAAATGACGGGCAGACAGTGCGCGCGGCGTTTCAATTACGCGAACGGCTTTACTTCGTGAAGGACCGCGCGTTTTACGTGACGCAGGACGACGGAGTCAACGAGCCGGCGTCGTGGACGATCAGCGAAGTTTCACGCGCTGTCGGTACTCCGTCCGTGAACGGGGTGGACACGGGCGAGGACTGGGCGGTGATCGCCGGCCGCGCCGGGATGTACGTCTTCGGCGGCGGCGAGCCGGTGAAAATTTCACAGGAAATTCAGCCGCTGTGGGACCAAATTAACTGGGCGGCGGGCGAAACGTTGTGGGTGCGCATCGATACGCGCAACAAACGGATCCTGTGCGGCGTGCCAACCGGCGCGGCCACCTCGCCGAACCTCGTCCTTATGCTGGACTACCGCGGCTTGAACAGCGCGAGCGAAATCGCCTCGCTCGGCTCTGTGCAGTCCTCGTCGTACACCGGAAAACTATTCGCTGTGGGCCGTTCGCGCAAGTGGTGCCCGTGGAACATCACGGCGGCGTGCTGCACGCTCGCCGAACGCCCGGACGGAACGGCGCAGCTGTTCCTCGGCAACGGACTCGTCAGCGGCGCGGGCAACGGCAAAATCTACGAGCTCTCCGACACGCACTATTCGGACGACGGCGCGGCGATCAATTCCTATTACACGACCTATTTTTTTCTGGGCTACGATCTCGAACAGTCCACGCAGCTTCGGTCGCACCGGAAACTGTTTGCGTATCTTACGTTGTACGCCGAAGGGGCAGGGAACTTGAACCTCTCTTCCTTTGTCGACAACGAAGCCTATCCGACGGCGCTCACGCCGCTGCCGCTCTCGTCGCCCTCGCCGAAGGATCTCGAGCTGCCCATTAATTTGCTCGGCGAGCGTGTGGCCTTTCAGGTGGGTACGAACACGCCCGGCGCGTGGTTCAAGCTCGAGCGCTTTGTGCCGTCGTTGTTGCCCGATCCGTGGGCGCCGGTGCGCGGAGGGAATTAGAAGGAATCAGGGGCCATGCTGAAAATCGGCCAACTCGCGCAGATCAAGGGCGAATCGCCTTACGTCTACGAGGCGCTCACGCAGATTGTGAACGCCGTGAATGGGGTCGGCCGCGGGACTGGAGTCGATCCTGTGGGCCCGATCCAGGCTCCATCGCCGATCGGCGGCTTGAGCGTGACGGCTGCCGACGGAATTTTCGATATCGCCATTACGGACAACTCATCGGTCAATCGCGGCATATTCTATTTCGCTGAATCCGATACTACGCCTTCGTTCGCGCGCCCGTACGTTCATTTTCTCGGCAGCTCGCGGAACTTCCGGATCATGATGGGCAATCAGACGCTCTACTGGCGCGCCTACTCGCAATATCTCGGATCGGTCCCGTCGGCGTTGGTTACTTTCGGCACGCCGCCCACGGCCGTCACGGGAGGCGGCACCGCCGCGGGACCTCCGCTCCAGCCGTCGAATGGAAGCGGGACGGCGCAAGGCACCGCCGGCGGTTCAGGCTTCGGCGAGCACACGCAGAGCAGCGGCGGGCCCATCCTCTTGCGCTAGAGAAAAACGTTGAGCCTTTTTCGATCGCGCGAAATTCGATGCGGATTCGCGAATACACTTCGCAAGACTTCGATGCTTTGCGGCGAATGTACCTGGCGCAAGGGTTCGGCTACCCGCTGCCCGATCTCGAAAGCCCGCTTTTCCTGGCCAAGCTGGTCCTCGAAGAGGACGCCGAGGGCGCGCAAATCAAATCCGAGGACGGCATTGGCAGGGAAGAGACGAATCCCAGTTCCCTGCAGGAAATGCCCGCCGGCGCAGAGCCGGGGTGCGTGAAGATGGCGATTTTGCTGCGCCTTACCGCGGAAACCTACTTGTTGCACGACCCGCAATCGGGCACGCCCGGGCGGCGTTGGGAGAGATTTCTCGCCCTTCACGAAGCCGCACGCCGTATCGCCATCGCGCGAGGTCTCGACGACGTGCAGGCCTTCTTGCCGCCGCGCGTCGCGCGCGCATTTGGGCGCCGCCTCGCGCGTCTCGGCTGGATGCAGGATCCCTGGCCATGCTTTTCGCGGCGGTTGCCGTGAATCGTGATTTGGAATTCGTGATTCGTAACCCGTGAACGCGATGATGTCTCGGCCTGAAACGGAGGTGTCCCCATGGGACGCAGCGCGCAAGCCCAAACACAGCAGATGATCGACCAGCAACTCGCCCAGCAGAACGCGATGAACCAACAAATTTATTCCTCGAGCCAGGCGCTCGCCTCGCAGGCGGCGGCCGGCTATCAGAACTTGCTCGCCAACCCCGGCTATTCGCAGGCGGAGCAATCGGCGATCACCAACCTTTCGCAGTCGGCTCTGTCTTCCTCGTTCAACGCGCTGGCGCAGAATGCCGCGAACCGCGCCGCGCGCACGCGAAATTCCGCTGGGTATGGCGAATTGATTGACTCGCTCGCCCGCACGCAGGGGCAGGACCAGGCCAACCTGGCGCAGCAGAATCAAATCGCATTCGCCAATGCTTCAAAGTCCGATACGCTTTCCGCTCTTGCCGGGCTTTCCGGGCTCTACGGCACCGATACGTCGCTGCTCGGGCGCGCGATCGGCGTTCCCGCTCAATTGCTGGACGCCAGCGCGCGCAACGCGGCGAGCGGCGGGTTCCGCATCGGCTTCGGCGCCGGCGGGCTCTCGTTCGGCTTCAACGCGTAGTCCGCTGCGGAAAAACCAATCATCCCCGGGCTCCCATGAACCCCTATTGGATCGTTGCCGGTATCTCCGCGTGCGTTCAGTTGCTCTTTTTTCTCCGTTGGCTGCACCGCCGCACGCGCGACGATGAGATTGGCCGCGCCTTCGTTCGCGACATGGCACTCAACCACCTCCCGCATGTCTATCACGCCTTGCGGCAGATCGCCGGCGAACTCCATATTGACCTCGAAGAGCCTCCGCCCGTTCAGTTTCTCGACTTGAATGGACACGAGCGCAAGCGTTGATCGTCTCACCCCGAATTCCGCCGAAGGGCGCGCTGATGCCGATGATTCGTGATGCGCAACCCATGGCCGATACTGTCCCTGCCGAAATTATCGACCTCGCCCGTCGAATCGCGGCCGAGCACCACCTGGAGCCCGCGTTCGTGTGCGCCGTCATCGAGCAGGAATCCGCCTGGAATCCCTGGGCCGTGCGGTACGAACCCGGATTTCTTTCGCGTTACATCGCTCCGCTTTATACGGCCGGGAAACTGAGTGCGACCGAAGCCTACACACGCTCGATGTCGTGGGGATTGATGCAAGTGATGGGGCAGGTCGCGCGCGAATTCGGCTTTGAAGAAGCGTCTCTGGCTGAGCTTTGCGAGCCGGCTACCGGGATCGAGTTTGGCTGCCGGATCCTGTCCGCAAGACTTTCCCGCTCCCGCGGCAACGTGGAGGCCGCGCTTCTGGCATGGAACGGCGGTGCCGATGCGAACTATCCTGCTGAAGTGTTCGCTCGCATGCGCAACTATTCCGCCGGCTCCGCGTGAGGAAAACGCCTCTCACTTTGTTCCGCGCCCGGCCACATTTCTGTCGACGCACATTCCGCCCGCTCCTTGCAGCGCGGCTTCTCACATTCCAAATCGGAAAGCTGAAGTGTCAATGCTGAGTCTCAAATTTCAAACCTGAAATTTAGAATCTCAAATCTGAACTTTCAAACCTCCAATTCCTTCCCGGTTGGCGCGCGATTTTCGTGGCCGCAAGAGATTCGTTTTGTTGGCGGCAGGGAATGAGTTCACATCACCCAGGCTCGCGAGCGGATCGTGACTTTTGCGTTGTCCCCTGATGAAACCGACACTCGACATTGTCATTTGCGTCGTCGCCCTGGTAACGGCCGCCCTCCTCACAGACGCCTGGCGATCGGCTCGCCATGACTCCTCCCAACTCGCCGCGACCGTGGCCGCACAGAATGCCGCGATTCAGCAGGCCGGCGATCGCGAAAAACAACGCGACGCGCAGCTTGCCGCCGCACTCGCCACGGTTCAAGCACAAAAGCGGAGCGTCCAAACCGCACAACAGGCCGCGGAGGCTATTCCCTCCGTTCTTCCTCCTCTCCCGCTCCCCATTTCCATCCACGAACCCAACCTATCTTCCATGCCCCCGCCGGAAGACGCGCCTCCGGCCTTCGTTTCTATCCCGCAAGTCGACCTCAAGCCGCTCTACGATGATCTGCAGGATTGCCGAACGGGTAGACTTGAGAGCGACACACTGAAAAGAGATTTGGCGGACGAAAAAACGCGCTCCGCCAGCCTCCTGCAGGAGCGCGACGCCGCCGTCGCCGTCGCTCACGGCGGGACCTTTTGGACTCGGCTCAAACGCGGAGCAAAATGGTTTGCGATCGGCGCAGCCGCCGGAGCGGCAGCCGCCGCCGTTGCGCACCATTGAAAAATCGTCATCCTGGAAGGACTACTTCGAGCCGCACAGAGCCGATGCACGTGATTTCTTGCCAGCCATGAGAAGCGTTTGATCGCTACGCCCACAACCACAATTTCCGACCGCACGGTCAAGCGCCTCCCACCAACCCGGCGCGCGCATGGTCGCGACGCCTCCAACTAATTGCGTCGAAACGCCGGTGCCTCGCAATTCGCATGCGGCCTCCGATAGAACATCTCCGCGAAATCTCCGTGTGAGCGGCCGGTCGAATGCGCACACGCTGGCTCTCGCCAAGAGCTTCGGAAAATCGCCCTTGAACTGACCACCTGTGTCAGTTCGCCAAACCACGTCGCACGTCGCGCAGCCAGACGTTCTAGCGGTGCAGGTGCTGCTGAATGCGCGCGGCGAAGATGGCGCTGGCCGCAGCGCTGCGTCCTTCAACGAAAGCCCATAACGGCAAGCCGCTCGGCACCGCGCAAACTACGCATCGGATCACCAGCAGGTGCAAGCGCTCTGCCTGCACCCAATAGCAGGGGATATGATCGAAATCTTTGGTATCAGCGCTTATCCGCTGAAACGCAGTTACTGGGCCTTGATGTGCGCGAAATCCTGTTTCCGCTGGTATTTGTGGCGGCGCTCTTGAAGCAAGCCGTGCACACCCCAGACGCGTTCAAGCAGGCCGAAACTGATCGCCTGATCGAACTCGTGGATTAGGCAGCGAGCGAAAGGTCAACAAGGTCCTGCCGAGTTGGACGAACTGACCCTAGCAGTCCGAGAGTGCTTCGTGGGCCTGATGATGCCAAGCGTGCGATTGCGCCAGGCGACCGGAAGGGGCCGCTGCCCGAAGCGGCGCAACAGTTGCGGCCGGTGGGAGCAGTGGTGGCAAACACGCGCGCAACGGCGCCGATGCCGCGTTCTTCCGGGCTTTCCGCCTGGGCAGGAGACGCTTGCACGTAGCCAGCGCATTCCAGCCGCAACAGGCACCCGGCCGTCGAAGAGCTCCTGCCAGCAACGCCAAAACCCGGTTTCCCTCTGCGTTCGCGAATCCTGTCCAACCCGCAGGATTCCCACTTTCGCACCGTCACAATGCCGGCGATCATGTCGCCCCGCCACCAAACCCAACCCACGAACCATCCTCCCCAGTCACCTCTCACTCACACATTTCACACCGTCTGAGGCATACGATATGAGTAGACTCTTGCAGCCCCCCCTTGACATCCATGGTCTGATAAGCTATATTATGTTTAGTTTATGGCCTTTTCGTAGGCGATGTACCGTTCTATCAAGGACTTATCGGCGCCGACAGCGCGACGGGCATTTACAAAAGTGGTGGGCGTGGCGGTAACGTTTAGGGCGTGGCCTTCGTCCATTGTTTCTTTCACTTGGGCTGCGGTTTCTGGGTTGGTCATACACGCTCGGTATGGGTCGATTTGCAGTCCCAGTTTCGTCGCTAAATCCAACATTTTGTCCCACGCGCCGGTCGGGCTGATTACGTTCTGCTCGTCGAAGATGGTGTCATGCATTTTCCAGAAGGTGTCCGGATTTTGTTCGTAGGCGCATTGGGTCGCGATTGCGGCGGTCATCGCCCACGGGTGGATGTCCGTCAAGGGATAATGCTTGAAGACCAAGCGGATTTCGGGATGCTCTGGCAGGAGACCTCGAAGGACGTAATCGAGTTGGCGGCAGGAGGGGCACTCCAGATCTGCGAATTCAATCAGGGTAATCTTGGCGTCGGCCGGTCCAATTGCCGGCGACTTTCCGACATGGAGCTTTGAGCGAACGTCGGCAAACGGATCTGCCGCCATGTCAGCGAGTTCTCCCCGGAGAAGAAAGTTTCCAGTTTTTGTGACGTACATGGTGGCCGTGTCGGATTGCCCAGCCATCGAGACGGTTACGCGAACCTCCAGTAGGTCGCCAACGGGCGATGGCTTGGCCGGACCCACCTTGACCTCAAAATCCGGTCCCCAGGCATAGAGGTTCCTCAAATATTGCTCGACGCGGGTCTCAAGGGTTTCTTGCTTTGTGCTCGATGAATCGGCAGGTTTGGATGCCGGAGGCATTTCCTTTGAAGAGGGCGCCTGAGCATTCGACGGAAGCCGAGACGCCTCCAAAAATATGAGCAACGCGCAAAAAATCAGTTTTCGCGACACGGATGGGCTCCTCTCAAGGA
>Ga0335085_10001826_pt1 | contig 42613 bp, 44 predicted proteins | sample Lox_Sample_45_FD_206712 | JGI IMG/M metagenome (GOLD analysis project Ga0335085, IMG submission 206712) | Soil microbial communities from Loxahatchee National Wildlife Refuge, Florida, United States - Lox_Sample_4.5 | ecosystem: Environmental > Terrestrial > Soil > Wetlands | place: USA... | reverse complement strand
TGCTTCCCCCGACCGATTGCCCGCTGTTGTTCGCGCCCAACACCAGCGGATCGGCGCCGTCGCAAATCCGCTCGTCGGTCCAGTAGAGCTTTTCCTGATGGGTTTCGTCCGATGCGAAATCCTCGAGCGGCCGCCACCACGGCCCGATGTCGAAAGCGACGACCGAGAAACCCATCTCCGCCAGCCGGCAGGCAAGCGTGCCGCCGCCCGCGCCGGTCCCGACGATGGCGAAATCGACCGGCTCGTGATCGGGATATTCGCGCATCGGCATCCAGCCGCCGACGCGGAGCGGATCGGGCGCGCGGCCGTTCTTGCCGCGCGGCGCGCTTTGCGGATCATCCGATGCGGGCATTGATCTTCGCCGCCGCGTTCTCGTGACCGGGTTTCGCTTCGGCCGCTTCCCACGGATCGCGGCGATCGAAATCCATCCGCACATGGCCGCGCGGGCTGGCCGGACCGCCATAGCCGATCTCGCTCCAGGCGGTCGGATGGGCGTAATAGGCTTTCACGATGTCGAGCAGGAGACGCTTGGCGAAAAAGAGCGTGCTCGCCATGCCCTGCCATGCCGGATTCGTCAGCCGGCCTTCCTGCGCCGCGCGCAGCAGCGCGTCCTGCTCGTCGACGCTCAGCGCGGAGAACGCCCCGCCGTTCCGCGCCTGCGCCTCCGCGTCGAGCGCGCGCAAGCCGCGTTGCCACGCCTCGCGCAACGGCGGCAGCCGATAATCGCGATAGCCGTCGCCCTTATCGTCGAAGAGCTTCGTGTCGATCATCGCGGCGACGGGAATCGGCGGACGGGTCGCGGGCTGCGGCACGATCCGGGCGCAAACCGCCTCGAGAGTCTGGAATTCCGCGTCGCTCAAGAAGCGCGGCTCGCGCGGCAGAGCGAGCCGCTGATCGATCACGCGCCGCGTCTTCTCGTTCCAGGACGGCGTATGCCGCTTGGCGAGCACGTCGTAATTGGGATAGCGCGCGCTCATCGCCGGCGCTCGATCAGGGAAAGCGCCGCGAGACCCGCGATCGCCAGCGCGGTGAAAGCCGGCGGCGCCGGCAGCGGCGGGCCGTTGAGGATGTTCTGCGACCAGTTGCGCCAGCCGCCCATGTTGCGGCTAATGCCGTAAGCATGGAATGCCGAGCCGAGCAGCCCCGCGCCCGCGACGAGCCGCAGCGCCCAGCGCGCGAGCGGGTGCGACCGGCCCGGGGCGGCGCTGGCGCCGACGAGCAGACCCGCGGCGATCGGCGGCGCCGTCACCGGGATGATCATCGCCGGATTGTGATAAGCGCCGCGGAAATGCAGGAGCGCCGCTTCGGCGCTGGTCCCAAGAAGGCCCAGCGAGACCAGGCGGGCGAGCGCCTTGCCAGGCAGCATGCCGGCGATCAGCGCGCGAGTCCGAATCAACAACGCCATGCGGCGCAGCAGCCCGGCGAGCGAGAGCGACGCCGGCGCGCCCAGCGGCGCCGAATAAAAGAGGTTGAGCCAGGAGAAGCCGCTCGGACGCTTGGCGACGTTGTAGAGATGGAAGCCCGTGCCGATCACCCCGGTCGCGACGGCGATCGCGTCGATCGCATTGCGCTCGCGTCGATCCACGGCGTCAGGCGCGATCATATCCCGCAAGCTCGCGAGCAAAGTCGCCGCCGCCGCGCCGAGCGGCACATACATGGTCTTGTTGTGGAACGAGCCGCGATAATGCTCGACCGCGCTGTCGGCCAGCGCCGCGAGCGCGAGCAACGCGGCCGCGCCGTTGAGTTGTCGGCTTGTCGTATCGAACCGCGGCGCGGCGACGCGCGGCAACAGCTTCGCCGGCAGCGTCGCCATCCCGCGCTCGTCGCGCTTCGACGCGGCCGCGGCAAGCGCGACGAGACCCAGCAAGGCCGCGACGCCGACCGCTTGCGGGGCTTGTGCCATCTATGCGACCCGGAAGCGCTCGACGTCGCGCTCTTTCAAGCGCAAGCCGAGACCTGGCGCCGCACCGTCGGGCGCGATCGCGCCCTTTTGGGGCTGCGGCGCGCCGTCGAAGAACAGATGCTCGATGCGCACGTGGTCATGGAACCATTCGAGATGCCGCAGCCGCGGTACGACACACGCGACATGGCGATGCGCGGCAGGCGCGCAATGACCCGACAGGTCGACATGCCGCGCCTCGCAGAGCGCGCCGACCTGGAGGAAGCCGCTGATGCCGCCGCAGCGCGTCACATCGGCCTGCAGCACGTCGACGGATGGCCGCTGCAGCAGCCGCGCGAAATCGTCGAGCGTGTACCCATACTCGCCGGCCGCGACATCCACGCCGGCCAGCGCATGGTCGCGAACGAAGAACAGACCGTCGACATCGTCGGATGACACAGGCTCTTCGAACCAGCTCAGGCGCTGCTCGGCGACGCGTTGCGCGAACGCCACGGCTTCATTCGGAGCGAAGGCGCCGTTGGCGTCGATGAACAGACCGCGATCGCCGATGGCGCGGCGCGCAGCCTCGATGCGTGCCGGATCCGCCGCGGGGTGGGTTCCCACCTTCATCTTGACCCAGCGGCAACCATCGCGCTCGACCCAGCCCGCGAGCTGGGCCTGCAGCGTCTCGTTGCTGTAGGTGGTGAAGCCGCCGCTGCCATAGATCGGCACGTTCTCGCGCCGCCGGCCCAGCAATGTCGCCAGCGAAAGATCGAGCAGCTTCGCTTTCAAGTCCCAGAGCGCGATGTCGATGGCGGAGATCGCGGTGGCGGCGAGACCGCCGCGCCCGAGATTGCGCACGCTGCGCCACAGCCCGTCGCCGATGCCCGCGATATCGAAGGCGTCGCGTTCCGTGACCTCGCTTGCGAGCTTCCCGGCGATCAGCGGTACCAGCGCCGCATCGGCATAGGTGTAGCCGAGACCCTTCTGACCGCCCGCCTCGATCTCGACGATGAGGATCGTGGTCTTGTCCCAGGACAGGGTGCCGTCAGCTTCCGGCTGGTCGGTCGGTATCTCATAGGCATGCGCGGCCACACGCCGGATCGCGGCGTCACGCATACTCACTCTTTTCCCGGGATGACCGTGGCGAGCACCTGCCGCGCGGTGTTGAGGATCACGCTGCCTTCCGCCGGGTCGCCCTTCGCCAGGGTCGACGCGAAGGCCTTGGCCTGCTTCAGCGTGATGTGCGGCGGCAACGGTGGCACTTCCGGATCGGTCTTGAACTCGATCACCACCGGCCGATCGGCCGCGAGCGCCTCCTCCCAGGCTTGCGCAATGCGCCCGGGATCGTCGACATAGATACCTTTGAGTCCGATCAGCTCGGCGAATTTGTGATAGGGCACGTTGGGGATGTCTTGCGACGCCTCGAATTTCGGATTGCCCTCCATCACCCGCTGCTCCCAGGTGACCTGGTTCAGATCCTCGTTGTTGAAGACGCCGCAAATCCAGTGCGGGTTCGACCATTTCCGCCAGTATTTTGCGACGGTGATGAGCTCGGCCATGTTGTTCATCTGCATCGCGCCATCGCCGACCAGCGCGAAGACCGGCCGCTCGGGATAGGCGAATTTCGCCGCGATGGCGTAAGGCACGGCGGCGCCCATCGAGGCAAGCCCGCCCGACAGCGAGCACATCATGCCGCGCCGGATCTTGAGGTCGCGCGCGAACCAATTGGCGCAAGAGCCGCTGTCGCTGGTGACGATGGCGCGCTCCGGCAGACGCGGCGACAAATCCCACACGACGCGTTGTGGGTTGATCGGCTTGGCCGGCTCCTTCGCCCGCGCTTCGAGTGTCTTCCACCAGTCGCGGATCCAGGCTTCGACCGTACCCCGCCAGGAGCGATCGGCTTTATCGTGAATGAGCGGCAACAGTGCCCGCAGCGTCTCGGCGCTGTCGCCGACGAGATTGACCTCCATCGGGTAGCGGATGCTCAGCATGTTGGGCTCGATGTCGATCTGCACGCCGCGCGCCGCGCCTTCGGGCGGCAGGAATTCCGAATAGGGAAAGCCCGAGCCGATCATCAGCAGCGTGTCGCACTCGTTCATCAGCTTCCAGCTCGGCTCGGTGCCGAGCAGCCCGATCGAGCCGGTGACCCACGGCAGATCGTCCGGCAGGGCGGCCTTGCCGAGCAGCGCCTTGGCGGCGCCCGCGCCGAGCTTCTCGGCAATGGCGATGACGTCGTCGGTCGCGTGCAGCGCGCCGGCGCCGACCAGGATCGCGACTTTCTTGCCGGCGTTCAGCACGTCCGCAGCACGGCGCAACTCGCGGTCATAGGGCACGGTTTTGGGCGCCGCATAGCCGACGCCCGAATGGAGGGTCCCATGCGCGCGCGGCGGCGCCTCATAGGGCAGCTCTTGCAGGTCGTTCGGAAAGATCAGCGCCGTGACGCGATGCTCGGCGATGGCGATGCGCACGGCGCGGTCGGTCAAATGCCGCACCTGCGCCGGGACTTCGACCGTGTGCACGAAAGCACCCGCGACGTCTTTGAACGCTGCCGCGAGATCGACTTCCTGCTGATAATGACCGCCGAGCGCCGTCCGCGCCTGCTGACCGACGATGGCGAGAACCGGCATGTGGTCGAGGCGGGCATCGTAAAGCCCGGTGATCAGATGCGCCGCGCCCGGACCCGAGGTGGCGATGCAGACGCCGAGCTCGCCGGTGAACTTGGCATGCGCCGACGCCATGAAAGCGGCCATCTCTTCATGCCGGCACTGTATGAACTCGATTTTATCTTTGGCGCGCTGCAGCGCGCCGAACACGCCGTTGATGCCGTCACCGGGATAGCCGTAAATCCGACGCACGCCCCATTGATGCAGACGCTCGATGAAGAAATCGCCGACGGTCTTGGCCATGATGATGTCCCGCGCGGCTGGGCGCCGCCGTGAGTGAAGAAACGAAGCACAGTCATTTCCGTTAATTCGGCGGAGCCGAGGCGGTTCCGACGCTTATTGGCATTTTGGCCCAAGTCGTTTGGCAGATGAGCAAGAAGATCGAAGATTACGCGCTGATCGGCGACCGCCGTAGTGCCGCGCTGGTCGCGTGCGATGGCAGCATCGACTGGCTGTGTTGGCCTCGCTTCGACAGCGACGCCTGTTTCGCGGCTTTGGTCGGCGACGAGCGGCACGGATGCTGGCGGCTTGCGCCGCAAGGCGACATTCTGCGCACGGAGCGACGCTATCGGCCCGACACGCTGATCCTCGAGAGCCGCCACGTCACGCCGCACGGCGTGGTTCTGGTCACGGACCTCATGCCGACGGCCGCGGAGTGCCGCACGATCATCCGGCACGTCGATGGCGAAGCCGGCGAGGTCGCGATGGAGCTCTTGCTCAGACCGCGCTTCGATTACGGCCGACGCCGGCCGTGGCAGCGTTGCGAGCACGACCGGGCCATCGCGATCGTCGGGCCGGATCGCCTCACGCTCCATTCAGGCGTCGCGCTCGAGCAGGTTGGCGATGCGGCCGTGGCGCGGTTCAACGTCGCCCAGGGGCAAAGCGTCAGCTTCACCTTGCAATATTCGCTATCGACCGAGGGCGAGCCGCCCGCGGTCGATAGCCCGGCCCTGACCGCGGCGACGGAGCGATATTGGCGCCAATGGATCAGCCGCTTCGATACCGGCCATGAATGGTCGGAGGCGATCAAGCGCCCGCTCATCGTCCTCAAGGCGCTGGCCCATGCCGACAGCGGCGGCATTCTCGGCGCACCGACGCTGGGGCTGCCGGAAATTCCCCGCGGCAGCGCCAACTGGGATTATCGCTATGCTTGGCTGCGCGATTCGACCTTCACGCTTTCGGCCCTCCTGCATGCCGGTTTTGCGGAAGAAGCCCGGCAATGGCGCGACTGGCTGCTGCGCGCGATCGGCGGCGATCCGGCCGAAATGCGCACCATGTATCGGCTCGATGGCGCCATCCATATCGAGGCGAGCGAAATGCCATGGCTTCCCGGCTACGATTTCGCGCGTCCGGTGCATGTCGGCAACCGCGCGGCAAACCAGTTCCAGCTCGATATCTACGGCGAGGTGTTGAACGCGCTTTATCTTGTCGAGCAGATGGGCGGCAACGGCCGGCCGTTCGACCAGTCTTGGGACCGAGAGGCAGAAGACGGGATCGCGGCCCATCTCGGGAAGATCTGGCGCCGTCCCGATAAAGGCATCTGGGAATCGCGCGACGAGCCGAGGCACTACACCTATTCGAAGGTCATGGCCTGGGTCGGAATCGATCGCTTCCTGAAGCTCGCACACGGGCGGCTGGCGGGCGATCGCAAGCGCGAGCTCGAAGCGTTGCGCGGCGCGATCCACGCCGAGATCTGTGACCATGCCTTCATGCCCGGGCGCAACCGCTTTGGCGCAGCCTATGGCTCCGACGAGCTCGACGCGGCGCTGCTGCGCTTGCCGCTTGTCGGATTTCTCGCGCCGCACGATCCGCGGATCGTCGGCACGATCGAGGCGATCGAGCGCGAATTGACGGAGGGCGGTCTCGTGCGCCGCCGGCCACGCAAAAGCGACAGGCCCGACGAAGGTGCCTTTCTCGCCTGCACCGGTTGGCTTGCCGATTGCCTGGCGATGCAGGGGCGAGAAGCCGAAGCGCGCGCCTATTTCGAGCGGCTGCTCGCGGTGCGAAACGATGTCGGGCTGCTGGCGGAAGAATTCGATCCGCGCACGCAGCGGCTGATGGGCAATTTCCCGCAAACGATCAGCCACGTCGCCTTGATCAATACGGCGTTGCGGCTGAACGGCGTGATCCCGAAACGCGCCCCGACGGACCGCGCCGTCGGTGAGGCGGTCAGCGCCGGCGATTGAGCCAACGCCCGAAGACGTAGCCGGAAACAACGGCGGCGGCGACAAAACCGGCGTCGCGATACCGGCTGAGCGCCATCTCCCACGCGAAGCTGCGGGCCTTCTTGTCGAAGCGGCCATGCGCCCCATAGTCGCCGTCGACGGTCGCGAAGAGATTCGCCGGCGCATCGGGCGATACCGGCTCGTCGGCCAATTGTCCGCTATAGCCGGCGCTGGCGAGATAGCGATCGAGCAGGCCGGGCGCGAGCTTGTTGGCGAGGATGACCTTGACCGTCGGCATACCAATCCAGACCTCGCGCCGCTCGGGATGCATCGCCGCGAAGCAGATGCCGCGGGCGATGACCTCCGGCTGGAAGATCGGCGGCACGGGTTGCGCCCGGCGGCCCATCTTGTTGAGCGCCCAATCGAATTGCGGCGTATTGACCGCGGGCAGATGCGGCATGACGAGCTTGATGCCGCTGCCGTCATGGATCAGCTCGGAGCGCAACGCGTCGGTGAAGCCGCGCACCGCGTATTTCGCGCCGCAATAGGCCGATTGCAGCGGAATCGCGCGATAGGCGAGCGCCGAGCCGATATTGACGATCGTGCCGCGATCGCGCGGCCGCATCACCGACAGCGCCGCCATCGTGCCGTAAACCTGGCCGAGATACGTCACTTCGGTCGCGCGCCGGTATTCCTCCGGGGTGATCGATGCGACCGGGGCGAAGATCGTCGCCATGGCGTTGTTGATCCACACATCGATGGGACCGAGCTCGCGCTCGATCCGTACGGCGGCCGCTTGCAGCAACGCATGATCCGCGACATCGGCTTCGACCGCGAGCGCACGAACACCGAGCCGGCGCGCCTCTTCCGCCGCTTCCTCGAGCCGCGCGCCGTTCCGCGCGATCAGAGCGACGTCCCATCCCTTGGCGGCAAATTCGCGCGCGGTCGCGCGACCGACGCCTGCGCTCGCGCCGGTGATCGCGACGATCATGGCGCCGCCTTCTGGTCGGCCGAGAGGAACCGGTAGACGATTTCTTCGTGATAGGCTTCGCCCGGCCGCAAGATCGTCGTCGGGAAGTCGGGCTGATTGGGGGCGTTCGGGAAGCCTTGCGGCTCGATGGCGAAGCCGGCCGATTGCCGGTAAAGCCCTCCGCGGCCCGGCGCCGAGCCGGTGAGATTGTTCCCGCTATAGAATTGCACGCCGCGCTGGGTGGTCAGGACTTCGAGCACACGGCCGCTCTTCGCGGCATGGGCGCGCACCGCGAGGCGCAATCGGCCGACGCTGTCCTGCGGCAGGATATAGTAGTGATCGTAGCCGCGGCCGTAGCGCAGCTGGAGATCGGCGGCACGGATGCGCGCACCGATCGGCAACGGCGCCGAGAAATCGAAGACCGTGCCGGCGACGATGCGCTGCTCGCCGGTCGGGATCTGCTTCTCATCCGTCGGCAGAAAGCGCGCGGCGAAAATCTCGATGCGATGATCGAGGCAGTCGCGCGGCTCGACGCCGTCGAGGTTGAAGTATGGATGGGCGCTGAGCGACAGCGGCGTCGGCTTCGTTGTCTGCGCATCGAATGTCAGATGCAGCGCCGCGCCGGCGAGCCGATAGGTCGCCGTCACTTCGACTTGGCCGGGAAAGCCCTGGTCGCCGTCGGGGCTGACGAGGCTGAGCGCGACATGGTCGGGGCCCGCCGCCGTCACCGACCAGAATTTCTTGCCGAAGCCGACGGCGCCGCCATGGAGGGTTGAGCCGTTCTCGTTCTTCGACAGCGCGTAGGTCTCGCCATCGATGGTCACCGTGCCGCCGGCGATGCGGTTGGCATTGCGGCCAAGCAATGCCCCGAACGAGCCGCGATGAGCGGCATAATCGGCGGCGGCGTCGAAACCGAGGAGGACATGCTCGCGTCCGCCGCCCGGTGCCGGCGCTTCCAGCGAAACGAGGATACCGCCGTAATCGGTGACGCGCGCGCGGAGCTGATCGTTTTCGATAGTGTAGAGCCGCGCCGCCCGACCGGCCACGCGACCAAAATCAACACTGCCCGCCGCTGCGACGCGATCGCCATCCATATACAAAGAAGTGGCAAGCGCGTTACAAGTTCCGCGCGCCGCAACCGCCTGCGCGTGGGCTATAGTAAGTCCGGACTCCGAGGAACGAGGCCATCCATGCCCGATTCCAACCCCGCGCCGGTCACCTTGGCCGCGGCGCTCGGCACCGAGCGTCCGATCGGCGCACGCGCCTTGCTGCTCGGCGAGCGGATTGCGACCCACCGTTTCGATCGTCAGGAAGCCTTGGCCCGGCTGCCGCTCGCCATCGCCGTCCGCGAGGGCGGCGTCGCCGTGTTGTTTCGCTACGGCGTCATCGTGCTGATGAACGTCAAACCCGCCGCCGAAGCCGCCTTGCTCGAGCGCTTGGCGCCGCTGATCGACGAGCCGCTCCAGCCGCGCGAAAGCGACGAGATTCGCATCAACGTCTCGGCCGAAACCGACGATCAGTTCGACGCCGGCGGCATCATCTGCCTCAAGGAACTGACGATCGAGCGCGTGCAGCTGGTCGCCGACGTGCTCGCCAAAGGCCTGATGCTCAGCCATTACGAGGCACGCATCGCCATCGGATTCGATCGCGTCGAGCCGATGGCGCAATCGTTGCGCCGCGGCGGCCGCATCAGCATCAGGGTCGCGCCCTTGCTGCGGCAGATCGGCAACGCGCTGCTCGTGCAGCATACGATGGTCGGCCGCGTCGAAACCGTCGAAAAGCCGGATTTGCTGTGGGATCACCCCGAGCTCGAGCGGCTCTACGCGCGGCTTGCCGAGGAATACGAGCTGCGCGAACGCACCCGCGCCCTGGACCACAAGCAGGATGTGATCCTGCGGACGAGCGAAACCCTGCTCGGCCTCGTTCAGGAGCGAAGCAACACGCGGCTCGAGTGGTATGTGGTGATCTTGATCGTCGCGGAGCTCGCCGTCGCGATCTATTCGATCTGGCGATAGGCCTGCTCTTCGAAGCAGCTACGGAAATACCCCGAAAACCGCTTCGAATTCACCTGAGGCGGGTGACCCAGATAATCACGGACGGTCGCAAGCGCGTATGCTTCAAAGCGCGACGCAAGCTTTTGATCGCGCCACGGAACGGCGGCGCGGAAGATTGACTTGGATCAATGACGCCGAATGCGCTCAGGATAAACAGCTTTCATGCCGCTCGCCCGCGATATCATGACCACGAACGTCGCCTTCGTCCGTGCCGCGACGCCCATACGGGCGATTGCGAAGCTGCTCGCCGAACGGAACATCAGCGCCGTTCCCGTGCTCGACGATGCGGGCGCGCCGCTCGGGATGGTGAGCGAGGGCGACCTTCTGGCCCGCAACACCGCCGGCGAGCGCGCGGAGCGACGAAAAGAATGGTGGCTCGAGATGCTCGCCGAGGGCGAGGAGCTCAATCCCGACTTCGTCGCCAGCCTGCAGCCCGGACAAGTCACGGCCTCTGCCATCATGTCGGCGCCGGTGATCGCGGTCGAGGAAACCGCCGAGATCCGCGACATCGCGCGCCTGCTCGAGCAATATCGCATCAAGCGCGTGCCGGTGCTGCGCGAGGGTCACGTGGTCGGCATTGTCAGCCGCGCGGATCTGATCCGCGCCCTCGCCCTCTCGGATCTTTCGGAGCACGAAGCCGCGCCCGCAACGCACGGTCTTCTCGGGTCGTTCCTGGCGCGCCACGAGGCGGCGTCGGCGACGACATCGTCCGCTCGCGCCGCGACGCTGGCGCCGGCGGCGCCGATCAATACCTCACTCACCGCGCAACGCTTTCGCGATCTCGCGGCGCAATACCGCCAGCGCCGGCAGCATGCGCACGAAACCGCACGGCAGGCCGCCGCGGCCGAGATCGAGCACGAGATCAAGAATCTGACCAGCCATCATATCGACGATGCGTTTTGGCAGACCACCTTGCAGAACGCAGCGGATGCGGCGCAACGCGGCGAGAAGGAATTCCTGTTGTTGCGCTTCCCGAATGCGCTGTGCAGCGACGGGGGCCGGGCGATCAACGCGCCCACCGCCGACTGGCCGAAGACCTTGCGTGGCGAGGCGGCCGAACTTTATCTGCGCTGGCAGCGCGATCTTCAGTCGCGCGGCTTTCACCTCGCCGCGCGCGTTCTCGAATTTCCCGGCGGTCTCCCCGGCGATATCGGCTTGTTCCTTACCTGGGCATGATGCGCCGGGCGGCGTGACAAGGGCCGCGGCGAGCCCTCTATCGGCATGGGCCGAAACCTCATAAAACCACCCCGTGCCCCATCAGGAACATCACCACACGCATCGATCGGGATGGCTGCGCGCGGCCGTTCTCGGGGCGAATGACGGTATCGTCTCGACGGCAAGCCTGTTGCTCGGCACCGCCGCGGCGCATGCCTCCCACGATTACGTCCTCCTCGCCGGGATTGCGGGGCTCGCCGCCGGAACCATGGCGATGGCGGCCGGCGAATATGTCTCCGTCAGTTCCCAGGCCGATACCGAGGCGGCCGACCTCGCCATCGAACGGCGCGGCCTCAGCGAGGATATCGAGGAGGAACACGAGGAGCTTGCCGCGATCTATCGCGCGCGCGGCTTGACCCCCGAGCTCGCCCAAGAGGTCGCGCGGCAATTGATGGCCCACGACGCGCTGGGAGCGCATGCCCGCGACGAGCTGGGGATCAGCGAATCCTTGCGCGCCCGGCCGCTGCAAGCCGCCTTGAGTTCGGGCGCGAGCTTTGCGGGCGGAGCCCTCATCCCGCTGCTCGCCTTCACGATCGCCCCGGATAATGATCAGATTCCGCTCATCGCCGGCGCCGCGCTGCTCTTCCTGCTGCTGCTTGGCGCCTTCGCCGCCCGCGCCGGCGGTGCGCCCATCGTCAAGGGCGCGGTGCGCGTCTTCGTCTGGGGCGCTTTGGCCATGGCCGCGACCGCGGCCGTCGGCAATCTGGTCGGCGCGATCCGCTGACGGTTACGGCGACGGATTATGGGAGACAGGGTGGCGGAGAGGGTGTCCGCAATGCACGGTTATAAAACAGATAGTTAGATAGAATATTAGATCGTACCCACAAGACGACCCCCGCTCAGAGGCCTCTGTTGGCTGCTGTTTTGGAGGAGAAAGCTCGAACTCCCGTTTTACCCACGCGTTTCGGACGCGATAGCTGCCTCGCGCAGAATCCAATCGCGAAACACGGCAACCGGCGCGAAATCCTTTTTCTCGAGCGGATAAACGAAAAAATCGCCTTGATCCTTCTCGACGATCGGCTCGAAGAGACGGGCCAGCTCGCCGCTCGCGAGCTCGGGCCGGACCAGAAAACTGGGCGCGATAGCGACGCCCAACCCGGCGATCGCCGCCTGAAACACCATGGTGAATTGCTCGAAAGCAAGGCTCGGCAAGGCCGTGACCGCGCCGAGACGATGCGCGTCGAACCATTTCGACCAGCTCTCCGGCCGCGAGCGGTGGATGAGCAGAGTCGCGCGGCGCAAATCTTTCGGCTCGCGAATCGGCAGCGACTTGATGAGCGAGGGCGCAGCCACGGCCACAGCCTCGCCGGCGGTCAGGCGATGAAGCGCGACACCGGGCCACGCTGCCTCGCCGACATGGATCGCCGCATCGAGCCCTTCGCGGCGGAAATCGATCGCGCCGGGCAGGCGCGTCGTGAAGCTGACCGTTACTTCGGGGTGACGCTCGAAGAAGCGCCCCATTCGCGGAATGAGCCAGCGCGTGCCGAAGGTGGGCGGCACGCGGAGCCGCAAGATGCCGCCTTGGCCGCGGAAGGCGATCGCCTCTTCCGTCGCCGTCGTCAGCCGCCCCAGCACGTCGCGAACCTGCTCGGCGTAGAAGCGGCCGGCCGGCGTCAGATTGACCCGCTGGCGGATGCGCTCGAAGAGCCGCACGCCCAGCAATTGCTCGAGCAGCGTGATCTGGCGGCTGATCGCGCTTTGCGTCAGCGATAATTCCTCGCTGGCACGGGTGAAGCTCAGATGGCGCGACGCGGCCTCGAACGCGACCAGGGCCGGGAGCGGCGGAACCGCCCGGCGCGAGCCGCTATGGTCATTACTTTTTCTCATCAATGCGGTGATTAAACATCGTTTGAGGATATAGGCAAGTCGCGACATCCTGATCCGATCGATCGCCCCGGTCTGCCAAGTTCATAACTCAAACGCATGTAGGGCGGCGACAACAAGGCTAGGGAGTGACGCCATGGGACACGGAAGCTGGAAGAACTTCGCCGGAATGCTCGCGCTCGGCGGCGCGCTCGCTTTCGTCGCAGCACCGGTGCAGCCCGCCGCGGCCGAAAACGTGACCATCGGCGTGCTGAATACCACATCGACGGCCCCGGTCTTCCTCGCCGTCGATCGCGGCTATTTCAAGCAGGAGGGCCTCGACGCGAAGATCGTCCCCTTCGATAGCGCCCAGCCCGTCGCGCTCGCCGCCGTATCGGGCGATATTGATTTCGGCACGACCGGGGTGACGAGCGCGTTCTTCAGCCTCGCCGGGCAAGGCGCATTGAAGATCGTCTCCGGCGCCTACAGTGAGCGGAAGGGCTTCCACTACAACACCTTCGTCGCCTCGAAGGGCGCTTATGCCGCGGGCGTGACCTCGCTCAAGGCGCTGCCTGGCCATTCCTTCGCGCTGACGCAGATCGGCTCGCCGCCGCATTACGTCATCGGCGTGGTCACCGAGAAGCTCGGCATCGATCTGAAGACCATCCGTCTTTTGCCGCTGCAATCGATCCCGAACCAGGTCTCTGCCCTGACCGGGAACCAGGTCGATGTCGCGATGCTGCAGGCCTCGATCGCCTTGCCGATGGTCGATCGCGGCGACGCCAAATTGCTGAGCTGGGTGAGCGACGAGATGTCTTGGCAGCTCGGCGTGATCTTCAGCGCAACGAAAACCGCCAACGACAAGGCCGATCTGGTCCATCGCACGCTGCGTGCCATCGCGCATGGCCGGGCCGATTATGTCGACGCCTTCATCGGCCCCGACGGGTCGCTGAAAATGGGCCCGAAGAGTGGCGAGGTGCTCGATCTCCTGGGCAAGCATCTGCAGCAGGCGCCCGATCAGGTAAAATTGGGCTTGCTCTATATGGATCGCGAGGGACGGCTCGATGAGGATGACATCCTGCGCCAGATCGCGTGGTACAAATCGCAGGGAATGCTGAAAGGCGAGGTCGATGGCAAAGGCATTATCGATTCCCGCTACGTCGTCCCGATGCCGCCACAATAGCGGCGCGATGCGCCCGGGCGCGCCCGCTCGGTCATGACCGATCTCGCGCGCTTGCTGGCACCACGCTCGATCGCGATCATCGGCGCAACCGACGGTAGCGAAAAGATCGGCGGGCGGATCATGAGCAACCTGCTCCGTCATCGCTATTCGGGGCAGCTTTATCCGATCAATGTCAATCGCGCCGAGGTCTGGGGCCGGAAAGCCTATCCCAGCCTTGTCGATGTGCCGGGCACGGTCGATCTCGCGCTGATCGCCATTCCGGCGGCCGGCGTCCTTGATGCGCTTGATGCCTGCGCCGCGGCCGGCGTCACACAAGCGATGATCGCGAGCTCCGGTTTCGCCGATGCGGGCGAGGCCGGCGCGGCGCTGCAGCAGCAGCTCGTCGAGAAAGCGCGCCGGCTCGGCATTCGCGTCGCCGGCCCGAACACGCAAGGCTTCTACAACGTCCCGCGCGGCATCGCCGCGACCTTCAGCCCGGCGGTCAATATCGAGCCTGGGCCGCTCGATGCGCGGCCGCGCATCGGCATCGTCTCGCAAAGCGGCGGGCTCGGCTTCGCGCTCTATAACCGCGGCCGGGTCGAAGGGCTGGATTTCAGCGCCATCGTCAGCATCGGCAATCAGGCCGATCTCGAACTATCCGATTACGCCGATCTCTTGCTCGACGATGCCGAGACCCGCGTCCTGATGCTTTTCATGGAGGCGGCAAAGACGCCGGCGAAATTCCTGGCGCTCGCCGAGAAGGCCGCCGCGATGGAGAAGCTGCTGGTGGTGGCGAAAGTCGGTCGCCACACCGCCGCACGGCGCGCCGTTGCGACGCACACCGGCAGCATGGCCGGCACCGACAAAGCCTACGACGCGATCTTCGCGCGCTACGGCATCATCCGCGCCGAGAGCATCGAAGACATGCTCGACATCGCCGCCCTCTTCACCCGCAGCAAGCGGCCGCGCGGGACCGCGTCGCGGTGATCAGCGCGACAGGCGGCGTCGGTGCCTGGCTCACCGATACCTGCGAGGCCGAGGGACTCGTCCTCGCCGAGATCGATACCGAGCGGCAGGCGCGGCTGCGCCAATTCATCCCGTCTTACGGCTCCGCCAACAACCCCGTCGACATCACCGCGCAAGGTCTGCGCGGCTATGCGCAGGCCCTGGCGACGATCGCGGATTCGCCGAACCACGACGCTTTCATCCTGTCAATCTCGCTCGCGCAAGAGGCGCGCATCGTGCGCGAAGGCGACGAGCTTTCGGCGATCGCCCAAGCGAGCGCGAAGCCGGTCCTCGTCTACACCTATGCCACGCCGACCGAGAAGGCCAAGAGCCTCATGGCGGGGTGGAATTTTCACATCTTCCCACGCATGCCCGGATTGGCGCGCGCCCTCGCCGCCGGCAGCGCCTACGATAAGTTTCAGCAGCGACGGCAGACCACGATCCAATCGCCCCCGGACCGCGCCGCTGCCGCAAAAGCGCGCGCCACCCTAGCTCAGCACCGCGGAATGTTATGCGAATGGGAAGCGCGCGAGGTGCTCGCCGCCTACGGCATCGCGCTGCAGCCCGCGCAACTCGTGCAGAGCGCCGAGGAAGCGGTGGCGGCGGCCGCGGCTTTCGGCATGCCCGTCGCGTTGAAGGTTCAGTCGCCCGATATCCCGCATAAGACCGAGATCGGCGGCGTGGCGCTCAACCTGGCCGATGCCGCCGCGATCCGCGATGCCTATCGCGCGATCACCGCTCGCGCCGCGGCCGCCGCTCCCCACGCCTCCATCCTCGGCGTCCTGGTCCAACCGATGGCGGCGCACGGTGTCGAAATGATCGCGGGCATCGGCCGCGATCCCGATTTCGGCCCGATGGTGCTGTGCGGTTTCGGCGGCACCGCAGCCGAACTCGTGAACGACACGGCACTCGCCCCGGCGCCGCTCGATGAGGCGCAAGCCGAGGCGCTGATCGACAGCCTCAAATCGGCGCCGTTGCTCACAGCTTGGCGCGGCAGCGCCCCCGCCGACCGCGCGGCTTTCGCCGATTTGCTGGTGCGGCTGTCGCGCCTTGCCGTCGATCTCCGTGACCGGATCCGCGAGATCGATCTCAACCCGGTTATCGTTCATCGCGCCGGCGAGGGCATCTCGCTCGTCGACGCCCTCATCCTGCAAGAGGAGCCATCGCCATGAGCAGCGAAGAGCTGGTCTTCGAGATCGCCGACGGCATCGCGACAATCCGCCTCAACCGTCCTGATCGCCTCAATGCCTTCACGCCGGCGATGCTCGATGCTTGGGGCGACGCGATCGAGTCCTGCAAGCGCGACACAAATGTGCGCGTCGTGGTGCTGACCGGCACCGGCCGCGGCTTCTGCAGCGGCGGCGACGTGCGCGCGATGCGCGACCGCCACCAGCGCGACGAAAGTGCTTTCGAGCGGAAGACCGATATGTGGGAGCGCATCCACCGCATCCCGAAGCTGCTCGAGGATTTCGACAAGCCCTATATCGTCGCGATCAACGGCGTCGCTGTCGGCGCCGGCCTCGACATGGCACTGATGGGCGACATCCGCTTTGCCGCCGCGAGTGCGCGCCTGGGCGAATCCTATATCAAGGTCGGGCTGGTCGCCGGCGATGGCGGCACCTGGTTCCTGCCGCGGCTCGTCGGCACGGCGAAGGCGCTGGAGCTGCTGTGGACCGGCGACATCATCGATGCGCAAGAAGCGGAGCGCATCGGCATCGTCAACAAGGTGCTGCCCGACGATCAGCTGCTGCCGCATACGTATGAATTCGCACGCCGCCTGTCGGCCGCGCCGGCAATGACGCTGCGCCTGATGAAGCGCGCCGTCTATCAAGGCCTACGCATGGATCTCCGTGCCAGCCTCGACATGATCTCGTCGCATCAAGGCGTCATCAGCACCACCCACGACCATCGCGAAGCCGTCGCCGCGTTCAACGAGAAACGGCCGCCGCGCTTCACCGATTCGTGACGCGCATATCCTTTTTGCCGATCAGGAGTGACAAGATGAATCCCAACCGAACCATCACCATCGTCGGCGGCGGCCTTGCCGGCTTGGCGATGGCGCAAGCGCTGCGCTTTTTCGGTCTGCGCGCCGAGGTTTATGAAGCGGCGTCCCAGCTCGGCGAGATCGGCGCTGCCATCAACGCCAGCCCCAACGCCAACAAATCGCTGACCCTGGTCGGGCTGGCCGACAAGATCGCGGCCGTCGGAACGACGTCCCGCGGGACCTATACGCGCAATATGCAAACCGGCGAATTCCTCGAATGCCGCGACCAGAGCGAGGTGCTGAAGCGCTTCAGCGCGCCTTATTACGTGTTTCACCGCGCCGACCTCCTGGCTGTGCTCGCCGAGGGGCTTGACCCCAGCGCCATTCATCTCGGCCACCGCTTGACTTCTCTCGAGGAACATGACGATTCCACATTGCTGCGCTTCGCCAACGGCAATACCGTCACCGCCGATATCGTGATCGCGGCAGATGGCGTGCGCTCGGTCGTGCGACAAGCGCTCTATGGCGACGACAATCCGAGCTACACCGGCCAGATGGTGTGGCGCTCGCTCCTGAAAGGCAGCGACGTGCCAGCCGAGATCCTCGAACCGACCGGCCGCACCCAATGGGTCGGGCCCGGCTGCCATCTCCTTGCCTATTACATCCGCGGCACCGATCTCGTGAATATCGTCACGCAGGAAGACACGGATAAATGGGTCGAAGAAGGCTGGTCGACGCGCGGCGACCCGGACGAGATGCGGCGCAGCTTTCCCAATCCCGAACCCGGCCTCGAAAAGCTTTTGAGCCTCGTCACCGAATGCTCGAAATGGGGCCTCTTTACGCGGCCGCTCACCGATAATTGGGGCCGCGGCCGCATCCAACTTATCGGCGATGCGGCGCATGCCATGCTGCCGAATGCCGGGCAAGGTGCCTGCATGGCGTTCGAGGATACGTATGTCCTGGCGCGCTGGCTCGCCGAAGAAGACGATCCTGCCGAAGCTTTCCGGCAATTCAGGCGTATCCGCATCCCCCGCGTGCACGCCGTGCAACGGCTATCGCTCGCCAATGCGAAGTTCAAGCACATGCGCGATGCCAAGGAACAGAAAACCCTGATCGCCTCGGGCGAGCGCAGCGTCCATGGCAACATCGATTGGGTCTGGGGCTATGATCCTTCGGTGGAATGGAACAAGCTGCCGGTCATCCCATCGGCCGAACTGGCGGTATAGCGAGGCGCGCCATGATCATAGACGTGCATGCGCATCACACGCCGCAAGCGCTCGCGCGCGCTTTGGCCGACCAGCCGCGCCCAGCGCGCCGTCCGGCACATCGTTTTCCCTCGCCGCCGCTCAAATTCGAGGATCGCCTGGGACTGATGGCCGAAGCCGGCGTGGAGCGGCAAATCCTGTCGATCGCCAGCGGCTTCTACAGCGAGGACGAGCGCGTCGGGATACGCTGCGCCTCCGGCGTCAATGATGAGCTGTCGCAGCTTTGTATCGAGCGGCCGCAGCATTTCTCCTTCTGGGCCTCGCTGCCTCTGCCGCATGTGGGGGCGAGCTTGCGCGAGGCGGATCGCGCCTTGGCGCTCCCCGGCTGCGTCGGCGTCACGATCAATTGCGCGATCCTCGGCCGATCAATCGCCGATGAGATCTTCGACCCCCTCTATGGGTCGCTTAACGAACACCGTGCGATCATTTTCCTCCACCCGTGCCAGAACGGGCTGATGTCGCCGCTCATCACCGACTGGGACCTCACGGTTTGCGTCGGCGCCTCGATGGAAGATGCCGTCGCCGCGCTGCATCTGATCCGCCGCCAGATCCCGCTGCGCTATCCCAAGCTTCGCTTCATCGTGCCGCATTTCGGCGGCCTGTTGCCGATGCTGCTCGACCGGCTCGACGGCCAGATGCTCCAGGAGGGTTTCGCGGAGTTGCCAAGCGCGACGGCCCGCCGCTTTTTCTACGACACGGTCGGCTGGGGCTCGAAGCCGGCGCTGATCGCGGCGGTCGAGGCCTTCGGCGCAGGTCAGCTCGTCCCCGGCAGCGACTATCCGATCCTGCTCGGCTGGGAGACCTACGCCCAAACCTTCGCGCATATAAGGGAAGCCGGATTGCCGCCTGCGATCGCCGAGCAAATCCTTTATCGCAACGTGCCAGAGGGGCTGGGCATCGCCGAAAACCCGCGTTAGGGACTAGCAACACGCATCGAACCACGAGGGGGCAAGCCATGCCGAGAGTTCCTTACGCCGATCTGGAAAACCTGCCCGAAGAAGCGCGGCCGTATCTAGGTGCACGGCGCAGCCCACAGGGCAATGTCTTCAAGATGATCGCCAATGCCGGCAAGGCGACGACCGGCTATCTCGGCTTCGGGGCGATATTGCGCCAGAACCTCGCGATCGATCTCCTGCACTATGAATATGTCATCGTCCGCGTCGCCAATCTGTCGCGCGCCGGTTATGTCATCCGCCAGCATGAGGCGTTTCTGCGCAAGCAGAAAGTCTCCGAGGATATCATCCTCGCGCTGCGTGTCCGGCCGGATTCGCCGGTCTTCACCGAGAAGGAGCGCGCCATGCTCCGTCTTACCGACGAGATCGTGCTCAACGTCCGCGCCTCGGAAGCGACATTTGCCGCGGCAGCGAAGCATTTCTCGCCCGAACAGCTGATGCACATCATGCTGACCATCGGCCAGTACATGATGACCAGCCGGATCGTCGAGACCTTCGATGTCGATCTCCAGCCGCTGAGCAGCGAGGGCTAAGGCCTAGGCTCGGCGTCACCACTCTATTGCCACACCTGCACCAATCCCGGCGCTATAGACCCGATATGACTCAGCGAATTGCATCCATCGCCGCGATCATCGCCCTTTTCCTCACGGGCATCGACCCTGCCAGCGCCGCCACGCCGATCAAGGTCGGTCTGTTGCGCGAAGGTACGCTGACCGCGCCGATCTACATCGCGAAGGATAAAGGCTATTTTGCCGAGGAAGGCATCGATTGTCAGATCGTGCCGTTCGACGCCGCGTTGCCGGTCGCGGTCGCGGTCGTCTCAGGCGATCTCGATGTCGCAGTCAACGGCCTGACCGCCGGCTTCTACAAGCTCGCATCCCAAGGCGCGCTGCGCATCATTGCCGGCTACGGTCGCGAAGCGCCGACATTTCGCGCGCAAGCGGCGGTCGCGTCGAAAGCCGCCTACGCCGCCGGCCTCACCAGCCCCAAGGCGCTCGGCGGCCACTCCGTCGCGATCTCGCAGATCGGCGGCGCTTCGCATTACATCCTCGGCCTGCTCGCCGATAAATATGGCTTCGATCTGAAGACCGTGCAGCTCATGCCGGTGCAAACCAATCCGAACGCCGCGACCGCGGTCGCGGGCGGACGCGCCGACGCGGCGGTGGTGCCGGGCCGCTATCTGGTGCCCGCGCTCAACAGCGGCGAGGTCAAGCTACTCACTTGGATCGGCGATGCGACGCCCTACCAGCTCGGCGCCGTGATCACCAGCGTACAGAGATTGCGCAGCGAGCCCGACGCGATTGCGCATTTCCTCGTCGCCTATCGCAAAGGCGTGCGCGATTATCACGATGCTTTCACCGGGCCCGGCGAGAAGCGCCAGGATCAGCCGAGCGCGCCCGAGATCGTCAAGATCATCGCGAAAGACACCGGCACGCCGCCCGAGACGGTCGAAGATACGATCGGCTATATCGATCGCGACGCGGCGCTCGATGTCGCCGACATCGCGCGCCAGATTGCGTGGTACAAAGCGCAGAATTTGCTCACCGGCGACATCACGGCGGAGCAACTCGTCGTCCCCGGCGTGGTGCCCGCTTCGCATTAGCGGCGTCAGCCGGCGAGGTGATCGGCGACCTCGCGATGGATACGCAGGAGCGCGGGTAACGTCTCGGGCCGCCGGCGGCCGAAGCCGCATTCCGTCGCGACCCCGAAATCCGCAAGATGCCGCTTGGCGGCCGCGATGCGCGCACGCGTGCCCGCCACGCCGTCATCGTAGTGGATCAGGCCGAGAAAAATCCGCGCATCGCTGACGCGCAAATCCTTGAGCGGCGCGAAATACGCATCGTCGCTGCGGTTGATCGGCACCGGCAGATGCGCGAAATCGAGCGGCCGCTGAGCGCGCGCCGCGGCTTCGTTGAGCATACGCACCGCCACGGAGAGGTCCTTCGGCTCGACCGAATGGCGATGATTGAAGTCGCCGTAGCAGATGTGATAGCCGAGCGCGACGTCCGCAGGCACGACCGGCCCCATCGCGCCCACTTCCTCGACCCAGCGATCGAACATATCGCCGCCGATCCGCGCCGGCTGCCTCTGCTCGATCGCCGTCGTCTCGACCGCGACGTCCCATTGGATCGCGAGCTCGTCATGCGGAATGGCGTCGCAGAGTTTCTTGACCTCGCGCAGCATCGCCGCTTCGTAGCTCTTGTGCATGCGCAGCCCGTCGTCCGGACCGAAGAACGACATGAATCCCGCGAGCGGCGTCGGCAGGCAGACCTGGAACCGCGTGGCGCGCGGAATGACGCCGCGCTCGCGCAGCGCCTTGAACGCGGCATAGGATTCGATCGCCCAATCGGCGTATTTGAGATTATCGAAACGAACCGCGCTTACCAGCGATTTGAGCCTGAACTTCCACTGGTCCTGATAGTCTTTCGGCAGCCATTGCTCCTTGCCGTCGCGCGGCGCCGGGCGATGCAGCAGCTCGATATCGGGGTGATCGTTGAAGACGGACACCGCCTGGCACACGATCCAGTGAATGCGATGCCCGACCTCGCCATCGGGCAGCGCGCCGAGATGCGGGCCGAGGGCGCGGGCACAGGTCTCGAAGACCTGGCCCGCGCTGTCGAGCGGGACGCTGCCGACCAGATGCACATTGCCCGCGAACCTGGCCATTGTCCGCCGGGGACTGCGCTACTGAACCATCAGATCGGCGACATCGATCTTCTTATGCAGGAAGCCCTCTTTCTCCATCAGGCCCTGGTAGAACTGCAGATCGGCGGCCGTCAGCGTCAGGTTGAAATCATCGGTGATCGGCGCGGCGAATTTCAGGTATTTCTTTTCGACCTCTTCGGCCGCGGCGGCGTCCTTGACCGCATCGGCAATCCCGAGCTTCAGCGCGGCGATGAAGGCCGCGCGCTCTTTCGGATGCGACACCGCCCAATCCTTGTTGGCAAGCCAGACAAGGCCAACATCGTCTTTCGACACGTCGCCCATAAAGTCGGCGGCGATAAAGCCGACGCCGTTCTTGACGATCTGGGTGCGGAAGGGGTCGACCGCGATGACACCATCGACCTGGCCGCTTTTCAGCATGTCGGACATCGGCGGGAAGGTCATTTCGATCTGCGTCACTTTGCTGCGATCGATGCCGTTCTTCCTGAGCCAGCTCTTGAGGAATAGATCGAAGGTGCTGAGCAAGCCGGGCGTGCCGATCTTCTTGCCGACGATATCGGCCGGGCCGTTATAGGCCGTGCCGGTCTTGAGGATGAGCGGCGCCGGTTCCTTGCCGGCGAGGTTGCGGTTGTAGCCGCTGATGGCGACGAGGCCGAGGCCGTTCTCCGCCGTCTGGAACAAATTCACCGCCGTCGCCGGCCCGAGATCGATGCTTTTCGAGGTCAGCACCGAAGGCACGTTCGACGGGATCGGAATCGGGGTCAGCGTCGTATCGAGGCCTTCCTTGGCGAAATACCCTCTTTCCTGCGCCATGAAGAGCGGAACGAAATCGCCGTTCGGGATGTAGCCGATCGCCAGCTTCATTCCGTCCGCCCAAGCCGGCGCGGTCGCGCCGAGGCACATGCACGTCGCGATGAGGCATAAAATCTTGCGCATCCGATAGCCCTCCCCGATTGGCACGCGCCTGATGCGGCGCGCGCTCATGCCGATCTTATGCCGGTGTCGGGGGCCGAACTATATAACGGCTATTGCAACACTGAGGTTACGATTGCGGACGACCGGGATTGCGCCTGCCGCGCGCGCCCTTTAGAGCGGGATGCCCTGCTCTTCGACCACCTGCTGCCAATAATTCCAGACGAAGGGCGCCGAGCTGAGGCCGGATTTGCGTTGCTCGGCCATGCGGTCCCAGATCCCGGCCGGGAAAGCTTTGACCCCGCCGCGCGTCAGCGCATCGAGCTGGAAGCGTGCGTTCTCCTCCATGACGAGACAATTCTGCAGGCAGTTCTCGGCCGTCTCGCCGACGACGACCGAGCCGTGGCCGCGCAGCTGGCAGGCGACGCGGCTGCCGATCGTCTCCGAGACCGAGCGCGCGTCGTTATCGTTGAGGACGAGGCCGGGATTGTCCCAGGTCGGGATGCCACCGCGGATCACATAGCCCTGGGCGAAGACCGGCTCGATCTCCTGGCCGAGAATGCCCATCAGCGTCGAGTTATAGGCGTGGAGATGGGCGATGCATTGCACCTCCGGACGGTCGCGATGGATCTGCGTGTGGATGCGCCATTCCGCCGGCACCGACATCGGCCGGTCGCCGCCCGGAGGAGTGATGATGTTGCCGGCGAGGTCGAAGACGAAGATCTGATCGACCCGGACATGCGTCTTGCGGTTGCCCGCGCCCGGCGTCAACAGCACGATATCGCTGTTCGGCACCCGCAGCGAGACATGGCCATAGACGCCGATCGTGTCGTGCAGGCCGAGGATGCGGCAGAGGATCGCGAGCTTCTTCCGCAGCTCGGCCTCCTGGTCTGAAACGCGGCGCGCCGGCTCGGCCATCGGTTTTCTCCTTTCAGCGACTGCTCATTTCGACGGTTTGAATTCCGCGGCGAATTTGCGGACCGCGTCAACCACTTTGCGATGAGCATCGTCGGTATTGGCCCAGGCATCAATCATCGGCTCGGCGCGCGCGTTCCATTTCTGCAGCAGCTCGGGGCTGGGCTTCGCGACTTGCTGACCGGGCTGCGATTCGAGCCGTTGCTGCACGGTCGCCGTCAACTGGTCGACGAAGCGGCCGACGCGCTGGGTCTGCGCTTCGCCCGAATTCTGATCGAGGACTTTGCGGATTTCCGGCGAGAGGCTCTGATACATCGCCTTCGTCATCCAGACGCCGCCCGGTCCCCCGCCGAGCGGCGCGAGAAGATGATAATGCGTGACCTCGTCGAGCTTGAAATCGGGCACTGCCGAGATCGGGAAATTCAGCCCGTCGGCGGTACCGCGCTGCAGCGCCTCGTAGGTCTCGGTCAAAGGAATGGATAGCGGGGCTCCGCCAAGCTTCGCCATCAGCGCGGTCCCGATCTGGCCGCTGGCGATAATCTTCATGTTGCCGAGATCTTCCAGCGGTTTCGTCGGGATCTTCACCAGGTTCATCGCCTGCTGCGGGAAGGCGTAGAAGAACAGCGGCGTGATCTGGTCGAACTCGGCATTGAGCAAGCCGCTCTTATAGAGGCGCCAGAACACTTCGGACTCCTGCTCCGCCGAATTCATCAGGAACGGCAGGGCCATGACTTGGCTGAGCTGGAACTTGCCGGCGAGGTAATTGAGCGAGCCGAAGCTGATCTGCATGACGTTGCTGAGCAGGCGGTCGTAGTAATTCGTGCTGCTCGCCAGGGTGAAACCGTCGCGCACATCGACATGCACGATCCCTTGTCTGGCCGCATTGACGCGATCGGCCCAGGGATGCCAGACCTGATCGCTGATCGTCGAGCCGGGCAGCGAGATCGTGGTGAAGGCGAGATGCGTCTCGTCGGCGCCGGCACGCCCGGCCAAGCCGCACGCCGCGACAAGCGCGACCATGATCGCAAAGATGCGCTGCATTGGATGAGTTCCTCCCCGCCCGCGATCTTACGCGCGGCGGCGGGCCGCGATTTAGCCCGGGCGCCGCAACAAAGAAGTTACATTTTGTGGATGCGCCCGCCCTGCCCGACTTTTACACTCGCAGCGCAAGCGAGGTTCTGGGTGACAGCACCGGTTTTCGTCTCCGCCGCCAGCGTCGCCAAGACATTGGATTGGCCCGCCATCGTCGCGCATCTCCAAGCGGTCTACGCCGCGCCTTCGTCGCCGGAAGCGCGGCCGCCCCGCCTCGTCACCCGCGGCGACGGCGCGCGCTTGCGGACCCTGACCGCGGCCCTGCCGTCGGGACGCCTGCTCGGCGCCAAGCTCATGGCGTCCTCGCGCGCCAAGCGTACGGCCTATCTCATCGCCCTGTTCGACCAGCAGGAGGGCGGCATCGTCGCGCTGATGGACGGTAACGCGATTACCGCCTGCCGCACGGCCGCCACTTCGGCGGCAGCGCTCGACTGCCTCCTGCCACCCGATCGCGCGCAACTGCGGCTCGGCATCCTCGGCAGCGGCATGGAAGCGCGCGCCCATCTCCTCGCGGTCGCGGCCGTGCGCAAATCGAGCGAAGTGCTGGTCTTCAGCCCCTCGCCCGAGAACCGCGCCGCCTTCGCCGACGAATTCGCGCAGCGTCTCGGCGTGCCCTGCCGCGCCGCGCCATCGCCGGCCGCCGTCGTCGCGGGCTGCGATCTCCTCGTCGCCGCGGCGCGGTCGCGCGACGAGACGCCGATCTTCCGCGGCGCGGAACTGCGCGACGGGATGATCGTCGTATCGATCGGCTCAACCCTGCCGGAGCAGCGCGAGATCGATCCCGAGACCATCGCGCGCTGCGATCTCATCGTCGCGGACGAGCCGGAGGAAGTCGCCCGCCAGACCGGCGATTTCATCGCCGCGCGCCGCGCCGGAATCGCCTTCGACGGCAAGCTCGCCGCGTTGAGCGAGCTGGTGATGGGCAAGCTGAAAGACCGGTTGGCCGCCTCGCGGCTGACGATGTTCAAATCGGTCGGCGCCGGGATTCAGGACATCGCGGTGGCCGAATTCGTGCTCGATCGCGCGCTCGCGATGAGGCTCGCGACCGAGCTGCCGCTCGAGCTGGCGATCAAGCGCGGCGCGGGCGAGGCACGCTGGTTCTAACGGAGCAAGGTCGGAAAGAGAGGGATCGGATGGCACAATATCGCAAGCGCGAGGCGCGCGACTGGGCGCGCAAGAACATGCAGGGCTGCGCCTGCGTGATCATTCCCTCCTTCAGCAACGATCTCGAGCGGCTGAACGAGAAGGCCATTCGCCATGATGTCCGCCGCGTCATCGAGCTCGGCTTCGAGGGCGCGCTGCTCGTCTCCGAAGTCGCGATCACCGTCGACGAATACCGCCAATTCACCGAATGGGCGGCCGACGAGGCGCGCGGCCGGCTGCATCTGGTGGTTCACGCAAGCTTCAACACGCTGGCGCAGAACATCAAAGCCACCCAGCTCGCGGCGGCGGCGGGCGCGGATTACGCGCTGCTCTCCTACCCGGCCAATTTCTATCCGCAGAGCAACGATGAGGTTTACGAGTACACCCGCGCCTTCTCCGAAGGCACCGATCTCGGCGTGATGCTCTTCGCCGTCCCCTTATGGAATTTCGCGCGGCTGCATCCCGCCGATCTCGATTTCACACTGCTGCGGCGCCTCATCGACAATGTGCCGAACATCATCGCGATCAAGGCGGAAGGGGCGCGCAGCCTTGCCGGTCTGCTCGATGTTTACCGGCAGTTCAAAGACGACGTGATCGTCACCTGCCCGCTCGAGCGCGAGATCATCCCGCTGATGTCGGTCTGCAAATTCCAGTACACCGGCACCAGCAACACCGAATATTACGGGCCGAGCGTGCCGAAGATGTTCAGCCTCGCCAAAGCCGGCAAAATGGACGAAGCGATGCAGATCTTCTGGCAGATCCAACCGGCGCGCGAGGCCAACCAGCAGGTCGGCGCGATCACGACCTCGACGCTCTTCATCAACCGCATGCAGTGGAAGTTCCAGGGCTGGCTGCAGGGCATGAATGGCGGACCGCTACGCCAGCCGACGATGAAGATTTCGGATCGCGCCATGGCGACCTTGCGCCGCGGCCTCGCCGACGCGAAGCTGAACCCGAGTCAGGAACCGAACAGCGCCTTCTTCATCGGTCGCAACCCGACCGGTTGAGGGGGCGAGCGCGCCGCTATTTCTGCCAGGGCGCGTCGATCGCGAGCAGCGCCGCCTCGGCGCATTGCTGATCCTGCTCGGGGGTGCCGCCGCTGACGCCGATGCCGCCGATGATGTCCTGCGCCGGCCGCACCGGCATGCCGCCGAAAGTCGCGACGATCGCGACATGGCCCATCTGCGCGACCGAGTTGAAATAGACCGGCTCGCCCTCGGCCCAATGGATCAGATCCTTCGCCGGGCGCTTCATGATCGCGGCGGTATAGGCCTTGCTGTGCGCGATATAGGCGGTGAGCGGCCGCGTGCCGTCCATGCGGCGCGTCTCGACGATGAAGCCGGCGTTGTCGACGACGCACGTCGTCACGTTGCAGCCCAATTCCTTGGCCTTGGCTTCGGAGGCGGCGATCAGCCGCTCGGCGGTCTTGAGCAACAGGGACATGGTCGTTCCTTTCGGGCAATTCGGAGAGCGTTCGCTGCGCTTAAAACAGCGTGCGGAGAAATTGATCGAGAATGCAGTTGAAGACTTCCGGCTTCTCCCAATACATCGAATGGGGACCGGCCGGGACTTCGAGCAGCGTCGACCCCGGCAGCAGCGCCTGCGCCTTGCGCAAGGTCGCCAGCGAGATGACGCGGTCGTTCTCGCCGGCAAGGAAGGCGACGCGCACGCCCGAGCGCTTGATCTCGTCCGGGGTCGGCCCCTTGTCGCCGAGATTGCGGATCGATTGCTGATTGGCCTTGTTGAAGGTCCCGACCTTCTGAAAGAGCCAGGTCATTTCAGGCGAGCGCTGCTGGAAGGTCTTGCTCATCAACCGGTCGAGCACGCTCAGTTCCTCGGCTGCGGCGCGATCCTTCGCCGTCGCCGCGCGGAGATCGTCATGATCCATGTTGCCGGCCGAATGGCCGAGCACGATGCCAGCGATGCGCTGCGGATGCGTGACGGCGAGACGCAGGCACGCAAGCGCGCCGATCGACTGGCCGAAGAGCGCCGCCTTCTCGACCTTGAGATCGTCGAGCACGGCGAGCACGTCGCGCGGAAAATTGCGCGCATCGGCGCCGCCGTCGGCGGCATCCGAATTGCCGAAGCCGTGGAGATCGACGGTGATCGTCCGATAGCGCTGCGCGAAATACAGCACCTGCTGCCACCAAATCGCGTGGTTGCCGCCCGAGCCGTGCACCAGCACCAGCGCCGGTCCGCTGCCTTCGGCTTCGTAGTAAATCCGCGTTCCGTCGACCGTGGCGTAAGGCATGGGGCGCCCTATTTCGTCCGGTTGCCGTGGAAGGTCAGCTCGACCAGCGTGCCGTCGGGATCGCGGATGTAGGACAGCGTCGAGTTGTTCTGCGGCCGATAGAACGGCTTGGTGAAGCGCACGCCGATTTCCTTCAAATGCGCCAGCATCTCGTCCCAATTCTCGATCTCGACGGCGAAATGGAACGGATCCATCTTCCGCTTCTCGGCCACCGGCGTGAAATGGATATCAAAATCGCCGCCGGTCATCAGCAGCACCTTGGTATCGCTGAACGCGCCGACATCGACATGCTTCAAGCCGAAGACCTTGCTGTACCACTCCTTGGTCCGCTCGGGGTCGGTGGTCGGGAAGTTGACGTGATGGATCGCGTGGATCTTACCGGGCATCGGGCGCTCCTGGCGCTGCATCGCACGGGCGACGCGCAATTGGCGACGCGCAATTCTGCATCGCCGGTCGCAGCGAAGCTAGAGACGGTGGCTTGCAAAGAGAACGCGGGTGCCGCTAAATGGACTGTTGCAAAAGCGTAACGAGTGAGAAGCGCCTTTGGACCGCTTCACGATCATGAACACCTTCACGCAGGTTGTCCGCAGCGGCAGCCTGACGATGGCGGCGCAGGCCCTCGGCATCTCGCGTCCGCTCGTTTCGCGCCATCTCGCCGTCATCGAAGAACAGCTCGGCGTGGAATTGATCCGGCGCACGACGCGCGCGATCCATCTGACCCCCGCGGGCCGCAAGCATTTCCAATTTTGCGAGAAGGTGCTCAAGGACCTGCGCGCCGAAGAGAGCTCGATCGTCTCCCTCTACCAAGCCGCCGAGGGCGCTTTGCGGGTCATTTCGCCGAAATGGATCGGCAGCCTCGACATCGCCGATGCGGTCGCGCGCTTTGCCGAGACCCGGCCCAAGATCCGCGTCGAGCTCCATCTCGGCGGGCTTTCGGTCCGAACCTACGATTTCCTCGCGCATGGTTTCGACGTCGCCTTGCAGACGAAGGAAATCCCCGACTCGTCGGTGATCGTCAAGAAAGTCGCATCGCTCAAATTCGCGATCTGCGCCGCGCCCGCGTATCTCGCCGCGCATGGCGAGCCGGCGAGCCTGACGGAGCTGAAGAGCCATAGCTGCCTCATTCAGATAAACGAGCCGGCCTGGCATTTCGGCACCGGGCGCCGGATCAAGACGGTGAAGGTCGCGGCGAGCTTCGCCGCCAACAGCTACCGCGTTCTTCATCATGGCGCGGTCAGCGGCATCGGCATCGCGCTCTTGCCGCGCCGGATCGCCGACGCCGAATTGAAATCGGGCACGCTGGTCGAGATCCTGCGCGACGACCCGGTGCCGGACCGTCCGCTCTTCGCGGTCTTCGCTCCGGGCGAGCGCGCACCGCGCAAGATCCGAGAATTCGTCGACTTCCTCACCCATTGGTTCGTCGAACATCCGATGCAGTAGCGCGCATCGAAATTGGTCATCAATCGGCAACACTGGGTTTAGCTGCCCCCGCTACTGCGCCCGCCGGCCAGGATGTACCTTCTGGCGATCCGGAAGGTGACAAATGGCCATTCAGCGGGTCGAGTCGGTCACGTATGGCGTCGAAGACGTCGCACGCTGCATCCAGTATTACGACGATTTCGGCTTGGAGTGTGTCGAGAAAGGCGCGAGCGGCGCGATTTTCCGCACGCTGACCCATCAGACCGTGCATGTTCGCGCTGCCGGCGATCCGTCTTTGCCGCCGACGCACGAGACCGGCTCGACCTTGCGCTTCACCGTCTGGGGCGTCGACGGCGCCGCCGGACTCGAGACGATCGGCGCCGAGTTGTCGCGCGACCGCGACGTGAAGCGCGACGCCGCGGGGGTCCTCCACACCGTCGATGAAAGCGGCTTGCCGATCGGCTTCGCGGTCGCGAAAGCCAAGCACGTCGCGCTCGCGCCGCACGCGGTCAATGTCGGCGATGTCGCCGGCCGCATCAATCAGCCTTTCCCCAAGATCGAGCGCGTGCAGCCGCTGCGCCTCGTCCATGTGGTCTTCCATATCCGCAAGGACAATCGCGACCGCGCCGCGGCGTTCTATCAGGAGCGCCTCGGTTTCCGTCTATCCGACCGCTCGGTCGATGCCGGCGATTTCATGCGCTGCGAGGCCTCGCACGATCATCACAACCTCTTGCTGCTCCATCGCGCCGACCGCGTCGAATACAATCACGTCGCGTACGAAGTGCCCGGCTTCGACGAGATCATGATCGGCGGCCTTCACATGCAGAACCGCGGCTGGAAGAGCCTGAGGAATCCGGGCCGCCATTTCCTCGGCTCCAATTTCCATTGGTTCTTCGAGAATCCTTGCGGCGGCCGCACGGAATTCATCGCCGATATGGACCAGCTCGACGAGCGCTGGGTGCCGCGGATCTGGGAAAAACATCCGGGCGAATCGATCTGGCTTTTCAACACGGGCCGCGAAGCGCGCGGATCAGGGAGGGAGTGATGGAAGAGCCGAAGAAATGGGTCAATCACGTCGTGTTCAACGTGCGCGACCTCGACGCGGCGGTGAAATTCTACACCGAAGTGGTCGGCATGAAGCTGATCATGCGCTTCGAGGATCGCCGCATGGCCTTCATGTCCTTCGGCGATCGGCATCACGATATCGGCCTGTTCGAGGTCGGCGGCACGCCCGAGCACGACCGGCAATGGCGCGGCTTCAATCACCTCGCGATGGAGTTCCAGGGCGGGCCCGAGGTGCTCGACCAACTCCATGACCGGCTGAAGGACAAGAAAGCCGCGATCGACAATCTCGAAGGCCATACCGGCGGGCGGCATAAGAGCGTCTACTTCTTCGATCCCGACGGCAATCGCCTCGAATTCTTCTGGGAAAATCCGGAATGGCGCAAAGAGGCGTCTGAGCAGGTTGCCGCCGCGAACAAGAAAGCCTGACCGTGGCCGAAAACCTGCTGGTTCATGTCGTCGGCAGCGTACCGCTCGCCGGCGCGGAAGACGTGTTCCGCGCCGTTGCCGGCTCGGTGGGGCCCTATCTCAAGCGGCTGCCGGACGGCGAAACCGGACCGCGCAAGCTCTGGATCGGCATGATCTCCGACATGCTCGACAAGCATCCGGCGCTCGAGATCGATCCCGAGGTACCGCCCTTCGCGATGAAGCTCTGGACCGGCGAGGTCCATCGCACGCTGAAGCGGCTGCGCTTCCGCGCCGGCGTGACGCCGAAAGAGGTGAGCTTCACCACCGGCTACGGCGCCATGGCGATCGACTCCTTCGCGATCTTCGACCGGCTGCAGCGCGCCGGCACGATTCCGGCGGGGGTCAAATTCCAGGTGGCGATCCCCAGCCCCTTCGCGCCGACCTACAACTACATCTCGAAGAAGTGGCGCGGTGCCTTCCTCGACGTGTTCACCACGCATCTCTGCAACGAAGTCGCCCAAATCGCCAAGGCGCTTCCGAATGGTCGCATCGCGATCCAATGGGATGTGCTGCAGGAAATCCTCGCCTGGGAGAATTATTTCACCGACCGCGACGATGATTACATGAGCCAGATCCGTACGACGCTCGGACGGATCGGCAATGCGGTGCCGACGGAGATGGAGCTCGGCTACCACCTCTGCTACGGCAGCCCCAAGGACGAGCATCTCGTCCAGCCCAAAGACACCGCGACAATGGTCGGCCTCATCGGCGAAATACTCAAAGAGGTGAAGCGGCCGATCCAGTTCTTCCATCTGCCAGTGCCAAAACAGCGCACCGATGCGGATTTCTACAAGCCGCTCGCCACGCTCGGCTTGCCTTCAACGTGCGAGCTTCACCTCGGCCTCGTTCATCTCAACGACGATGACGGCAACCGCGCCCGCCTCGCCGCCGCCCGGCCGTTCGTGAAAGTGGACGGCGTCGGCACCGAATGCGGCTGGGGCCGCGGCGATCCCGAGCGCGTCCGCGCGCTGCTCGAAGCCCATCGCAAATTGGTGGCGTGATCCGGCACGCGCTCGCGGGCAATCGGTCGGCTTACGCTTGGGAACCCTCGCCCTCGGTCAGCCTCACGATCACGTCGTTGCTGCAGCCGCAATGCCAGCAATCGATCGCGACCTGCTTCTCGGGCGGCTTTTTCTCGTCGTCTTCTTCGATCATCTGATCGTTGTCCCAGTGACAATTGCAGCATTTGAAGAGCGCGCGATATTCGTGGAGATGAGGCATGACCGCCTTCCTTGGTGCCGATGGCCGAGCGCCATTATGCAAAGGCGGCGCGCCGCGCGATAGCGGGGCCGGGTAACTCTGTCTTACCGAAGAGTGACCAATATCGCGCGGTTCCGCGGCTATAAGCTTGTCCTCGGGCCTTTTCCCCAACAGGACGGATCATGCGACTCGAGATCATTGAGCAAGCGGCGATGACGGCGGCGCAGCGCGAGCTTTACGACCGCATCGCCGGCGCGCGCGGCGCGGTGCGCGGGCCTTTCAATCTCTGGCTCTACAGTCCGGAGCTGTGCGACAAGGTCGAGGCGCTCGGCAAATTCGTCCGCTTCGACAGCTCGATCCCGCCGCAATTGCGCGACCTGGCGATCCTGGTGACGGCGCGTCATTGGGATTCGTCGTATATGTGGCATTCCTATTCGAAGCGCGCGGCGGAAGGCGGGGTCGCCGAGGAAGTGATCACGGCCATTGCCGAGCGTCGCGAGCCTGTGTTCGCCCGCCCCCAAGATCAGGCGGTCTACGATTACGCGACCGAGCTGCTTCACAAGCATAAGGTCGGCGAGACGACCTTCCGCGCGGCGGTCGCGGCGATCGGCAAGGTGACGATCGTGGAGCTGACGGCGCTCATCGGTAATTATTCGATGGTGGCGATGGTGCTCAACGCCTTCGAGGTCGACATGCCGAAGGACGCGAAGCCGCTGCCGGCCTAAGCGCTATTTCTTCGCGAACCACTCGGCGAGAAAATCGAGCAGCAGCTTGACGCGCCGCGGCGGCGCGCCCGGCCGGGTGAAAGCGGCATAAAGCGGTCGGGCCGGCAATCGCCAGCTCGGCAGCACGCGCACCAGAGTCCCGCGTTTAAGCTCGGGCTGAATGAGACGCTCGGGCAGCGGCGCGATGCCGAGACCCTCAACCGCGGCTTTCGCCAGCACCTCGAAGGAATTGGACGAGAACGCCGGCTCGATCGCGATCTTGCGGCTGCGGCCGGCATTCGACAGCCGCCAGGTGGTCTCGTTCGCATGAACGAGACAGCGCAGCTTAGCCAGATCCGCGGGCACCCGCGGCGCGTCGACCCCGGCGAGATATTTGGGCGCGGCACAGATCGCGTAATGAAGCTGAGCGATGCGCAGCGCATGCGCCGAAAGCGCGGCGCTGGGCTTCGTTTGCAGCACGACGTCGAACGTGTTCTCGAGCGCGCCGTGCTCGCGCAGAACCTCGCCGACCACGAGCTCGATCTTCACTTTCGGATAGCGCGCCAGAAACGTCGTCAGCGCATCGCCGCCGACATCGAGGTCATCGGCGAAATCAGGGGTCGCGACGCTGATCAGGCCCTCGATCTCGGCCTCGGTGCCGAGCAGCGTCATCGCCTCCTCGGTCATTTCGCCGAGCAGCCGCTCGCAAAAGACGAAATGCCGCCGTCCCGGCTCGGTGAGGCTGACGAGCCGCGTGCTGCGATTGAGCAGCCGCACGCGCAGGCGGCGCTCGAGGTCGGTGAGCTGGCGCGAGACCAGCGCGCGCGAGATGCCCAAGGAGCGCGCGGCCGCCGTGAGGCTGCCGTATTTGGCAACCTGAACGAAGGTTTGCATCGTCTTGTAGCGATCCACCCCGTGTCTTCCCTCCGGCCCGGCGCGCGCGGGCACATCCGCTATTCTCACCATTGGTTATAATTCTGCAACATACACTCTCGCCCCCTGCGCTCCTTGGCGGTGGTCCCGTTTGATAGGTTCGGTCGATCGTTGGCTGGACGCTGTCCGCCACATTCGCGAAATCAAGCGGAGCAGCCCCATGCCCAAGGAACCGCCCGTCCGCGTCCCGGCCGACAAGCTGCGCGCAATCGTCCGCGATATTTTTGCCGCCGCCGGAACGCCGGCCGAGGATGCCGGCACGGTCGCCGAGGCGCTGGTTTGGGCCAATCTCCGCGGCATCGATTCCCACGGCGTCAGCCGCGTCCCGCGCTACCTCGAATTGTTCGATTCCGGGGAAGCGAAGCCCGCCGCCAAGCTGCGCCTGACCCGGCCGAAGCCGGGCGTCATCCTGATCGATGCCGACGGCGCGCCCGGGCCCGTCGCGCTGAGCCGCGCGATGCGCGAGGCCATGGCGGCGGCGCGCGAGACCGGCATCGCCTGGGCCGGCGTGCGCGGCACCGTGCATACCGGCGCCATCGGCTACTACACGTCGCTGGCGTTGAGCGGCGGCATGGTCGGCATCGGCCTCGTCGCCGGTATTCCGAACATGGCCTATCACGGCGCGCGCGGCGCCGCGCTGGCAACCAGCCCGATCTCGATCGCGATCCCCGCCGAGCGCCACCCGCCGCTCGTCCTCGACATGGCGACGGCGGTCATGGCCTTGGGCCGGATGCAGCAATACAAGGCGCAGGGCAAGCAGCTGCCCGACGGCGCGGCGATGACCGCCGAGGGCGAGGTCACCACCGATCCGGCGCGCGCCGTGACGCCGATGCCGCTGGGCGGCCCCAAAGGCGCCGGCCTCTCCCTTGCTTTCGAATTGCTCACCAGCGGGCTGATGAGCAATCCGATCGTCACCGCCTTCCATCAGAAGACGCCGGAGGGCCGCAAGCACAAGCAGAACGCGTCGCTGATCGCGGTGGATATCTCCGCCTTCACCGACCCCGCCGCCTTCCGCCGCACCGTCGACGAGACGCTGGACACGATCAAGAACCTGCCGCGCCTCAGTGCCGAGGAAGAGATCCTGATCCCCGGCGAGCGCGGCGCGCGCACCTACGAGAAGCGCATGGCCGAGGGCATCTCGGTGTCGGCCGATGTCTGGAACAGCTTCAGGAAAGCGGCCGAGAAATACGGCATCGCCGCGCCGTCGGCGTAAATCCGCAGGCGTCGAATTGGTCAATGATCGGCAACAGATGATTAGCGATTCCCCGGCTTCTGTGGCGCGCGGCGCCGACGAAGATGGGCGCAACGTTCCCCCTCGGTAGCTGGAGGCTCCGCATGTTCATTGTCGATTCACAGGTGCATATCTGGGCCCCGGAGACCCCCGAGCGTCCCTGGATCGAAGGCGGCGCCGCGCGCATCAAGCTGAACGGCCATCGCGAAAAGCCGATGGGCTATGAGGAGCTGCGCACGCTGATGGACGAGGCGGGCGTCAATCGCGCCCTCATCGTGCCGCCGTCGTGGGAAGGCGATCGCGTCGATTTCGGCCTTGAAGCCGCACACAAATACCCCGATCGCTTCGCCGTGATGGCGCGCATCCCGCTGGAGAAGCCCGAGGAAGCGAAGGCGCTGTTGCGCTCGTGGGAGAAAGAGCCGGGTATCAAGGGCACGCGCCTCACCTTCCATCGCGATCAGGACCGGCCTTGGATCACCGATGGCACGGCGGATTGGTATTGGCCCTTCGCCGAAGAGCACAACATCCCGACCATGGTCCATGCGCCGGAGCGCAAGCCGCAGCTCGAGGCGATCGCGAAGAAGCATCCGAAGCTGCGCATCATCGTCGATCACATGGGCGTGCTGGGCCACACCGTCGACGACGGCATCGCGCCCTGGATCGACAGCACGGTCGCGATGGCGAAGTATCCCAACATCTACGTGAAGGTCTCGGCGGTGCCGGGCTATTCGAAGACCGCCTTCCCGCATCCCGGCCTCAACAAATATGTCGAGAAGATCGTCCGCGCCTTCGGGCCGCAGCGCTGCTTCTGGGGCACCGATTTGACGCGCATGCTCGAGCGCAACAAGCTCACCTACACGCAGACGGTCGAGCATTTCACCAAGCACATGCCCTTCCTCAGCGAGAGCGACAAGGAGTGGGTAATGGGCCGCGCGATTTGCGAATGCCTGAATTGGCCGATCAAATAGGGGCGCGGGGACGATTCGATGGGAGGCGGTGAGCCGTGAGCGACAAGATCGGCCCGAGCAACAAGATCGATGGCGGCGAAGCGGTTCTCGAGGCTTTCCGCCATTTGGGGGTCGATTACATCCTGTCCTCGCCCGGCTCGGAATGGGCGCCGGTTTGGGAAGCGCTCGCGCGGCAAAAGGCGAACAACACCGCCGGCCCGACCTATATCGATTGCTGGCACGAGACCATCGCCGTCGGTATGGCGATCGGCTACACGCTCGCCACCGGCAAGCCGCAGCCGGTGCTGCTCCATGCCGGCGCCGGCCTGCTGCAAGGCTCGATGGCGGTGCACGCCGCCTATATCGCGCAATTGCCGATGCTCGTGATGTCGGGCGAAGCGCTGAGCTACGGCGAGAACCCGGAGGTCGATCCCGGCTCGCAATGGTATCGCAATCTCAGCGTCGTCGGCGGGCCGGACGGGCTGGTGAAGCCCTTCACCAAGTGGTCGAGCCGCATCACGAGCTCGCACACGCTGTACGAGACGATCGTGCGCGCGATGGAGATGTCGGCGCGCATTCCGCGCGGCCCCGTGTTCCTCAACCTGCCGGTCGAGCTGATGCTGCAGGATTGGACGCCGCCCGAACATGAGCGTCGCGCGCCCGCCCCGCCGAAGAAGCACACGCCGCCAGCTGATATCGAAGCCGTGGCGAAGCTTCTCGTCGCCGCCGAGAATCCGTTCCTCACCACCGAGACTGCCGGCCGCGACCCCGAGGCCTTTACCGCGCTGGTCGCTTTGGCCGAGCAGCTGGCGCTGCCCGTGATCGAGAGCCGCGGCGCGGTCTGCCTGAATTTTCCCAAGGACCATCCGCTCTACCAGGGCTTCAACATCGGCCCGTTCATGAAAGAGAGCGATCTCGCCCTGGTCGTCAGCAGCCGCGCGCCCTGGTATCCGCCCGGCAACCGGCCGCCGAAGGCGAAGGTCGTCGCGGTCGACGAGGATCCGCTGCGGTCTTACATGGTCTATCAGAATCTCCAGGCGGATCTTTATCTCGAGGGCGATCTCGCCGCGAGCCTGCGCGCCCTCGACCGCGCCGTGCAGGCGCTGGGCATCGATAAGGCAAAGGTCGAAGCACGGCGCGCGAAATACGCCGCCGCGCATGAGAAAGCCGCGGCACAGCGCAAGGCCGCCGAAACCGACGCAGCGACAAAGCCGGGCATCCATCCGCTGGCGCTGTGCGCCGCGCTGCGCGCGACCCTTCCCGCCGATGCGATCTATGTCGACGAGACCATCACGCACAGCTCGCTGCTCCAGGAATATATGGGGTGGAACAAGCCGCACTCTTATTTCTATGTCCAAGGCGGCCTCGGCCAAGGCCTCGGCGTTGCGCTCGGCGTCAAGCTGGCCAACAAGACCAAGCCGGTCGCGCTCATGATCGGCGACGGCTCGCTGCTCTACAATCCGATCATCCAGGGCCTCGCCGCCGCTGCGCAAAACAAACTGCCGCTGCTCATCGTCGTCTTCAACAATAAGAAATACGCCTCGATGAAGGCCAATCATCTCCGCTACTACCCGGACGGGATCGCGGTCGCGACGAAGAATTTCCACGGCGTCGAGATCGAGGCGCCCGATTTCGCCAAGCTCTCGATCCATTTCGGCGGCTTTGGCAAGACTGTCACCGATCCGGGCGACCTAGCCGGCGCGCTGCGCGAAGGCCTCGCCACCGTCGCCAAGGGCGAGACGGCGATCATCAATGTGATGCTCACCCAATAGGGACCTTCGCCGCGGTGGCATCGCCGGAAAGCAGGCACCATGTCGGACCAAGACGTAATCCAAGCCGCGATCGACGATCTCGTCATCGCCAACCACATTCTTTTCAGCGAAGGCATCGTCGACGCTTTCGGCCACGTCACCATGCGCCACCCGACCCGGCCGGATCGCTATCTCATGGCGCGCACGCTGCAGCCCGTCTTCGTCACCCGCGCCGATATCGTCGAGCACGACATCGACAGCAATCCGATCCCGCGCGATGCTCCGCCGACGCCCTGGGAGCGCTTCATCCATGGCGAGATTTATCGCGTCCGCCCGGATGTCGGCGCGGTCGTTCACAGCCACGCGCCGGCGGTGTTGCCCTTCTCCGTCGCCGGCGAGACGAGGCTGCGTGCGATCTGCCACACGGCGGGCTTCCTCGGCGACGGCGCGCCGATTTTCGAGATCCGCGACTTCGCCGGCGACAGCAGCAATCTGCTGGTGCAGGACAATCGCCTCGGCGCGGCGCTGGCGAAGACGCTGGGATCGAGCATGGCGGTGCTGATGCGCGGCCACGGCTTTAGCGTCGTTGGCGCCAGCCTCTACGAAGCCGTCTACAATGCGATCAACACCGATCTCAATGCGCGCGTCGAAATGAACGCGCTGACGCTGGGCCGCGTGTCCTTCCTCACCCCCGGCGAAGCCGCCGCGGTCTCGCAGACGCACAACACCTCGCTCAAGCGCAGTTGGGAAGTCTGGGCCAAGCGCGCCGCCGGCGAACTTCGTTAATCAAGGAGGATCCACCATGTTCATCGTCGTTTCGCATCACCACTGCCGGCCGGGACAAAACGCCGCCGCCGCCGAGCGCGTCGACAAGAACGGCGCCGGCATGAGCAGCGAGCCGGGCTTTCTCTATCGCTACCGGATCGAGAATGCCGCCAAGCCCGATGTCGTCTCGACGCTGACGGCGTGGAACGCCGAAGGCGATTACCAGCGATTCCGCGAGAAGCGCGGCGCCGGACCGGATATGTCATCGATGCCGTGGCATCGCATCGAAGGCGAATCCTACGAGGTGCGCTCGTCGCACGGCGCGCCGCCGAAATGAGCGCGGCGACGCCCACAATTCAGCAAAAGAGGTAATGATGGCAAAGCCGGATGACATCAGCGCTGGCGGCGCGGCGCGATCGGGGCGGCCGGCGCTGAGCGAAGCGGAGATGGAACGCCGCCGCGGCAAGCCCTGGACGCTCCGCGTGCTGAAGGTGTTCGACGTGACGCCGCGTATGCGCCGCGTCCAGCTGACCGCCGACAATCTCGACGAATTTCAGCCGCGGCCCGCGCAGGAGATCGTGTTGCAGCTCGCGCAACGCGGCGGCGAGCCGGCGCGGCGGCATTACACGATCCGGCGCTTCGACCGCGCCAGCAAGACCATCGATGTCGATTGCGTACTGCACGGCCACCGCACGCCCGGCGTCGCCTGGGCGCTCGATGCCAAGCCGGGCGACTTGCTCGACATTCGCGGCCCGCGCGGCCGCATGGCGCTCGATCCTGGTGCCGATTGGCATCTCTTCCTCGGTGACGAAACCGCCATTCCCGCGATCTTTGCGCTGATCGAAGCATTGCCGGCCCAATCGCGGGCTTTTGCCTTCATCGAGATCGGCGACGACCAGGAACGGCAGAGCGTCGCAACCGCCGCACCGCTGCAACTCACATTCTTGTCACGCGATGGCAGCGCGCCCGGTCCGAACGACATTCTGGTGCAGGCCCTGGCCGGCTTTACGCTGCCATCCGGCAAGGGTCAGGCGTTCACGCTCGGCGAAACCAGCAACATCCGCCGCTTGCGTCACGCGCTGATCGAGCGTGGCCTCGATCGCGAGCAGATTTATTCCGAAGGCTATTGGCGTCCCGACCGCATCGGCGGCCACGACCACGTTCACGATTAGCCGGCGCCTTCATCGGCGCGCTCGTCGAGCGACTTGGCTTCCTCGGGCAGGAAGCGCGCATGGCAGGACGGACAAAACAGCTTCACGCCGGCGTGCCGCATTTCCTTATGGTTGCAATAGAACTTGCCGCCGCATGCGGGACATTCGACCCAAAAGATCCGCTCCATGACGGCTACTCCCCCGTTCCGGCGCGCAGAAAATCCGAGAGCCTGATTCGCGCCATGACCTCCGCCGGAATGTCGGAGCGCAAGCCGAAGGCGAAATCATTGGGCCGTGTCGCGTCGATCACGATCTTGCCGCCCCAATTCGTCGTCGCGAAGCCCGATTGCGGCCCGTCATGCTTCACGCCGCGCCCGCCCGGCCAATTGCCGCGCGTGTGGAAGCTCTTGACGAAATTCGAATAGGTGTGGATCGACCAGAACACCTGCTTCTCATCGAATACATCGATCTCGGCATCGACGACGACGACACACTGGAGCACGTGGAAGGTCTCGAAGGCGACGCGGCCGATCTCGAGTATCTGCTCCGGCTGCGGATTTTTGAGCGAGACGTAGACTGCATAGACGCCGCAACTCGAATCCGGGACATGCATTTGATGCAGATTCGGGAATTGCACGCGCATCACCGTCTCCAGCGTGCCTTCTTTCGGGATCGCACCGAGCGGGAAGGAGTCGCGGAAGCCGGAGAAGATGTCCTGCACGATGGCGTCATTGCGGAAGGTGACCGCTTTCACCTGAAACAGCGGCCGCAGGCATTGCGCCTGATAAAGCCGCGCGACCTCGCCGAACGGATCGCACACGTCGCGCTGGGCGGGCGGGATCTCGCCCTCGATGATGATCTCGGCATCGGCCGGCACCATGAATTTATCGCCCCAGGTGACCGACGGCGCGAGCCGCAACGGCTCGTCGAGAAAGGAGCCGAGCGTTTCGTAATCGTTCGCGCCCCACGGATTTTTGGCGAGACTGCCGAGATAGAACGCGGGGTGCGCACCGAGTACGTTGACGATGGGGATCGGCTCATTGCGCGCCTCGCCTTCCTTCAGCAGCCGAACCATGTGCTGCGTGTGCAGAGACACCACCATTTCCTGCGGCGCCCATTTGTAGAAAGTCTTGGCGAAGGAGACGTTGTAGAAGTCGTCGCTGGCCGGTTTCATGATATGCGCCATGGTGAGGACCGGCCCCATGTCCATGGCGAAATGCTTGACGATCGGCAACTTGCCGATATCGGCATCCTTGCCCCGCCAGACGTTCTCGTGCACCGGCGCCGCGTCGCTCGATATGCGGACGGGGGCGATCTTGCGCTCGGCTTTGCGGGCGAAGGCCTGGCTCACCGCGTAATTCGGCGTCGACGGATCGACGCCCAGCATCACCGCGCAGCGCTCGCGCGTCGAATAGACGTTCGACAGAAGCGGAAAGCGCGACGGCTGGCCGTACATATCCGTCGGCTGGCGGAACAGGACCATCGGATAGCGCTGCTTGTCCTCCAATTGCTTCAAGAGCGCCGTCACCTCGAATTCGTGCGGTTTGACAGGCTTGTCGATCTCCAGGAGATCGCCGGTCTGACGCTTCACGCCATCGATGAATCGCCGCAGATCATTTGCCATCAACCAGCCCCTCCTCCGATCAGCGCGCCCGCTCTGCACGCGCTCAATTGACGGCGTCGAGCCGCTTGCCGCCGATCTCGACCGGCTTGGCGTCGATCAATACGAAGGCCACGACGCAAGGGACGCTGCCCTTGTTCGTCCAATTATGGATCGTGCCGCGCTGCACCAGCGTGTCCCCGGCATTGAGGGTCACTTCGACGCCGTTATCGAGCTGCATGGTGATGGCGCCTTCGAGCACGACGGCGTAATCGATCGAATCGGAACGGTGCATCCGCGGCGTGACGCCAGGCTCGTAGCGGACGATCCGGAAGACCGTGCCGTTGGGGCTTGTGGTCCCGGTTTGCGCGGCAGACCGGTCGGTTTCATCGGTGTTGTCGGCGGGCGACACGTTGGTCGTCCAGATGACGCAGCCCTGCTGACCTGGCCGGCGGGAGGTGACATTGCCGGAGATCTCGTCCTTCAGCACCACCGCCTTGCCGTTGGCATCGTGGCCGGTGACCACGCGGCGGACGCGCCATGTCATCGGGCACCTGGGGCGGCGAGGCTTTCCCCGGCGACGAGTTGCGTCATCATCCGCCGCATCTGCACGCTGCCCCAATCCAGATTGGTACTGACATAAGGCGACGCCGGATCGAGCGCGATGCAGCTCTCTTGCGCTTCGATGATGTCGCGATCTTCATCGAAGACCTTCATCAGGGTTTGGCGGGACTTTTCTTCCGCGCCGGGTCCGGCCTCGAAATCGCGCGCACTGACGATGAAGTAGTGCGTCGAACGGTCGGTCTCGGGCACGCAAGCGTGATGAATGAGAATGTTGACACTGCGCCGCGGATCGGCTTTGCCCGGCACCCGCTCCGTCGTGGTGACGAGGATCGAGACGAAGCAGGGCGGGATGAAGGTGATCGTCTTGACCTGATCGGAGCGCGGACCGAGCCCGTTCAGCAAATAGAAGTGCGGCGTCGCAATGTCGGGCGCCTTGCGGACAAGGCGCACGTAGCCATCCCCGCGATCGAATTCGAGCGTCGCGTTGGTATCGTCGCTGCCGATCGTCTCGCCGTGGACGAAGGCGACATGCGAGAGATCGAGCAGATTCTCGACGACGAGCTGGTAGTGGCCTTTGATCGGCAGCAGCACGCGCGTTGGCCACCAGCCCGGCGCGGCATTCTCCTTGAAATCGGGGATACGCGCGGGATCGGCCTGCTCTGCCTCGCCCATCCAGATCCACACGAAGCCGTGGCGCTCGACCAGGGCGTAAGAGCGCAC
>Ga0335085_10001825_pt1 | contig 42628 bp, 26 predicted proteins | sample Lox_Sample_45_FD_206712 | JGI IMG/M metagenome (GOLD analysis project Ga0335085, IMG submission 206712) | Soil microbial communities from Loxahatchee National Wildlife Refuge, Florida, United States - Lox_Sample_4.5 | ecosystem: Environmental > Terrestrial > Soil > Wetlands | place: USA... | reverse complement strand
AGCCGAAGTCATCGTCACCGGCGCCATTGGGAATGGTTTGTCCACGCGCACCTTTTCGATCAACGCGCTGATATTTTTTTCCGGCGAAGTCGTGGGGTCATCCTTTGAGCCGCCGTCCGCGAATTGGACGCCGCCGTCCCAATTATCCTTCGTCACCGTGTCGTCTCCCTCCACAACATTTCCCGCGACGTAGGCCTTGCCGAAATAAGCGATCATATCCGGCTTCTTCTGCGTGGCGGCCGGAAGAAAGATGCGATGTCCAACAGAACCCGGATTCACGGCCGGACCGGCCTTGTAATAATTATTGATGATGTTGAAGAGGCTGCCTTTATCGCCGCCGTCCACCGTGCGATGCCGCCAATTGAACAACACATTGTTCACGAAATTAAAATCATACGTCATGCCGATGCTCGGATTGCGGGCTGTGTTGCAGGCGAAGAGATTGTGATGAAAACTGCTGTTGCGCCCGCCCCACGTGCCGCCGAAGGCGTGATTGTAGGTATTGAGCGCCTCGCTCGAGATGTTCCATTGCAAAGTGATGTTCAGCGTCGGCAGTTTTTGGTCCGTCCCACCCTGCGCCGCGGGCGTGATATGCCGATACATCGAAAGATTCTCGTCGCCGCCCCAACTGCACGAGCAATGATCCACGATGATGTTGCCAATGGGATTGCCGCCGAGCGCGTCGTCGCGATCAAAAACACTCGTGTTCCCGCGCCGGAATCTCATGTAGCGAATCACGACGTCGTGGGTGTTTACCAGCGTGCTCTCGCCGGCGATGCAAACGCCGTCCCCCGGTGCGGTCTGCCCCGCAATGGTCAAATACGGCGCCTCGATGAACAGCGGCATTTTCAAATGAATGATCCCGGCGACGTTGAAAACCACGATGCGCGGCCCCGCGGATTCCACAGCCTCCCGCAACGTCCCCGGCCCGCTGTCCTCCAGACCCGTCACCACAAATATTTTTCCACCACGCCCGCCAAAGGAAAATTCTCCCGCGCCCTCCGCGCCCGGGAACGCCGGCACGGTTGCCTGCGGCAAATCCGTTGGAACGATCGCGTTGGCGATAAAAGGCTTTCCTTTCTTCGCCCACTCCTGCAATTCCGGCTGGATGTTTTTCAGGACCGTTTCTTCATGTTGTTTCCACTCGGCCACGCGCTGCTTGTCCGCCTCGGTCATCTCGGGCCATTTCTCACGCGCTGCCGCCGGCAATATCGCAACCGCCGAAAGCAGCGCCGTTGTAATGATCACGTTGGTTTTCATTTTGAAGAGGTAAAAGTGTATTCGCCCACGAGCGAATTCAGGTATTTTTCGAGATTCGTATAGCCATCGCCGTTCGCATCGGCATTGGCGTCGTTCGGATCCTCGGGATTCAACCCGTGCGCCTTTTCCCAATCGTCCGGAATGCCGTCATGGTCGCTGTCCACGGGCACATTGTAAGTCCTGTAATCCGGCCATGGAAAATTCGGCGAACCTTCGGCGCTCTTATCATCGGTTTGCGTATCGATGATGCCCGCGAAATTCGGGCTGGGCCGATCACCGTAAGTCGGCCCGCGCGTGCCTGTGTATTCGGCCGTGCCATCGCGCACATCCTTGATGACGTGCAGGTCAATCACGTCGGATTTTGGAAAATTTGCGCCCACATTCGCGAGCACGTTCGTGTATGCCTCGCGCGCGGTTTGTGTTTTCACATAGGACGGATACAACTCGCTAACCACGCGCACTTCCTTCTCGACGCGGGGCCCGTTTTGAAACGCCCCCCAATTGTTCGTCTCGCCCACGAAACCTTCGAGCACATTGCCCGTCATGTAATAACTTTCCGTGCCCCAGGCGGGATTGATCGGGTCCAGCTTCAGCAACCATTTCACGAAGGGATTGGGCGCGTGCGGCTTGTAATAATTATTCACGTAATTCAAGGCTTTCACGCCGCCGTCCGTCGTGCGTGCCGTCCAGTTGTAAACGACGTTGTTGCGAATATCGAGATAGCCCGCGTATTTGCCGGACTGATTCAAGCCACCCGCCAGGCTCCAGTTCCGGTCCGTGCAATCCGCCAGCAAATTGTGGTGATAGCTGCCGATGTTCCCGCTGATCGAGCCGGCAAACGCGTGCGTTTCCAATTTCGTGCGATCACTGGCGCGATAATGCGGCCCGTGGTGCAGCGCCTCTGCCACAATATTCCGCTGGAATGTAATATTCTTCGCCCCGCGCGAACTCGTGCCTTCGTCCGAACTCCAACTGATGGAGCAATGATCCATGATGCAATCGTCGCAACCTCCGAGGCCCGCGCCGTCCATGGCCTTGTTCGCCGAGTCGCCAATGCGAAAACGCATGTAGCGAATAATCACGTCATGCGTGCCGTAAGCGCCGCTGCTGTAATCTGCCAGGCAAATCCCATCGCCAGGCGCGGTCTGTCCCGCGATGGTGCAATACGGATTATGAACCGCGCACGGCTTTTTCAAATGAATCACACCGGAAACGCGGAAGATAATCGTGCGCGGCCCCTCGGCCTCCACCGCTGCGCGAAAACTTCCCGGGATCACCGCCTCGCCCTTCGCTGCGTCGTAGTCCTTCAGGTTCGTGACCTCGATGACCCGTCCGCCGCGCCCGCCCCGCGCGAATCGTCCATAACCCTCGGCTGTCGGAAACGCCACCGCACGCGTGCGAAAACGCCAGACCTCGCCTTTTACGGGCTCGCCATTTTTTCCGTCCAGCTCGTCCACGCGCCAGAAATACGTTTTCATCTGGTCCAACGGCGGCAATGCGTAGGACGTCGCGGTGAGCTTTCCCTTGCATTCCGGCGAGGCCGGCGTCGCCTGCGCCACGGCATTGGAATCCATTCCAAAATAAAACTGCCGGCCGGTGGACGCCGCCGGCGCTGTCCACGTCAACGCAGACTCGTTCGGCCAATGCTCGTTGTCATTGGCGGGAATCGGCTTGATCGCCTTCCATTGCGGATTGACAGAATCAATTTCAAAACCATTGATCGTGAAATCCTGGTTCCCGTTGGACTTTTCCGGTTGGAAATGGATGGCAACATCTTTCCCCGCCTGCGCCTCCACTTCCAGAAACGTGCTGGCAACTTCGTAATCATTCGTCGCGCGATTTGTCGCCTGGATTTTCGTCAGTTGCATAACGCCATTCACCGACACATCGAACGGGCCCGCCCCCACATCACGCAGCTCATTGTGATAGGTCACCACGGTATGTTTTCCCGGTGTCAACCCGCTGATGACCATGTCCACTCCGCCGTTCGCGGGAGCTTTTTCGAAGATTCCGTCCGCCGCCATCGTTGCGCCGTAATCGATCAAGCCTTTGAACAAAATCGGTGACAGCGTTTCATTCGTCGCCACGCGAAAGGTGACGGTGACATCTCCAAATTGCTCCGAACCGGAATTTCCCCCGCGCCACGCCCAATTGGACCAATGCGGCGTCATCGCATCCTTGCGGCCATCCGCGGCATTCAAATCAACCTTGAGCGTGTCCGCGCGCGCTGCCGCGGCCAGTGAAACCACCATCAAAAAAAACGCGAGAGCTTTCATTCTTATTTTCCAAATCCACAGACGCTCCGGAGGGGCCAGAGGTTCATGACATCTTCAGATCAATTTTTATTTCGCCAGATGAGATCGTCTTTTTCGTCTGGCAAAAGGAAGGCCGGGATTTTTCGTCCCGGCCTTTTGGTTTCCGCAATTCTTTTTGATTTCTCAGCCGGCCGGTTACGGCTGCGGCGGATAAATCATCCGGAAGAACACATTCGTCATCGACGGATCAAACGTGAGGTTTTCCTGGGTCGTCGACGTCGAACCGGTGATCGGGTACCACTGGTTGGTAGCCGTCAAACCAACCGAGTTACTGAGCAATTGCCAGCCCAGGTGATCTCCCGGCCAGGTCAACGACATCGTGTTGCCGGACACGGAGAACGTGATGTTTGTCGGGTTCGTATTCACCGGTGAGCCGCTGCCGCCGCCACTTAACAGAGTGATGGAGCCGTCAACCGCGATATTGGTCTGCCAGGTGTAAGCGCTCGTATTGGCCGGATTGCTCGCGGGAAGCGTGATCGAGGTGAATCCGGTCACGGCCTTGTTGAACAGCACGAATTTCGTGCCGTTGTTGATGTCCGGTCCGACATTCGTCACCACCAGCGAGCCTGTGGCCGTGATGGTGCCGGTCACCGCCAGCGCGCTGTTTTGCGGCGTGCCGCCCTGGCTGAGTTCCATGAGGACCTGGCCACCCAGCGTCGCATTGTTGCTCACCGTGAACGTGCCCAGCGGAGCGCCGGGCGCCAGCGTGCCGCCCGCCTGCACCGTCAGCGGACCGGCGATGCTGCCGTTCCCAGCCAGCGTGCCGCCACTCACTGTGGTGGCGCCCGTGTAAGTATTCACGCCGTTCAAGGCCAATGAACCGGTGCCCACCTTGTTCACCGAGACCACGTCCTGGCCGTTCACAATCTTTCCGGCGAAGGTCGTGTTGGCGCCGTTGGCACCGATGCTGTAGGTCGTCGCTGCCGCGCCGCCGTTGGTGGCGCTGCCTGAGAGCGTCGTATTCGCGCCGCCCGAGAGCGCGCCGAGATTATAAGTCTGGTTCGTGCCGCTCACGTTGAAGAGCGTGGCGCTGCCCGTCCCGAGATCGAATGTCGCCGCCGCGCTTCCCGTCGTGGGGCTGTCGTTTGTCCGGTTGTTGAAGCGGAACTGGCCAATGCTCGTCCCGAACGAAATGACGCCGCTGTAGCCCGTCAAGTCGTTGTTAAAGACCAGCAGCCGGTTCGCGTTCGTGCTGGTGATTGTCGTCGCGGCGGAGCCGGTCAAGGGACCCGTCAGAACGTTCGTGCTGATGCCTTGCAGCGAAACAGCCTCAGTCGTTCCGGCGACATTCACCGTGTTGGTCAGCGTAAAGGCGTTGGTCAATTCCAGCGTCGTGTTGTCGCTGAGAGACACCGTGCCGCTGCCCGCCGCGGCCGCAGTCAGGCGCAAGGTTCCCTCGCTGATCACCGTGCCGCCGCTGTAATTGTCTCCGGACGTGGACAGGATCAGACTCCCTTCACCGACCTTGGTCAATGTGCCCGGGCCGGAAACCATCGAATTCAAACCCAACAGCGTTCCGTTTGAGGAAACTTCCAATGTCCCGCCGGTGCCGTTCAATGTCAGCGCGTGGCCAAGATTTTGGTTGGTATTCGACGCATAGTACTTCAGAGACGAACTGTTCAGGATGATCTGGTCGTATACCGCCCTCGTACCGGAGCCCGCGCCCAAGGCGGTGACATTGGTAAACGCCACCGTGCCGCCCTCCACAATCATGCCGCCCGTGAAGTCGTTGGATGCCAAAAGCGTCAGCATGCCCGGTCCGGTCTTGTAGATGCTGGTCATGCCGGTGATGCGATTGGTCTGCGCGCTCGTGGTGATGGTGTAATCCTTCAGCGCGTTGCTGACGACGATGCCAGGCGAGAACGACGGCGTATTCGTCGTTATCACCACGTTCGTGCTGACGCCAGGGTTGATATTTGTGACGGTCACGATATTAAACCCGGCCGGAGCCACCGGGGAATTCAGGGTGATCGTCGTCGAACCGGAAGCGGTGTCATCGAAGATGGCGCCCTGGTTGTCACTGTATACAGTGCTCTTCCAGTTGCCGGCGGTGCCGTTGGTGTCCCAACTGCCGTTGCCGCTGCCATCCCAAATCATGGAGCTATTCGTCACACTCACGGTTCCGAATGGCTGGACGCCGGTCAGATTCCATTGCAATCCGGGACCGGGAACTGTCGGCTGCATCAACGGGAAGATGGCGGCCGTATCCACAACGTTCGACAAACTCAGGCCATTGGGGTTCACCAATATGCGGAAGACCTGGCCGGATTGGAACGTGCCGTTCAACAGGTTCATCTTCCAGATGCAACCAATATTATTCCATCGTTCGCACGTAATGGTGTCGTATTGGTTATTCGCCGCATCCACATCGATCAGGAGAGTGGGCGCGGTATTTTGCGGATTGTTTCCGCTCAAATCCAAACGCACTCCGGCAAAAAAGTTGCCGATCGAGTTGGTCGGTTCAGCGCCAGGCGACAACAGCGCCCCCGGCGTGTTGCTCATTTGGAGGCGGCCGAGGCTGCTGCTGGTAAACGGATTGGCGGTGTCCGTGAACTGCCCGGTACCAAAATACAGACCATCCACTGTCATGCGGGCACCGACCACATAGATCGAGCCGAGGTTTGCCATCACAGAACCGGGATAAATTTCCGCGGCCGGATTGCTGGTGCCGGCAATGCTGATGGTCCCGTCAGCATTGTTCGTCACAATCGAATTATTGGTCACGGCGAGGGCGAGCGTTCCGCTCGGAATATTCAGAAGGCCATCGTTCAACAGCAGGCTGTTGTTCAGTGAAACCGCGCCGCCGATGGTGCCGCCGCCCTGCACGTTCACGTTTGCCGTCGTCGCTGTGACACCAGCGACGGATCCGCCGCTCATCACGTTCAAAACTGTATTCGAGGCCAGCGTCATGCTGCCCATCGAACCGGTCACATTCACGTTGCCGGCCGAGATGGTGACGGGTCCGGACTCGATGGCGTTAAAGTCCAAATCATTCGTGCCCTGCTTGACCATCTTCGCAGTGCCCGCAATGGAGCCACCAACCGAATTGAACGTAAAGACATTGGCCGAGTTGTTAATGATAACGCCGTTCGTCTGCTGATTGGGCACAACTGTTTCCACGATGTCGATATTCGTAACTGACGTGCTGTCGTTGAAAATCGCGATGTCACCCATTGAATAAGCCGTCGCGGCGCCGCCGCCGACAGGAACCCAGTTCGGCGTTTCCAGATCCCACTGGTTATTGACACTGCCAGTCCAAACCAGCGAACGCGGTGCGTTGGTGGTCAGGAAGAGATCGATTGTGTGGTTGGCGACGTTGTTCAAAATATAACCCTGCACGTTGCCGCCGACAGCCGACATATCCGCCGCGAGAACCGGATTCGCGGTCGTGTAGGCGATCAGCGAAATATTTGTCGGATAAACCGGGAAGGACGGCAGCGATGCGATCTTGATGATGCCAGGCGCGCCAGCGCTGCTCGAAAGAGTTCTCACATAAACATTCGTTTTGCCGCCCGTCACAAACAACGTGAGGGTGCTTCCGGACTGCATGGTAAGATTGTCCAGGGGCAAACCCGGTCCTCCGTTATCACCAAAGGTCGGGTACTGAGCCCCAGTGTAATCGGGCCCGCCAATGGAATTGCTAATCACCAGGTTGCCGCCGGCGTTGATGATGATCTGGTTCTGCCGGCCGTTCGAGTCGTAGAAGTTCAACCCGGTATCCACCACGATATTACTCGCCGACACGATACTATTGCTATAAATGGTGATTCGTCCGTAAGTATTGTACTGTTCTGCGTCGGCGAAATTGTTTGTATCGGCCGTGTAACCAAGCGTCATGGTTCCATTTACTCTGAAGGTTCCACCGTTCGTAACCTGCAATCTGCCCTGGCAATAATTCAGATAAGGCTGCCCTCCGCCCAGGACTGTCCAATCAGGTTTCGTATGCTCCTGGAAACCGAGAATGGCCGTGTTCACATCGAAGGTGCCTTTGCCGACGATCAAATCAGATTGAATATTGGGAGTTTGATTGGTCGCAATCTGTTCACGGTCACGCGACATGTAAAGTCGGTCCACCAGGGCGTTCACCGATCCCAAGGAAAAATCCACGATTCCCTTGATGTTGCTCAAAGCCGCGTTCGTTCCGCCATCGTCCGACACTGTAAAAACAGACATCCGGCTCGTGCCGTTCGTATTGCGGAAAACAGCGGAACCATTGGTGGCCGCAAATCGCGTGGTGCCGTTTCCGCTCGCGCCATAGAAGCAAACGCCATCTGCATTAAAGAGGTTCGAAATGCCCAGGATGAAGAGTTGCGACTGCGAGCTTCCAACGCCTTGCTGCTCATTATTGTTCACAGTGAAACCATACCCGCGGGTGATCTCGTTTGTGTAATTTGACGGATCTATGAAACCCGAAAGGAAAATGTTCGTTTTGGCAGCAAAGAAATTAACGCTCAATTGCCGTGGACGCCCCGAATAAGTGTTGGTGTCGCGTCCCGCGTTCAATGCCGTGTTCAAATCCCGATATTCTGGATAAACCTGGTAGTCAGCGATGCCTATGCGGCCAACCTTGGCGATGAACGTGTCCAGGTTCGACATGTTGAGCGTCGGAATGAGGGACGCACCTTCCAGCACCGAGAAACTCGCGTTCATGTTGCTCACGACCAGCTTGCCTCCCGCGCCGTCGATGGTGATATTCATCGATCTCAGCCCTGCATTCGCCTCGTCAAAATAGTCGGGCAGCAGGGAGAAACCGTTTGTACCGGCCACCGTCAATGTCTTGCCCGCCGCGATCTGGATGTGGTTGTAAATTGGCGGCGGATTTGCGGCGAGGGCGGTATTGGTAAACCCGGTTTGCGAAAAACGCAGCGAACCGATCACTGTATCAGCCGTCACAAAACTGTTCGTAAAAGGGATGCCGGACTGGGAAGGATCCGTAAAGCCATTCGTCTGCGCGCCGGCATCCGCAAAGACAACATCACTCGTCGCGCTCGGGAGACCATTGGACCAACTTCCCGCGTCCGACCAGGCATTGCTGACATTCAAAGTCCCGTTCCAAATATGCGCCGCCTGCAATATAAAGGGAAAACTGTTCGTCGCCGGCAATCCGTTCGTGTCCAAGCCGCCTGCGTTCAGATTGAAAGGATACAACCCCTCGGCAAGGTTGGTCGTATTCACCGTCAGCACAATATTGGTATCGGTCGTTATCGAAATTGCCGGAGTGCCGTCGGTATACGTCAAACTATAACCGGCGCCCGCAGGCAATCCAGACACGTCGAAATTGGCGTTGGTGGCGCCGTTGCCCAGGTTGATGGCGATGTTCGTAATGGTCACCGAATCCGCCGCATTATTCGCCGGCACCGTGATCCGGCCCTGCGTGAGGGTGAACCGGATAAAAGACTGGGCCATCGCCGGCGGCACAATCAGCATCGCCAGCAAAAATGCAAACGCCAGAAGGCAGTTTGTCAGCGAGGTTGTTTTACGAATGAACTTGGATTGGGCTGAGGACGCCGAGTCGTCCGCATCGGGTGTGCGTTGGTAGTGCATAGTTTGCTCTTTCAGGGTTTAGGGACTTAAAGGGACTATTGCAAAATGAACGAAATCACTGAATCATTGATAAGGAATCCCCGAATTCATATAGGCATAATCCGCGCTCGGATTGACGCCGCCCACCGGATAAGTAGAACCGCTGGTTTGCCACCACTTGAAAATCGTATGCACCGGCAGGACTGTCCGACCATCCAGCCACTTGTGCAATTCAGCATGGCCATCCGCAAAGGAAAGAGTCGTGCAGCCATTGTGCAGGCTGCCCGGCAGGTCCTGCCACGCATACGAGGTGGGAAACTGGCCCGGCACAAATTGGAAGATCGCATCATTGATGCTGTCCGGATGCTCGCAAATAATCACCCAGACTTTGGTCGGCCCCGGCTGGTCCAATTTGTAAATCTTTTGATCCGTCGTATCCATGATGTAGTTCCTGGGAGTCCCGCCGGTCTCGGCGCTGTAAGTGCCGGCGCCGGTCGAGTTGTATTTCCCACCGACACCGGGATTCATGCTGTAGCTGCGAACTCGCGGCACCGGATTATTGACGGATTGAAACCTGTCCGAAGGACACTTGAACGCACCTACGCTTCTGGCATAATTCGCGATCAAAGCCTTCGTCGGGTCCGTCAACTGACTCGTATCCGCGCTGTCCGCCAAATTCCAAACGCTGCCCACCGGCGCCGTATCCATGCTGCCGCCTACCCATTGGTTGGCGTGCATCATCTTGTCCCCGTTATCCTGGGAGTACAACATCCAGCCCAGCATCAACTGCCGGCCATTGTTCATGCACCCGGCCGCTTCGGCCTTTGTCTTCGCCTTGGCCAAAACCGGCAACAACATCGCCGCCAAAATCGCTATGATCGCAATCACGACGAGCAATTCGATCAGCGTGAAACCGGATAAGGAAAAACCGCCACTGCCACCAACCGGGCTATTGAAAGAGGCGCGTCGCGTGGGGGGGTGTTTTTTGAAAGCGAGCATACTTCGATAGATTGGAATCGTTCCAAAGGTTATCATGACGCATTGAATTGCGAATACGAAAAGGCACAAATTATTTGCGAAATTTGCCAAAGCATGAAGCAGGATTTACATGCCGCGCCCGGTCGGTAAAACTTGTTCCATTGGTGAAACATTCATTCCGTCAAATTGCCTCCCGCGCCTTCCTGGCCGGCTTGTGCCTTCTGACACTCGCAGCCCCCGCCCAACAATTATGGGTCGCGCCGGATGGCAATGACACCAATCCCGGCAGCGAAACAAAACCGCTTGCCTCCCTCGCTGAGGCGCAGCGCAAAGGGTACGAATTCCGCCAACACGCCGACACGCGCGGAATCGAAATCATCCTGCGTGGTGGCGTTTATACCCTCACCGAATCATTACGATTTCAATCCGAAGATTCCGGCGACGCACACCACCCGATGCTCATTCGAGCCGCACCTGGCGAGACTCCCCTTCTCAGCGGCGCAATGGAAATCCGCGGCTGGAAACCAGCTGGCTCCGTTGCCGGCCTGCCATCGATCGCCCGCGGAAAAGTCTGGGGCGCGGAGGTCCCGAAAATCAATGGCCGCCTCTTGAAGTTCCGGCAGCTTTGGGTAAACGACTCAAAAGCCGTCCGCGCCCGCGAACCCAACGATTCTCTCGCGCGCCTGGTTGCCTGGGACAAAACAAACCAACTCGCCACTGTCCCCGCCTCCGCCCTCGCCGGAATCTCCCATCCAGCGCAAATCGAGATGGTCGTCGACCAGGTTTGGGAAATCGCCGTCCTCCGTGTGAAATCCATCGAGGTTCAGGCCACGAACGCCTTCATCACCTTCCAACAACCCGAAAGCAAACTCGAATTCAAACATCCCTGGCCGCCCGTCACTGTAAACGACCATTACCGGGCGCCGTTCTTCCTCGCCAACGCCATTCAATTCCTCGATTCACCCGGCGAATGGTTTGAAGATCTCTCCGCCGGAAAAATTTATTATTGGCCTCGCCCCGGCGAAGACCTCGCACACGCAAAAGTTTTCGCGCCCGTTTTGGAAACGCTTGTGCGCCTCGAAGGCACGCAGGATAAACCCGTTGCCAATATTCAATTCAATGGCATCACTTTCAGTCATACCACCTGGCTGCGCCCCTCTGAACAAGGCCACGTCCCGCTCCAGGCCGGAATGTTCATGCTCGATGCCAAAAAACTCTCCCCCAAAGGGACGCCCTACCATCGCGGCCTCGATAATCTCGCCTGGATCGGCCGCCCGCCCGCTGCCGTGTCCGTGCAGAACGCCAACAACATCGCCTTCGAAAATTGCACTTTCGAACATCTCGCCTCCACCGGCCTCGATCTCGAAAGCGGCACGCACGATGACTCCATCACCGGCTGCGTCTTCCGCGAAATCGCCGGCAACGGCCTGCAACTCGGCAAATTTTCCGATACCAACGTCGAAACGCACATTCCTTATCAGCCGTCCGATCCACGCGAGGTTTGCTCGCATGAAAAAATTTCGAACAATGTCTTCACCGATTGCGGCGATGAAGATTGGGGCTGCGTCGGCATCGGGATCGGTTACGCGAGAAATGTTTCCATCGAGCACAACGAAGTTTTCAACCTGCCCTACACCGGCATCAGCGTCGGCTGGGGCTGGACCAAGTCCACGAATTGCCTGAGCGACAATCTCATTTTCGCGAATCGCATCCACCACGTCGGCCAATGCCTCGGCGATCTCGGCGGCATTTACACGTTGTCGGCCCAACCCGGCACGGTTATCGCCGAAAACGCTGTTTCCGACATCCAGCCCAGCCCTTACGTCCCCGATCCCAACCATTGGTATTATCTCTATCTCGATGAAGGCTCGTCCTTCATCACCGTGCGCGACAACTGGTGCCCGGCGGAAAAGTTTCTGAAAAATGCGAACGGGCCCGGCAACGAATGGTCGAATGATGGTCCGCAAGTTTCCGATAAAATTAAAAATGCCGCCGGACTCGAACCGGCCTTTCAGAATCTCCTTCAATCCCAGCAGCCATGAAATATTTCCTTCGCGGATTTCTCCTCGCGGTCGCGCTTGTGTCCACCGCCGGCGCGGCATTGCAGCCTGTCGACTTGCGCTGCGATTATGCCATGAATCCGCTGGGCGTCGATTCCTCAAACCCGCGGCTCTTTTGGAATTTCTCCGGCAATGAGCGCGGACAAAAACAGACTGCTTATCAAATCCTCGTCGCCTCTTCCGAAAAAAATCTCGACCACGACAATGGCGACCTCTGGGACACCGGCAAGGTGAATTCCGACGAATCGATTCAAATCCCCTACGCCGGCAGGACATTATCCTCGTCGCAACAGGTCTTCTGGAAAATCCGCACCTGGGACGCGGGCAAAAACATTTCCGCCTGGAGCAAAACCGCCACCTGGACCATGGGCCTGCTCAACGACTCGGACTGGCAGGCGAAATGGATCGGCGCCGCCGACACAAACATCCCCTCCCTGCTCCTCCGCCACGAATTCTCTGTCAAACCGGGCCTTAAACGCGCGCTCGTCGACATCTGCGGCGTCGGTCAATACGAACTCACGCTCAACGGAAAAAAAGTCGGTGACGATTTTCTCTCCCCCGGCTGGACCAAATACAACAAAACCTGCCTCTACGACACGCGCGACATCACCGCCCATTTGCAAAACGGCCAAAATGCGATCGGCATCGAACTCGGCAACGGGATGTATAACGTCCCCGGCGGCGGACGCTTCACCAAATTCAAGGGCTCCTTCGGCCCGCAGAAAGCCATCGCCCAGATCCGGCTCGAATACATCGACGGTTCGGTTGAAACCGTTGGCACCGACGAAAACTGGCGCGTCGCTCCCGGTCCCATAACCTTCTCCTCGATTTACGGCGGCGAGGATTTCGAAGCCCGCCTCGTCCAGTCCGGCTGGAACAAAATCGGTTTCAACGATTCCAAATGGACTTCCGCGGGCGTCACCGAAGGCCCCGGCGGAAAACTGCGCGGCCTTTCCTGCGCCGCGCCGCCCATCCATCAATTTGAAGTTCACCGCGCCATTTCCCATCACACGCTCACCAATGGCGACATCGTTTTCGATCTCGGCCAGAATGCCGCCCACATCCCCGCCATCGCTGTCACCGGTCCCGCTGGCAGCAAAATCCGCCTCATTCCGTCCGAACTTCTCGACGCCGATGGCGCGGCCAACCAGGGCTCCATGGGCGCGGGCCGCCGCGGCGCCATCTGGTGCGAGTTCACCAAGGGCACTGATCGCGGGGAAACCTGGTCGCCGAAATTTTTCTATGTCGGCTGCCGTTATGTGCAGGTGCATCTCACACCCGCCGCCACCAACGGCCCTTTGCCGAAAATCAAATCGCTCGCGGGAATCGTCATTCAATCCTCGTCCGAGCCCGTTGGCGAATTCGAATCGTCCAACACCCTCTTCAATCGCATCCGCAAGCTCGTCCGCTGGGCGCAGCGCAACAACATGGTCAGCATCATGACCGATTGCCCGCACCGCGAACGGCTCGGCTGGCTCGAGCAGGATCACCTCAATGGCCCTGCGTTGCGCTACGAATTTGACCTCGCCCAACTCTTCACCAAAACCGTCAACGACATCAGCGATTCACAACTCACCAATGGCCTCGTGCCCACAACCGCCCCGGAATACACCATTTTCAAAACCGCCGGAGACACGAACCATCTGCGCAATATGTTTGGCGATTCGCCGGAGTGGAGCAGCAGCTTCATCCTCCTTCCATGGCAGCAATATGAATTCGACGGCGATCTCAATTTGTTCCGCACGCATTACGATGCGATGAAGGAATATCTGAAATACTTCGGCAGCCGCGCCGAAAACAACATTGCCGATTTCGGCCTCGGCGATTGGTATGATGTCGGCCCGAAAAAACCAGGCGTCTCCCAACTCACCCCCATCGCGCTCACCGCCACCGCGTTCTATTACGAGGACACGAAAATCATGGCCCGGATCGCCGCGTTGCTCGGGAAAAATGACGATGCCAAAAGGTATTCCGAACTCGCGGAAAGAATTCGCGCGACGTTTAACGAGAAATTTTACGATCCCACCAATCGTTGGTACGCGACGGATTCGCAGTGCGCCAATGCCATTCCCCTCGTGATGGGTATTTGCGAGGCCACCAACCGCGCCGCGGTCGTTGACGCCATCGTTCGCGATGTGCGCTCGCGCGGCAACGCGCTCACCGCCGGCGACGTCGGCTACCGTTATCTGCTGCGCGCGCTGGCGGATGGCGGGCGGAGCGATGTTGTTTTCGACATGAACAACCAGACGAACAAGCCCGGCTACGGAATGCAGCTGGCAAAAGGCAAGACCAGTCTGACCGAAGCCTGGGACGGCGGTTCCTCGCAAGACCATTTCATGCTCGGCCAAATTGAAGAATGGTTTTATCACGACCTCGCGGGCATCCAAAACGCCGCCGGCAGCGCTGGTTTTAAAAGCATCGTCATCAACCCGCAACCGGTCGGCGACATCGTCTGGGTCAAAGCCAGCTATGATTCCATTCGCGGAAAAATTGTGAGCGACTGGAAACGCGATGGTCAAACCTTCACGCTTAACGTCACGATTCCTCCGAACACAACCGCCACGGTCTTCATTCCCGCAAAATCGGCCGACTCCGTGACGAAGGAATCCAGCGCGACATTTCTGCGGATGGAAAACGGTCGCGCGGTTTTTTCCATCACTTCGGGCGACTACGAATTCAAGTCGCATCAGGATACGCCGGCCAAATGATCACTGCACGGCGGCGCCTGCCCCGTCCGATTTTTTCGCCAGCGCCTGCTTGTCTTCCCATTCCTTGTACGCCTTCGCGACGTCATGGCCGTGCGCGTTCAGGTAATCGTTGATTTGATTTTTGTAGATCTGGAAAATCGCCGACTTCTCCGACGCGCTTCCGCCATCCACTGCCTTTTCGCGCGCCTCCTTCAATAACTCCATGATCTTCGCCTTGTCCGCGTCGGTCAGTCCCGGGATGATGGAATTGTAGGCGTCGTAAGTCACCTTGACCTTGTTGTAAGTCATCTTGTCCTTGATCGTATCCACCTGTTCCGGCGTCAGCAGTTTCGAAAGCCGATCAAAAAAATAATCGTGCAGCGCCTTCGAATCGGCCTCCAGCAGGCTGGCGCGATTCGCATAAATATCCTCCTTGCCGGTTGCTTCGAGTTGCGCGTCGATCAACATATCGCGGGCACGCATCACGCGATATTGATGAATGATGATCTCGTAGACTTCGTTCGATTTTGCGGCATCGGTGAGGGCGAGCGGCGTGAGAATGTCCTGCGTCCGTTTCTCAATCAGCGACGTGTAATAGGCCTCGAGATCCGAGGGACTGGCCGCCGGCGTGGTCGTTTGCGCGGAAGCGGACGGGGTGAACATCGCGGCGCTTGCCGCGAGGATGGATGCCAACAGGAACTGCAATTTCATCGCTTTCATAGCTAGGGTTTGGTTGCGGCTTAAAGCATTTCTACGCCGATCCCGGCAATTTGCCAAAGTAAAAACTCACGGAACCGGAATAATGTCCCTCGCCAACATTCGGCTGGGCCTGGGGGCCCATCGCATTGGGAGTTTTGAATTTGCTGCCGATCGGCGGGACCGCATCCAACAGGCCAAGCCCGCATTTCGGAAGCGCCGCGTAGGCCTTGCCCACCAGTTTCATGGGCGGGAACTCGGGCGTGAGCACCTGGATGAACGGAATCTTGTCGTTGTTGATGACCGTGATTTGTCCCTCCGTTGTGTCGAGTTCCAGCCAGCGCACGCCGGCAAACACGCCCTTGAACTCCGGGTAAATCCAGTCGCGAAACCCGGTGATCGTATTGTTGTAATCATTTCCCCAAACACCCAATGAAGTGCCGTCCAAACGGTTTTTCCAGACGCGGTACGGGCCTTCGCCCAGCCAGCGTTTGTGGCGCACAAGATTTTCCGGGTAATCAAATGTGACACCGAAAAAATCATTCGTGCCCGTCGCCGAATAACTGTAATCACAATCCAGCCAGCCATTGCCATTCACGCGCCACGAAATGGATTTCAGCGGCCCGTCGAATTTTTCCGTCACCACCATGTCCGGGCCGTCTTCCTCGTATGAGATTTTCGTCAGCGCGTTCGTCTCGCCCGTGAACCGCGGACCATTTGACAACGAAAAAACCTGGTCGCCGCGCCGGATTTCCAGGGGCAAACCGTTCTCTTTGCTGAACGTCACCCTCAAAGCCCCGGACTGGACAAGAATGGCGCCTGCATTTTCCGTGGCCGTGACATGTTGCTCCGCCGGCTCATGCAAAACGGTTTGAAACCGTTTCATTCGCTGGAGCGGCCAAACCCATGTCCACAACTCGCGCCCGGTCGGATCCTCCACGCGCAACGCCAGCGCATCGCCCAGGACGCCCACGGGCAATTTGAATTTCACCTCGCCCGCGCGCCCCGGTGGAATCGCGGGCGTCTCGAGCACGCCTTCGCGCACGACTGTGAAACCTGAATTCGTTTCGTACGGCTGCGCAAAATTCCGAAGCTGCCAGATGAACCTGCAATCCTTCGCGTCCGTGAAACTGAAATGATTTTCCACCTGGAACGAGCCGTCCACCTCGCGCTCCACCTGGATGGGCGACCAGATTTCGCGAATCGCATAAAAACTTCCCTCGCGCTGGCGATACGGCCCCACGATTCCATCCGGCGCCTGGTTTCCCGCCACATCGATCTCGCCCGTATCCGGCCGCTTCAAGCCGTCATCGAGCAGCGCCCACACGAAACCGCCGCCGAGATATTTGCTGGCGCTCATCAGCTTCCAATAATCCGCCATGCTCGCGCCCGCGCCGCCATCGTAGAGGCCGTGCTGAAATTCCGTGGGCATGTAAATGTATTTGGCGGAATCGTTCGTGGCGGCGAACGTTTTTCCGTTCGAATGATAATAAATCGGCGTCCCTTCGCACGCGATGGCCGCCTGGTCGTAATCCAGATAATGCGCCGTGTTCACTCCGCTGAATGCCATCCACGGGTGCAGCACGCGCCGATGCTGCGGATCCAAGTCGGTGAAAAGACGATCGAAATTCGTGTTAAACCCGCCTTCGTTGCCATTGTCCCAAAACAATATGCACGGATGATTCACATCGCGCGTCACCATTTCGCGGACCAACTGCGGCCCCACGTTGTCGTCATAAAAATGATGCCAGCCGCCCAACTCGTCCAAAACGTAAAGCCCAAGCTCGTCGCACAGTTCGAGGAATTTTTCGTCCGGCGGATAATGCGACATGCGCACGGCGTTCATGTTTGCGTCTTTCATCGTGTTGATGTCGAGCCGGTGAACCGCTTCGCTCAAGCAACGGCCCGAATCCGGCCAGAACGAATGCCGGCATGCCCCTTTCAAAATCACCCGCTGCCCGTTCAGGTAAAGGCCGTCGCCATCGCGCACTTCAAATGTCCGGAAACCGAACCGCTGATGAATCTGATGAATAATCTCGTCGCCGCGCTTGAGCCGGATTTCAACCGAATAAAGATTTGGGGTCTCGGCGGTCCATAGTTTCGGCGAAGTGACTTGTGCTTTGAGCGTAATTTTGTCGCCATCGATTTTCGCCGAAAAGGGTTTGCCCACATTTTGCCCCTCCACGGTTTGAATTTGCGCCTCGACCTCATCCGCATTGGTCGCGCCGTTCAAAAACACATCCGCCGAAAAATGTCCGTCTGCCCCCGCGTCCACGGCCACGCGGTCGATGAATTGCCGTGGAACCGCCTCCAGCCATACCGGCCGGTAAATTCCGCCAAAAACCCAGTAGTCCGCCAGCCGCTCCGCGTTGTTTACGGACGCATTGGCCGAATGCTTGGCCACCGTGACTTCCAGCCGGTTTGTCGTTCCGAAATTCACCAGCGACGTCACTTCATATTTGAAGCGATAGAATCCTCCCTGATGCATCGGCCCGACCGATTGCCCGTTCAGCTTTGCTGCCGTATCCGTCATCACGCCATCGAACACCAAAAAAATCCGCCGTCCCGACCAGCTCGCGGGCACGCTGAACGTGTGCGCGTAAAGGCCCTTTTCATCCCACGCATTCGTCAGGTCCTTGTGATAATGGACGGTGCCGAAACCTTTCACGTCCCACTGCGAGGGCACGGGCAGATTCGTCCAAAAACCTGAGTTCGCGCCGCTCGTGCAGAAAAATTCCCACGGCACCGCGTCGTCCTTGTCGTGACCGGAAAGAAATTGCGTCTCGGTTTCCTGCGCGAACGCCGCGAGCGGCAGCAGGCTGGCAAAAAGAGATCCAAGGAAAAAAGAGAAAAAAAGTGACCGCAAAAAACCGCAAAAAACCGCAAAAAACCGCAAAACGGGTCGAGGGGCGCGGGTCGAGGAGCATTCGCGCCGGCTCGCTTCCAGTTTTTCCTCTGTTCCTGCTTTTCTCATTTTTCTTTTTTGGCCGATTAAATCACAAAACGCTTACGACAAAAAATCTACGGTAAGCTTTTAGTTGCAAGCTGCTCATAATCAGAGAGATTTAATTTAAAAATGGCAAAAACTTGGAGTGGAAAATCGACGTAAGTGGGACTAGAGTCATGGTCATCGGCGACGAAAACGGACGCTATATTTTGGCCCGGTTCTTTTAGGAAATTTGTTTTGGCAAACAGTGCAGGCCGAAATCCGAACGGTGCAGGCTTCAAAATCCCGTTTCTCATATTAAACCATTCAGCCTTTCAAATGCTTCCGGAATTCGGTGGGCGTCATGCCCGTGTGATGCCGGAAAAAATGGCTGAAGTAAAATTCGCTGGAAAAATTGAGCTGCGCGGCGACGTCTTTGATGGAAAGCCGTTTGTCCGCGAGGAGGAGCCGCGCCTGGTCCAGACGAGCGCGCTGAATATGCTGGTGAATCGTTCCCTGCCCGGACGCATGGAAGAGCGCGCGCAACCCGGAGTAACTGATCTTGGCGACCATGGCCAGTTCCTGCGCCTTCCAGTCGCGCGCGGGGTTCATTGAAATCGCATTGAGCACGCGCACCACCGGCTGCGGCAGTTCCGCGTGCGGCGAAGCGAGAATTTCCCGGGCCATCAGCAATTTCCCCAGCAAATGCGTGATCGCCAGATGCACCTGCCATTCCCAGCCGGCCGGTTTGCGGCGGACCAGGCGCAAAATTTCGTTCTGCGTCCGGCCCGCGAAGCGCAGGTCGTCCAGCGTGAATTCCGCGTTTTCGTGATCGCGAATTTCCTCGTGCCAGAATTCGAGCCCGGGGCCGCCAAAACGAATGCCCACAATCGTCAGGTGCCGCCCCGGCAGGGGAATGTAGGTGCGCGGCGAATTCATATCCACCAGCCACACTTCGCCGCCGCGGCGCAATTGGAAACGCCGCGATTTGTATTCCAGCTCGCCCTCGCCGGATTGCACCCAGAACAAGTGCGCGCCGGGTTTCTCAAACCGATCGTGATGGTCCGGCTGCGCGATGCGCCGCGTGCCGATGGAAAATATGTGCCACAACAACCGGCGCGCCACGGGCGATGGATCCACGAACGTTAAATTGTCGGCGGGGCCAAGAGGTGTCGGCATGCGTGGTGTTACATAATTACAAAATCATCCCGCCCGTGTCCACGCTTCCGGCCAGGAATACGAGCCCGGCTTGATCGTGAGCCACAGCGGATTTTCGTCCGCCACGGCGAGCGTGGCCACGCCCGGCGCCCATTCGCGGCGGACTTCCAGCCGCGACCATTTCATGCGCCGCACCAGTTCCGCGGAAGTCGCGCCGCCCTCGGCAAAAACGTATTTGATATCCACGCGCCGCAAGACGAGTTCCGCGATGTCCACCAGACTCCCCGGCAAGCGCCGCGCCGCCTGCGCATCGCGCACCGTGGGCAATCCAATTCCCAGCACCACGCGCCGGCCGCTGGCAAACGCCTGCACGACGCGCTGCGAAATCGCTTCATGCGCTCCCTGCGAAAAATCATTTCCCCACATCAGCTCCTGCGGCAGGGTGAAGACCGGCACGCCGGCCTTGCGCGCCGAGCGCATCAAATGCTGCCCCGCCTTGGAGGCCGTGCCGCAAATGAACAATTGGCGGTCCTGGCCGAATTCAAAATCCTCCGCCAGCGGCGGGGCCTTGACGTTCAATTCCTCCGCCAGCAACGTCCCAAAAAATTCCGAGCCGCCCACCAGCAACACCGAATCCTGCCGCGCCCGCGCCCAGTCGCGAACTTTCTCGGACGAATCCGTCTGCCCGACAAGCAATGTGTTTTCCGGCACCACCAACTCGCCGTTCGCGAGCCGCAAAAGAAATTGATGCGGCGCATCCAGCAGCCGCAACACCTGCGCCGTGCGCCGCGGATATTCCGGGTCGCGCGCAAATTCCGTCCGGTGAATCGGCTTGCCGTGCACGAAATATTCACCGTCGCGAATGATGCGGCCCAGCGAGGGGTTCGCGGGCAAGATCAGCGCGCGGTTGAATCCCAATTCCTGCATTACCGCCTCGACCTCCGCGGTCACGTTGCCGCGCAGGACGGAATCGACTTTTTTATAAATCCATTTTGCGCCGGCGGCATGAAGCAATTTGGCCGCCGCGGCTGCGCGCTTCGCCGCTTCCGCCGGCGAACACGAACGCGAATCCGTGTCCACGCAAACCAATTCCGCCGTGCTCTTCGAGCGTTTGCTCCGCCAAATCTCCGCCTTCAATCCCATCCGCAGCCCGACTGCTCCCAATTCAGCCGCGCCGGTCAAATCATCTGCAATCACCCCAATCATTGCGCGGCTCCTTTCAATTTTCCCGCGGCCAAATCCGCCGCCACCTGGATCGCCGAATACAAGCTGCTCGCCTCGGCCTTGCCCTGCCATGCGATGTCAAACGCCGTGCCGTGATCCACCGACGTGCGGATGATGGGCAGGCCCAGCGTGATGTTCACGCCCGTGTCGAACGCGAGCATCTTGAACGGAATATGCCCCTGGTCGTGATACAACGTGACGATGGCGTCAAAATTTTTGCGCCGCGCGGTCGTGAAGGCCGCGTCCGGAACGAGCGGTCCTTCCACGCGAATGCCCCGTTGTTGCGCAGCCTTCACCGCCGGCTCGACAAACGCCTTCTCCTCGCCGTTGCCAAAAAGCCCGTGCTCGCCTGCGTGCGGATTCAAGCCGCAAACACCCAGCCGCGGTTCCCGCCGCAACAACTGCCGCATCGCCTGCGTGGTGAGTTCGATCACGTCCAGCACGCGCTCGACGGAAAGTTTGCCCGGCACTTGATGGAACCCGATATGCGTCGTCACCATGCTCACCGTCAGCTTGTCGGAATAAAGCATCATGCAACTGCGCTTCGTGCCGGTCAGCGCGGTGAAAATTTCCGTGTGCCCGGGAAATTCGACGCCGGACAAATGCAGCGATTCCTTGTGAATCGGCGCCGTCACTACGCCGTCGATTTTCACCGCCAGCGCGGCGTCAATCGCGTGTTTGATGTAAAGATACCCTGCCTTGCCGCATGCGGCGGAAATCGTACCGGGAACAATCTTCGCGGCATCTATCACTGCGCAATCCACCACCGTAGGTCCGTTGATTTCAAAAAAGCCGTTCAGTTCGGCGACTGAAATCACCCGGCAATCCACGCCGGGAATTTTCGCCGACTTCGCCACGCGCTCCAGCACGGCTGCGTCGCCGAAGAGCACCGGCGTGCAATTTTCCAGCACGGCCGGCTCGCGCAAGGCGCGCAGGCAGATTTCCGGGCCGATGCCGGCGGGATCGCCCATGGTGAGGCCCAAAATGGGACGGGTGTTTTTCATTTTCCGTTCAGCAAATGCAGCCGCTCCATTTCGTGACGCAACTTGTCCATCTGCGGCTCCGTCAGCGGATGCAGCGGCAGCCGCACGTGCGGCGAGCAAAGCCCCTGGCAGGACATCGCGGCCTTCAACACCGACAGCGATTCATTCAGCGTGCGGCCCTTCTGGTAAAGCGCCGCGATGGCATTCATGCGCTGCGACAAATTCTCGACTTCCGCCCAATCTCCTCTTTTCGCCGCGGCACAAAGCTTTTGGCAAATGTCCGGAATCAAATTGCCGACGCTCGGCACCACGCCGTCCGCGCCCAGCTTCAAACCTTTTTCCATCAACGCGCCCACGCCGACGAACACCGAAAAATCCTTTTTCCCGCCGCAACGCCCAAGCATTTCCTCCAATCGCTGCGGATTGTTTTCGGAATCCTTGATGCCCGCCACTTTGGGGTGGCCGATCAGTTTCTCCACCGCGTCCAGCGGGATGGAGACTTTCGTCGTCATCGGCATATTGTAAAGCACCAGCGGGCCGTGGACGCGCTCGAGCAGTTTTCCATACCAGGCGAACAAGTCGTTGTCCGCGACCTTGTCGGAAATCGGCGGATGCGCCACCACCGCGTCCGCGCCCGCGGCAAAAAACTCATTCGCCTCGGAAAGGTCACCGTCGCGAACATCGCCCAACCCGGCAAAGACCAGCGCGCGGCGGTTCACGTGCTTGACGGTTTGCGCGACCAATTGCCGGCGCGATTCGCGCGGGACATGCGCGCCCTCGCCGGTCGTGCCGAGCACGAAGACTCCCTCCACGCCGCCCGCCACCTGCGCCTCCACCAATCGCCGCAGCGCTGTCTCGTCCAGCGCTCCATCGGCCGTGAAGGGCGTCACCATCGGCACTACTGCGCCGCCATATTTCAACCTTTTTGTCATCGCAAATCAGTAAGCCGCTTCGTAAACCCGCGCGGCGTCCTCCTCTGTCAGCGGGCGTAAATTATTTTTCAACAGGCGCGTCACCTGCATCGCCGCCCGCGCCATCCCGGGAATCGCCTCGCGTGGGATGTTCAGTTCCGAAAGTTTTTGTGGGATCCCGCAATCGCGCGACAATTGCGACAGCAACTCCACGCCGTGCCCGGCGGTCGTCAACGCAGAGCCGTTGCGAGCCACGCCCAACGCAACGGCGACGTTTGCATAACGCTCCGGCGCGGCGGAAAAATTAAATCGCAGGACATGCGGCAGCAGCAGCGCGTTCGACACGCCGTGCGCAATGTGGAATCGACCCCCCAGCGGATACGCCAGCGCGTGCACCGCCGCCGTATTCACGGGGCCGAGGCAGAGGCCGCCGTAAAGGCTGCCCAGCGAAAGCGCCGCGCGGGCCTCAACATCGCGGCCATCGCGAACCGCGCGAACGAGATTCGCGGAAATCAATTTCATCCCTTCCAGTGCGTACAGGTCCACGATTGGATGCGCGAATTTGTTCGCATAGGCTTCGATGCAGTGCGTCAGCGCGTCGAGGCCCGTCGCGGCGGTCACCGCCGGCGGCACTGAAAGCGTCAATAACGGGTCCACAAACGCCGCATCCGCCACCAGGTGCGGACTCACCGCGCCTTTTTTCAATTCATCCGCCTCATCGAGCAAAATTGCGTTCGGCGAAACTTCGGCGCCGGTGCCTGATGTCGTCGGCAGGCACACCAGCGCGAGCTCGCGGCCAACCAGTTGGTTGATCCCGAAAATTTCCGCCACGGTTTGTTTTCCACGGCAAAGCGCGGCAATCAATTTCGCCACGTCAATCACGCTCCCGCCGCCGATGCCAATGATGCCGTCAATTTTCTCCCCCCGCGCGCGCGCGAGCATTTCTTCAAACATCCGCACCGTTGGTTCGCGGTCCACCGGCGGCGAGTGCACAACTCGCACGCGGTTCTTTTCCAGTTCGTTCAACACCCCGCGGATCGTCGGCAGCACCGGCGTGCTTGAGACCAGCAGCACGTCTTTCACACCGCGTTGCGCCAGATATTCTGCGCATTGCGGCGCACAGCCGTTGCCGAAAACGATCCGCGGCGGTTGCAAAAGCGTAATCGGGTTCACGGGCTCACCTCCTGTGCCGCGGGAACAACCGATTCCTCGGCGCGCAAAGTTTTCCTCTTTTCCATCCAGCCCCAGAACGTCCATTCGCTTTTCACATTTTTATCCGCCGGGAAAAACCAGCTTGCACCGTAACCGACCACGAGCACGATGACGTGCGCGATCACGCCGATCATCACATCCGGCCAGTCGTAGTTCCAACCGAGGTCCAGCAATTTGAACTTGCTGCCCGTCAAGGTCGCCCACGCGGTAAAAATCAATGCGGCGATGATGCCCACCCACAAACCCTGGCGAGTCGCGCGGCGGCTGAAAAACGCCAGCAGGAACATTCCCGCCAGGCCCGCCGAGACAATTGCCGTCGCCGCGTAATAGAGTGTCAGCGCGCTTTCCCCCTTGTGCGCGATGAACATTCCGGCCGCCACCGCCAGCACTCCGCTCACTGCGACAATAATTTTTCCAGCAAATAATCTTTGCGCATCGGTCGAGTTCGGCCGCAGCTTGCGGTAATAATCCTCCACGCCAACCGCCGACAAACAATTCAAGTCCGATGACATAGTCGACATCGCGGCCGAAAAAAGCGCTGCCATGAAAATCCCCGCCAGGCCCGCGGGAATTTTTGTCGTCAGAAAATGCGGGAACACCTGGTCTGACAACACCTTGCCGTTCGGGCCCATCAGGTGCGCCGGAAGCGCCTCGCCCGAAAGCTGGTAATACGCCCACAGCAGTGTGCCCACGAGCATGAACGCCGTCCACGTCGGCACGCACAGAATCGCGCCCAGCGCCACGCCTCGCAGCGCCTGCCGGTCCGTTTTCGCCACCAGATAGCGCTGCACGAGCGTCTGGTCGGCGGCATATTTCTGCAGATACCAAAAACCGCCGTAGAGCAGCATCACCCAGAAATTTCCATTCGCCGTCAGATCGAAACCAAAACTGCCGAGGCTGAATTTATTTTTCTCATCCGCCAGGTGAAACGCCGCCGATGCGCCACCCGGCATGATGGAAATCAAAACACCGATCACCACCACCACGCCCGCAATCTTCACAATCCCCTGCAACACTTCCGTCCAAATCACCGCTTCGAGCCCGCCAATCAGCGTGTAAAGAATCGTCACGAACCCAACCCCCACGATGACGTGATATTTGTCCCAGCCGGTCATGCCGCAAATGGCCGTCGTGATGGTGAACAGCACAAATCCCATTTTTGAGAAATGGCCCGCGGTAAACGCCAGCGCGCTGTACGCCCTCGCGCCGTAGCCAAAACGCTTTTCAAAATATTCATAAGCGCTCATCCCGACAGCGTGGCGGAAAAATCCAACCAGCGTCGTCCCCAGCACGAGCAGCACACCCACCGCCATGAAGCCCGGCACCAGCTGGTTCCAATCGCCCTTGAACGACGCGCCCGGATAGGCGATGAACGTGATGCTGCTGATGATGGTCGCAAAGACGGAGAGCCCCATCGCCCAACCCGGCACCGAGCGCCGCGCCGCGAAATACGCTTCCGTGGAATTCTGGCGCCGCGCGCACCAGAAACCAATGCCCGCCACCACCGCGAAATAAACCGCGATGACGACCAGATCCAATAGGCGCAGCGAACTCACGTCAGTGTTCCTCTCCATGGACTTCAGCCCCGGCCCTCTCCCGTCCGATGGGAGAGGGGGAAGTTGTTTCAGCGTCGGGCAAACTCGCGAGCGCTTGCGAGCTTTTGGGTTCAATGCGTGAATTTTTCGGGGAATCGCCTCCCTTCGTAAGCAAGCCGTTCGCAAAGCTGGTCGATGATTTCACCGAACCGTCCTCGTTCCACTGCCGGGCCGGCCCATCGGCCACCAATCCAAAAAAACTCCGCTTCAAATCCCGCGCTTCCGGACGCGTGTTCCAGGTTGATTCCATTTTCTTCTTCCCATCCGGCCAGTATTGCGTCCACACACCGCGGTTGTTTTTCAAATCATGCGACCAGCTCCACAATTTTTTTTCGTCCGGTGACCAAAAAGTTTCCGTGCCGGTTTTGCGGCCGCTCACATACTCCACCTCGTGCTGCTTCGCGCCGTCCGCATAAAAATCCGTTTCTTTCCCATCCAACAGATACCGCCCGCCCGGACAAATCCGCGCGCTCCATTCCGACCGGGTTTTCCCATTCGGATATTTCTCGGAAAATTTTTCGATGCGCCCGCCGCTGGTTTCAGGTGCGATGTCGCCCGCATCCGAAAACACCCACGCCTCGTTCATTTCATAATGCAGGCACGGCTGGGTCTCCGTCGTCAGCACGTGAATCACGCCATTCGGCGCCTGGCGAGCGGTTACGTAGCCGAGGGTGCCGTTAGTACCGCGCTCGTGATTCGGCAATTGCACCGGCAGCGATTTGATCTGCCACGACGCGCCGTTGTCCTTCGAAATCGCCACGAAACAGCCGTTGCCGTATTTCCAGCCCTCCGGCGGCAGTCGTCCGAGTTTGTTCAAATAGGCGTCACTCACGAAAAACAAATTCCCGTCCGCGAGCCGAATCAACGATGGCCGCTGGCCGCTGCCCAACGGCGGGAATGGCGAGGGCTTGCTCGCGCTCCAACTCTGGCCCCAGTTGGTCGATACATTTTCCGGCGACCAACCTTCGATATTCGAATTCTTCCCGCCGATCGACAGCAAATCGCCTTTATTATCCAGCGGCACAATCACCGAATGGCGTCCGCCCGTGCGGCCTTGCATCTGTTGCCAATGAATTCCTTCATCCGTGCTCTTCCACAGAAAACTCTGCGACTTGTCGCCATCCATCGCGAAATAAATGCCCCCGCCAGGCCCGCGAAACGCGCTCGTGATCGGTTGCGCCGTAAAATGCTCCGCCGGCTCCGAAAGTTCTGGCAGGGACAGCGTCCACGTCGCGCCATTATCCGTCGATGTCGCGATCTTGAACGGAGCCCAGTCCGAGAAATCCCGCCCGCCGCCGAAGAACCAAATTTTATTTCCATCCCGCCACAACAAGCCCGATTGGTCGTTGAGATTCTCGAAATCCAAAAACAATTCCGGCATGTCCCATTCCTCCGCGCCGTAACGCAAACGCGCCTGCACAAAGGTCGTCGTCCTCGCGCTTTCGGCCTGGCCGGGCGGGGTGCTGAAATAGACCGCCAGCGCGTCGCCATTCGGCAGAATTTCAAAGCCCGGCGAATGATTGTGCGTGAACACGGCCGGGTCGATGCCGGTCGACGCCGCAACTTCCGTCTTCGCGTTCTCCGGCGGAATAGGCATCGCAAAGCGCACCGTAAAATAGGGCTTCGCCGGGTCAGGCCCGAACAATGCCGGCTTGCCGCCCTGCTTGATCGCCGATTGATTGAACGGGATTGCCCTGTCCGGGCTGTCGCAGATCAAGTTGGTCGTCGCCATCGTGAATCCCGCCGCCTCCACGTGTGCCACCGGATTTGTCTCCCCCCGCGCCACGGCAAAAAAGCTCCCCGCAAGCGCGAGCGAGAGGGCTGCGCGCTTTTGCGATATCAAAAGTCCGGCTAACAACATAGTTTTTACGGTGACAGAAAGACTACTATTAACCACGGTTTGGCGTCATCCGAATAACGCCAAATAACTTGCTATAAATGATATTGCGCCCGCCCGAACCAAAAACTGCTTGCATCGCCGGGCCACGCCGCGATTCTTTCTCCTCAGATCATTTTCTGTTTGCCAGGCCATGAAAAACGCCATCAACACCTCGCCCGTCCTCGGTGTCATCTACGGCAATCGCGACTTCTTCCCCGACCAGCTTGTCACCGAAGCCCGCCGCGATATCGCCCAGACTTTCGCCCGCTTCAACATTAAAGCCGTTCAACTCGCCGAGTCGGACTCTAAACTCGGCGGTGTCGAAACCCACGCCGATGCCCGCAAATGCGCCGAATTGTTCCGCAAACACGCCCACGAAATCGATGGGGTGCTCGTCTGCCTGCCAAATTTCGGCGATGAAAAGGGCGTGGCCGACACGCTGAAGCTGTCGAAGCTGAACGTGCCCGTGCTGATCCAGGGTTATCCGGATGATCTGAAGCAGCTCTCCCCTGCGCGCCGCCGCGATGCCTACTGCGGGAAAATTTCCGTCAGCAATAATCTGGTCCAGGCCGGCATCAAATTCTCCCTCACGAGCAAACACGTTTCGCATCCGTCCTCGGAGAGCTTTGCGAGGGACCTCCAGAATTTTCTTGGCGTGTGCCGGGTAGTAAACGGTTTGCGTGGCGTGCGGCTGGGTGCTGTCGGCGCACGGCCCGGTGCATTCAACACTGTTCGTTACTCCGAAAAACTCCTCGAACGCCACGGCATCAGCGTCACGACCGTGGATCTTTCGGAAATTCTCGGCAAAGCCACCAAGCTCGACGCGAATGCCGCGGCGGTAAAAGCAAAGCTCGCGGAAATTACCGGTTACGCGCCCGCGCCGGGTGTGCCGGCGGAAAAATTATTGCAGATGGCCAAAATGGGTGTGGTGCTCACCGAATGGATGGACGCGAACGTCCTCGACGCCACCGCCATTCAATGCTGGACCTCGGTGCAGGAAAATTACGGCTGCAACGTCTGCACGCTGATGAGCATGATGAGCGAGAAATTCCTGCCCAGTGCCTGCGAAGTCGATGTCACCGGCGTGCTCACCATGTATGCCATGCAACTCGCCGGCGGCACGCCCGCCGCGCTCGTGGATTGGAATAATAATTACGCGGATGATGACGACAAGTGCGTGCTGTTCCATTGCGGCAATTGGGCGAAATCGTTTCTGCCCGACATCCAGATCGCCAACGCGCCCATCCTCGGCAGCATTCTCGGCGTCGAAAACACCTATGGCGCGCTCGCGGGCCGGACGCCGGCCGGGCCATTGACCTTTGGCCGCATCACGACCGCGGATGCCGACGGCAAAATCAAGACCTACGTTGGCGAAGGCGAACTCACGAACGATGCATTGGACACTTTCGGCAATCGGGCCGTCGCCAAAATCCCGCGCCTGCAAGAACTCATGCGCCATGTTTGCAAACAGGGTTTCGAACATCACGTCGTGATGACCCAGTCGCATTCCGCGGAAATTCTGGCGGAGGCTTTTGGGAATTATTTTGGGTGGGAAACGCATCGGCACGGGTGAAAACTTCCGAATTGAAAATCATTTTCCGAAGCGCAGCCGTTTTGATGCGGCTGATTTGCATTTGTCTGCCGATATCCGGACATGCCGCCGAGGATCGCGACATGGTTTTGGAGGGCTTGGACGGCGACGTGACGACCAACGAATACAGCGCATTCATTTATAAACTTTCTGTCCTGCCACCGCCGCCGACCAGCAACATTGGCAATCTGATGGTGGATGAAAAGGATGGAGCGCGACTGCATGGAATGCAGACGTTTTATTCGTTCACCCATGACCGGCGCGCTTTGGATTCGGCGGTTGTGTGGTCGGACGCATTTCTTCACGCGCGAAACGATCCGACGAACGGACGCATCCTCTGGACGGGCAAGCGTGATCTTTGCTGGCCAAACAAGGCGACAAATGATGTTCAGGCGTTGCACGCGGGCGCCGAGAACGGCGACGTGATCGAGCACATCGTCAACACGGCGAGATTGATTTTGGAGAATCAGACGGTTTGGAATGAGACTGCGCCGCCGGACAAATTTGATTTTGGTGCGACGTACCTCGAGCGCGCCAAAACCTATGTCCGGGAATGCCAGCGCAGCGCGGACACGACGATCGTGCCGTGGTTTGTCCGAAATACAAAGGAGGGTTACCGGCTTTATTATCCCGATTCACCGGCTTATTTGAAATATTGCGAGGAGAGCGGACCAATTCCCTGGAACCAGCAACAGGAACTTGTCGGCGCTTTGCTGCGACTGGCGCAATGCCATCGCCTGCTCAACGACGGCAACACGAACATCGCGTATTACGAAAAAATCACGGCGGACGCGGCACGCTGGTTCTTTGCGAGTGCCGTGCCGGTAAGCGCGCGGAACCGGGTTTGCTACAATTGGGCTTATGTGGTGACGTTGAATCCCGCTCTCGAGGCGGAGGTCACCACCGAATCGGATTATGACATGTTTATTTTTCGCGCTTACGAGGCGAGCCTCGGCCCGACGCGACAGCAGATGCAACGGCTGATCAATACCGCGCGATTCGTGATGTATCTCGGAACGAACCGGTTCGCCGGCAGGATCAACGGCACCAGCAACCAGCGGCGTCATGAAAGAAAATTTCTGGAGTTCGAATGGATTGAAATGTCCGTGCTGGACAAGGATTTTTACAACATGACGGCCGGCGCTGTTTTGACCAGCCACGAGTATTTCGACAATCTTCCGGTCGAAGCCGCCGTGCTCAAAGCGAAACATTTTTGGGCGGCGGCCAAGTCCACGCCGCCGGCAATCGAAGACGCGAGCGGACTTCCGCCAATGCCCCGCAGAAACTCGACGATCGTAACGCGGCACTGGCGATTGGCGTTGGGAATAACGCTGGCAAGCTGGCTCGCAATAAAACTGCTTTTGATGTTTTTGCGGCGCTTTGGAATCAAGAATCAAAATTCATGACCGATCGCGAACTCCAAATCAAATCCGTCCATCTGCGGAGGAAAACGCTCGAAGCGATTTTCGAGGCGGGCGCGGGCCACACGGGCGGCGGGCTTTCGTGCCTCGACATTCTGAATGTGCTCTACAACCGCATTCTCAACGTCTCGCCGGAGAATTTTTCCAGCCCGGCGCGCGATCGCTACGTTCAAAGCAAGGGCCACTCGGTGGAGGCGCTGTATGCGGTGCTGGCGGATCGCGGATTTTTTCCCGGGACTGAATTGAAAACCATTTGCCACTACAAATCTCATTTCGTTGGGCATCCCACACGGCACGTTCCCGGCATTGAAATGAACACGGGGGCGCTCGGACATGGTTTGCCGATTTGCATCGGCATGGCGCTCGCCGGAAAAATGGATTCGGCGTCGTATCGCGTTTTCACGTTGCTCGGCGATGGCGAACTCGCTGAAGGCTCGAACTGGGAGGCCGCGCTCGCCGCCGCGCATTACAAACTTGATAATCTCACCGCCATCATCGACCACAACACGCTGCAAATCACCGGGCACACGCGCGACGTGATGAGCAACGAGCCGCTCGATGAAAAATGGCGCGCCTTCGGCTGGGCGGTCAAAGTCGTCAACGGGCACGATTACGGGCAACTCACCGGCGCTTTAAGCAAGCCTGCCGAAAAAGGCAAACCCACCTGCGTGATCGCGAACACGGTGAAGGGCAAAGGCGTGAGCTTCATGGAAAATGTGGCGAAGTGGCATCACGGCGTCCCCAGCGAGGCGGAGTTGAAACAGGCGTTGCGTGAATTGGATGCCGCGGAAACAAAACTCCGGGAGGCCGCATGAGCGCGCCTGCCCCTTCCATGTTCACGCCCGCGGCGAAAGCGATGGCGGAGAAACTCGGTCTCAAAATGGGCCGCGCGAACCTCGATGAATTTGCGGCCACGCTTGAAGAACTGGCTAAAGCGAATCCAAATATCATCGCCGTCACCAGCGATTCGCGCGGTTCCGGAAAACTGGCGCCGTTCGGCAAAGCATTGCCCAAACAACTCGTCGAAGTCGGCATTGCGGAACAAAATCTGGTCGGCATCACCGCCGGTTTGGCTGCGTGTGGCAAAAAATCCTTCGGCGTCTCGCCTGCGTGCTTCCTCACGGCGCGTTCGCTCGAACAAATCAAGAATGATGTCTGTTATTCGGATGTTCCCGCGACGCTTGTCGGCATCAGCGCCGGTGTCAGTTACGGCGCGCTTGGTTCCACGCATCATTCGCTGCATGACCTCGCGGTGCTGCGGGCCATTCACAATATTTCCATCGTTGTTCCGGCGGATAATTTTGAAGCGCGCGCCGCGATCCGCGCTGCTGCGAAATCACCGAAGCCTGCCTATGTCCGCTTCGGGAAGGCCGCGGTGTACACGTTGCACTCGCCCGACACGCAATTCGAAACGGGCAAAGCCATCACGCTGCGCGACGGCAAAGATGTTGCCTTCATCGCGACCGGCGAAACTGTTGTTCACGCGCTGCTCGCCGCCGCGCAACTCGCGGAGCGCGGGATGAATTGCCGTGTGATTTCCATGCACACCGTTAAGCCGCTCGACACCGAAACCGTTCTTCGTGCCGCGCGCGAATGCCGCGCGGTCATTACGGTTGAGGAGCACAGTGTTCACGGCGGGCTTGGCGAAGCTTGCGCGGCGGTTTTGTTGCAGGCTGGCGTCAGCGTGCCATTCCGCATCGTGGGCCTCCCCAACGAGGATACCGTCACTGGCGCGCAAGCTGATATCTTCCGGCATTACGGCATTTCGATGGAAGGCTTGAGCGAAACCGCATCGAAGCTTTTGAAATGAGCCTGATCCTCGCCATCGACCAAAGCACTTCCGGCACGAAGGCCGTCCTCTTCGGCCGATCCGGAAAAGTTTTGGACAAAGCCTCGCGCGAGCATCGGCAGATTTATCCGCAGCCTGGCTGGGTCGAGCACGATGCGGAGGAAATCTGGAAAAATGTGCTCGTGGTCATCGGCGAGATTGCCAAACGCAATCGCGCAAAACTTTCCAGGCTCGGCGGCTTGAGCATCGCGAACCAGCGCGAAACGATTTTGACTTTCGACCGCGCCACCGGCAAACCGCTGCACAACGCTCTCGTCTGGCAGGACCGCCGCGGCGATCCGATTTGCCAGAAACTGCGCGCGCAAGGCCGCGAAGCGTTCGTTCGCCACGCAACCGGCCTCAAAATCGACACCTACTTTTCCGCCTCAAAACTCAAATGGCTCGTGGCGGAAAAGCCGGCGCTTGCCGCCAAATTGAAAAGCGGCGCCGCCGTTGTTGGGACCATCGACACCTACCTGATTCACCGGCTCACCGGTGGAAAAGTTTTCGCCACCGACTTCACCAACGCCAGCCGCACATTGCTGTTCGATATCGCCAAACTCCGCTGGGATGAAAAGCTCTGCAAAATGTTCGGTGTTCCCCCGCACTCGCTCGCGGAGGTTCGCGAGAGCCAGGCGCAGTTCGGGGAAACTGATGCCAACGGCATTTTGCCGAGGCGCATTCCGATTGTCGGCGTCATCGGTGATTCGCAGGCATCGCTTTTCGCGCAACGCTGTTACCGGCCCGGCGCTGCCAAGGCCACCTTCGGCAGCGGCACCTCCGTGCTGCTGAACATCGGCGGCAAATTTCGTCCGCCAAAAAAAGACGCTGTCACCGCCCTTGCCTGGGTCTTGAGCGGCAAACCCACTTATGCCGCCGAAGGCATCATTAATTTTTCCGCCGCCACCATTTCCTGGCTGCAAAATCAACTTGGCCTGATCGGAAAGTCATCGGAGGTCGAAAAACTTGCGACCAGCGTCAAAGACAACGGCGGGGTTTATCTTGTGCCCGCATTCGCGGGACTGAGCGCGCCGTATTGGTCGCCGCAGGCGCGCGCGGCGATTCTCGGCATGACCGGCTTCACCTCCAAAGCCCACATCGCCCGCGCCGCCGAGGAATCCATCGCCTATCAAATTCGCGACGTCCTCGACGCCATGCGCGCCGGCTCGAAAATCAAAGTCCGCAATCTCCATGCCGACGGCGGCCCGACGCGCGATCGATTTTTAATGCAATTCACCGCCGACATCACCGGCGTAAATCTGATTATCTCCGAAGTCGCCGAAAGTTCCGCCTGGGGCGCCGCCATGAACGGATTGCTTGGCCTTGGCGTTTATCCCTCGCTCGATGCCTTCGCCAATGTGCCGCGTCGACAAACCATTTTCCGCCCGCGCATCAAGGCCGGCGCAGTCAAAAAACTCCACGACGGCTGGCGCGCCGCGGTCAAACGAATTTTATAAACCACAAACCCGGACACCCATGAAAACCAACTGGCTCAAACTGGCGCTCGCCGTTTTGGCAGCGATAATCCTCCTGCTCCCGCAAGTCTCGCCGGCGCAAACCGCCTCCAAGGGAAAAATCGCGGTGGTCATTTCCACTCTGAACAATCCCTGGTTCGTCGTGCTCGCCGACACCGCGAAAGCGCGCGCCACCGAACTCGGTTACGACGCCACAATTTTCGATTCGCAAAACGACACCGCCAGGGAAGCCTCGCATTTCGAGAACATCATCGCCGGCGGTTACAAGGCCATTCTGTTCAATCCCACCGACGCCAACGGCTCCGTCGCGAATGTCGAGAAAGCCAAGGCCGCGGGCATTCCTGTTTTTTGCATCGATCGCGAAATCAATTCCACCAACGCCGCCACTTCGCAGATGCTTTCGGACAGTTATTCCGGCTGCGTGAAGCTTGGCCAGTATTTCGTGAAGACAGTCGGCAAGGAAGGTGAATACGCGGAACTTCTCGGCATCGTCGGCGACAACAACACCTGGAATCGCTCGAAAGGTTTTCACAGCGTCGTTGACCGCTTCCCCGGCCTGAAAATGGTCGCGCAACAAAGCGGCGAGTTCGATCGCGCCAAGGGCCTTGAAGTGATGGAATCCATTTTGCAGGCGCATCCGAATATCAAGGCCGTCTTCTGCGGCAACGACGCCATGGCGATGGGCGCGTATCAGGCGCTCGTCACGGCCGGCAAGGACAAGCAGGTGAAAGTCTTCGGTTTCGACGGCGCGGATGATGTCGTGAAGATGATTGCCGAGGGAAAAATTGCCGCGACCGGCATGCAATTCCCCAAGGTCATGGCCCGCAAATCCGCCGAGTTTGCCGACGAATACATCCAGGGCAAACGCGACTTTCCGCAAAAAGTTCCCGTGCCGGTCGAACTCGTCACGCCGGAAAATGTCGCCAAATTCGGTGATTACGGTAAAAAGTAATCACTCATGGCCGCCGTTCGCTGGCTCATCGCAATCGCCGTCATCGCCGGAATTTGCTGGCTGTTTCCGCTCTTTCACATCGTGCCGCTGAAAACGGTCATGGCAGAAAAAGCGGCGGCGACGTTCAACGCCACGCAATTCGCGGACAATTTCTGGACCAATCAACTGCTCCCGTCCGTCAGCAGGAGCGTGAAAGCGAACGTGCTGTTGCCCGCAATTCAATCCGATCCGGCGGCGGCGAAAAAGAAATACTCCCGCAGCGTCGGCCTGAGTGACAGTTACTTTTATTTCCTCTCCGGCACCGGGCGCGTCGTGGCCGTTTCCGATGACGAAATCTCACTCGCCATCACCAGCGGCAGCACGAATGCCGAGGTCTCGCTTCAAACCGGCCTCATCTTCGGGGACGCCATCCGCGATGGCACCGGCCTGCTGGACGCCAGCGATTATCCCAATTCGCAGGATTTCAATGACATTTCCGCGGCATTGGATCATATCGTGGAAACGCGCGTTCTACCGACCTTGCACACACAGGCAAAAATCGGCGCGACCGTTTCCTTTGTCGGCTGTGCGGAAGTGGATGACGAATCCACCGATTTGAAGCCATTGAAAGTTATCCCCATCCAGGCCGAAGTGCGATGAACACGAACGCCAAAGAACTTTTGAAAAAGCTCCAACCGCTCATCGCGCTTATCGTGATGGTCGTCGCGCTCTCGCTGCTTTCAGACAACTTCCTCACGTTCGCGAACCAGCGGAACATCCTGCTGCAAATCTCCGTCAACCTTTGCCTCTCCATCGGCATGACCCTGGTCATCCTCACGGGCGGAATCGATCTCTCCGTCGGCTCCATCCTGGCCTTTGGCGGCGCCGTCGCCGCGGGCCTGTTGAAAGGCGGACTGACGTTGAAACCGTTCGATGTCGTCCTCCAATTCACACCGTTCGGCGCCATCGTCGCCGGCATCTTCGTCGGCCTCACGCTCGGCTGGTTCAATGGAATTGTCATCACACGCTTCAAGCTCCCGCCATTTGTTGCCACGCTCGGCATGTTGAGCATCGGCCGCGGGCTCACGATGCTCTGGACGGGCGGTTTTCCCATCACCGACCTCGGCCCGAAATTCGGGTTCATCGGCGCGGGGTTTTTTCTGAGCGTCCCCAAGGCCGTCTGGATCAGCGCCGGGTTCGTCATGCTTTTCCAAATCATTTCGCGCCACACCAAACTTGGGCGCTACATCTACGCGGTGGGCGGGAGTGAAAAAGCGGCGGCATTTTCCGGCCTGAACGTGAACCACATCAAGATCTGGGTTTACGCTCTGGGCGGCGCGCTCGCCGCGATCGCCGGTCTCATTGTCACCGCCCGCCTCGATGCCGCCGATCCCAAGGCCGGCCTCGGTTACGAACTGGATTCCATCGCTGCCGTTGTCATTGGCGGCACTTCGCTCTCCGGCGGACGCGGCTCCATTCTCGGTACTGTCATCGGCTGCCTCATCATCGGCGTCCTCAACAACGGCCTTTTCCTCCTCGACGTTTCGCCCTTTTGGCAACAAGTGATCAAAGGGCTCGTCATCATCGCCGCCGTGGCCGCTGATAAAATGGGTTCACGAGGGGAATGATTCAGAAGATTGAACCACGCGGGAACCACTGGGGAAAGCAATCCTGAAGTTCTGGTCGAATCGAAGGCGGGAGCCCGCGTTGGCGCTAGCGCATTAGGCATCATGCGTCTTACCCGTCTCAAAATTATAAATCTCTCCTTCATCACCGCGAATCACGGCATCCAATCGGCTAGCTAATGCCACTGCCGCTTGCCACACAGGGTGCGAAGTCTCGGCTGGGTCAAATCGTGCAGCGAATGCTGCCGACTTCCCGCGCCACCGAAACGCCGAACGCCACTCGCTAGCGTCGGGAAAGAAAACCTCTGTATCACCATCACGAGCGTCCATGCTGATCACCTCGCCCGTCTTTGGGTTGGTGAGGGTGTGTGGAGCAGCAGCGAACAAGCGCACTCCGCTGGTGGTCTCAACGGCGGCTCGCCACTCGGTTAAAGCAATCGGTCTCCCGTCCGTCCTCTCAATGTGTAAGTCATAACCCATAACATCCGCGCCGATTCCTAACAGATACTAGCCCAAAAACCGCGTTTGGCCGAGCACAGGCTGTATTGGTCCCGCTCCTTGTTCACGTTTCGATTTAACGCCCAACTTCCACGGTTTTCAAGGAAGAACAAAATGCAACTTACGTAGATTTTTCGAGCCATTTTCAGTTCGAATAAATATGTAAGTTTTTTTACTTATTACAATATGAGGAATGTGAAGCGAATTCGCGTTTCTCGCCTCGAGCTTATTTGTGCGGTTTGACACAACTCCTTCGGAGTAGTGTTTCATTCTAAACCACAAACCCAGTGTAGCCCGATTTCATCGGGCAACACTGGGCTGAATGATGGAATCCCCTTGGGATTCTGACTGGCGCCGGCTATCGCCCAACCGCCTGAGCAGTGTTGCGGCTGAGCCACTCCGCGAAATGCGTTGAACCGAGACACGGGTTGCGGCCCGGAACGAGGCTTTGATCGTCCACCTCGAGACCGTAATAGCGCGCATGCGCGTCGGTGACCACCTTCCTTGCATCGCCGGTGGCGCTTAAAAACTCCCGGACAAATTCATCCTGTCGAATCTGGTCGGGGCCGGCGATTTCAATCGTGCCATTGATCGGGTCGCCAAGCGCGACCTCCGCGAGCGCGGCAGCCACATCATCCGCCGCGATGGGCTGCATGAGAACAGACGGCAACCGGACCACCGCGCCCTCAGTGGCGAATTGGGCGACCCCTCCCACGAATTCGAAGAACTGAGTCGCGCGGACGATTGTGTACGGAATGCGGGAGGCCTTGATTAGTTTTTCCTGAGCCATCTTCGCGCGGAAATAGCCGCTCGCGAGAAGACGGTCGGTGCCGACAACGGAAAGTGCGACGTGATGTTTCACGCCTGCGGTCGCTTCCGCGGCGAGGAGGTTGCGACCTGAAGTCTCGAAAAACTCGAGCACCGCCTTGTCTTCCCACGATGGCGCATTTGCGACATCCACAACCACCTGGGCGCCCTGGAGCGCGCCAGCCAGTCCCTCGCCGGTAATTGTGTTGACGCCCGTGGACGGCGAAGCCGCTACTGCCTCGTGTCCCCGCAAAAAAAGGTCATTCACCAGTTTCGTTCCGATCAGCCCAGTGCCTCCAATGACTACTATCTTAATCTTGCTTTTCATATCCGTCCTTTGTTGCTGAAAATTTCGATTGTGTTTCTACGAACGATTGGTTACCGGGTTTTACCTGCTCTCCCGTTACTCTTCCCCACCTCGCAGTCTTCATGCGATGGGGTCATGACCCGTCTTGTTTGCCCATTCCGCCGCCACTCATTCGATGTTTCCCGATAGAATCGGGATTCGATGTTTTCGCCTCAGTTTCCTCCGTTGTCTCCTGTTCAATTCTTACAGGTCGTTTCGCCCAATAATTCGCCAGCACCGACCCGCTGATATTCATCCACGGGATAAAAATTGCCGCCGCGAGCCCCACTGTCCCCAGCTTGCCCATCGCGCTCGCCAGTCCCGAGGCCATGCCGCCATTTTGCAGCCCGACTTCGAAGGCCACGCTCCGCGCCGAGTTTTTGTCCAGCCCCGCCGCGCGGCTCAAATAATATCCGAAGAAATATCCCGCCGTGTTGTGCAACACCGACGCGAGGAACAGCAGCGCTCCCACCTTCAACAACTCATCCCGCCCCGATGCGGTCGTCATCGCCGTGACGTAAAGAATGCCTGCGATCGCCATCGTCGGCATGATGCCGTCCAGCCACGTCAATCGCTTCGTCAGTGCGTGATACACGGGGCCAATGAGAAACACGCTCAACAAAAACCCACCCAACGCGATTGCAGCCAGCGCGCCATCCGCAAAATGCGCCTGTAAAAATTCCCACCCGCCAAAAATCAGTAACGCCATCCACCCCGCCGCGCACGCCGTCACGCCGTATACAACCTTCCGCCCGCGCGGCGACGCATGTTTCAAATAATCATGCAGCAACGCCGCGCCGATCGGCACGAGGACAATCTTAATGATCTCCACCATCATCTTGAAAAAGCTGACCTGCACCATCGTGCCGGCCAGCAATTTCATCCACAGCGGGGTCATCAGCGGCGCAATCATTGTCGTCACGGCCGTCACCGTCACCGAAAGCGCGAGGTTGGATTTGGCCATGAAGGCCATTACATTTGAAGCCAGTCCGCTCGAACAGGAACCTATCAAAATCACGCCCGCGGCAATTTCCGGCGGGAACCCAAAAATTTTCGTGAGTGCCAATCCCACCATCGGCATCACGGAAAAATGGCACAAGATGCCCACCAGCACGCCGCGCGGCGATTTCGCCACGCCCGCAAAATCCTTTAAGCTCATCTGCGTCCCCATGCCAAACATCACCAGTTGAATGGCGATGAGCATCACCCACTTGTTCCGCATGTCGAAAGTGCCAACGTGAAGAAATTGCGCCGGATAAATCATCGCCGCCACCACCACCGCAACGATCCACGCCGTGAACTGGTAGCCGCAAAACGCCTTGGAACACCGCAAGCTGATGGCAAAGCCAACCAGCAATACAACAATCGCGAATTGCAACGGCGCGCTCACGCTTATTTCAAAACACCGGCGAGATAGTCCACTGCAATGCCCGGGCTCGCGAGAATCGGCACCCGCCTCTCCTCCGGCTTCAGCGCATCCACAACGCGCGCCATCGAGGCCTGCGCGAGAACAACCACATCGACTTCGTGCGATAACTCCTTCAGCGCCGCGGTCACCTTCGCATCGTGCGCCGCGCCATCGCCGCTCATCAACGCCTCGAACGCGCCCTCGCACAGCTTCGAGGTGAGTTCAATTTTCTTTTCCGCATTCTCCGCGCGGCGTCGAATTAAATCCGCCGTCGGCTCCATTGTCGTCCGCAACGTGGCGATCACGCCAATCTTTTTTCCCGTGGCCACCGCCTTGTCTGCCATCGGCTGGTCCACCCGCAAAACGGGCACGCCAATCAATTTCGCCGCCGCTTCCACCGCCGGCCCGATTGAGGAACACGTCACCATGATGTAATCCGCGCCCGCAAGTTCGGCGGATTCCAGATAACCCGCCACGCGCCGCGCAATCGTCGGCGTCAGGCTCCCCGCCGCAATGATGCCCTTCACCAGGCTGTCGTCGGCGATGTTGAAAACATTCACGCCCGCCAGCTTTTCCTTGCACAACTGCGCGAACACCGGCACCAGCGTGGCCGACGTGTGCACGAGGCCGAGAGTTTTTTGCTTCATGATTTTCCCGTCTTCACAATGTTAAAATAATTTTCACCGCCAACCTGCCCGCCCTTGAAAATAATTTCCATATCATCCGCCGGCGAATTCGCCGCAAAAGCCCGGCACAACGGCGCTCCCGGTGTCAGCGGCGCGATCATTTCCACCGCCTCAATCCCCAGCGCCCGCGCCGCGAAGCTCGAGGTATCACCTCCCGCAATGCAAACGCGTTGAATCTTCACTTGCTCCAAAGCACGCCGCAAAACCGCGCCGACTGCCGCGCCTAAAATGCGTCCCGAGTCGTGCTTCAATTGAGCCGCGACCTGTTCGTCCGCGCCGCGGCGCGTTGTGTGCACAATCACACTCCGCCCCGCCTTCAGAAACTTCGCCGCCGCTTCCGCCGCGCGCCCGATTTCTTTTTCGCGTTTTTGTTCCGACACCAAAGCCTTCGTGCTTAGCGCCACTTCCGCAAAACCGTTTTTCACCGCCCATGCAATTTGTTGCGCCGTGACGGGCGAGCAACTCCCCGAACCCACCAGAATCTGTTTCGCCGGCCGAACTCTCTTCGGTGAAAATTGCTTTTTGCCCCAGATCGCCGCCAGCGCCGTTTCAATTCCCGATGAGCCCGCGGAAAACAGCGGCCGCTTCTCCGTCGCAAAATGCTCCATCAACTTTGCAATCACGACGAGATGCTCCGCCGTCAGCGCATCAAACAAAACCACGTCCACTCCTCCTCCCGCCAGCGTTCGTTCAAGTTCCGCCCGCGCCAAATCCGACGGAAGCATCACTTTTAAAATATCAAACAGCGCGATTTTTTTCCGCGTCTGCCGCGATAAATGCGCCCGCAAATCCGCCTCCGTCATGGGCGTGACGGGGTGTTTGCTGATGGATGGATGCCGGTCGAGCCGATGAATCTCTCCCTTCGTGCCAATGCCATAACGCGCGAATTGCGTGCCGAAAATCGTGAATCGCCCCAACGCCGGCGCAGCCGCGAGCACCGGGACGAACGGCGCGCGAAAAATTTCCGCCGCCACATCAATCGCCCGCCCGATGCTCCCGATCCCCGGCGAGGAATCAAACGTGGAACAAACCTTGTAATGCACATGCCTCGCGCCCAGCGCTTTCAATTTCTTGAACGCCGGCCTGAGTTCGCGCTCCATCGCGTCCGGCGTCATCGACCGGGTCATTCCCGCCACGCCGATCGCCTGAAGATTTTTGAAGCGCGCCAGCCGCCTCGCCGTCGGCGGCTCGATGAACAACGCCGCTCGAACGCCCATCAGCGCCAGTTGCTCCAAGGCATCCGTTGAGCCGGTAAAATCATCGCCGTAAAACGCGAGCAGCGGAGACTTCATGCAACAGGAGGGCGGATGAATCCGAGATCCGAAAGCCGAAAGCCGAAAGAAATCCGAAGTTCGAAATCCGAATGAGAAAGGCGGTGCCATATTGAGCCGATCTTCTCGAGAAAGGCCTTTAAACTGGCATAAAACCGGCGATTTTGGAACTCCATCGGCGCGCCGGATTCGGGCTTTGGATTTCGGGTTTCTTTCGGCATTCGGGATTCGGCTTTTATCCTTTCGTCCCAAACTTTTCGACGGATTTTTTCAACTCGGGATATTTCGCCGCCGCCTGCTCCATCGTCAGGCCCTCCACCGCCGCCTCCCACCATTTTTGGAGCGAGCGCACGCCCGCCGCTGCGCCATCCGGATGCGCCATGATGCCGCCACCCGCCAGATACAATAAATCAACCGTCCGCGTCCGCCGAAATGTCTCGGGCGCCTGCCCGCCCCATTGTCCCGAAGAAACCACCGGCAGCACCTGCATCCCGCCGAGGAACGGTTTCAAACACGCCTCAATCGATCGCACGACCGAATCATCACTCTCCCAGAATTTGTTTGCGATGCCGTTCACGTGAATCTGGTCCACGCCCGCCAGCCGCCACAATTTTTGATAAGCGGAAAATTCAATTCCCAGCCATGGATGCCGGTTCAACGCGCCCCAGCCGTTGCGATGCCCATGAACCGCCAGCGCGCCGAGATCGCAAATTTTTTTCACGCCCGCAATGCCGACGCTGTTCAGCGAAACCATCGCGCACGTCCCACCCGCGCGCACGATCCGCTCATAATGCTTTTGCATCGCGTCCATTTCATCACTGATGTTGAACGCATACATCACCTTTTTTCCCGTGCGCTCCGCGTGCTCGTTAATGACCTGCATCACCGCTCCCACGCGTTCGCAGAACGGCGAGTGCGGCGGAGACGCCATCAATTCGTCGTCCTTGATAAAATCAATTCCCGCCTCCGCAAGTGTCTTCACCAGCGCCGCCGTTTGATCCGGCGTAAGCCCGACGCTCGGCTTCACGATCGTCCCGATCAGCGGGCGATTTTCCACGCCCGTCAATTTCCGGCAGCCGGCAATTCCAAACTTCGGCCCGCGAAAGGCCTGCTTGAACGAGAGTGGCAATTCCAAATCCATCAGTTTCAGCCCCGAAAATTGCGACAGCTCGTACAGATTTCCCTGCACCGTGGAAACCAGCGCGGGCAGATTGAACCCAAAATTCTCGAACGGCCACGACACCACGATTTCCGCGCGGTGAAATTTTCCTTTGCCGCCGCGGTGACCCGGCAGGCTCGGTTCATTCACCGTTTCCCGCGGCGTAATCGTCTCC
>Ga0335085_10001824_pt1 | contig 42659 bp, 35 predicted proteins | sample Lox_Sample_45_FD_206712 | JGI IMG/M metagenome (GOLD analysis project Ga0335085, IMG submission 206712) | Soil microbial communities from Loxahatchee National Wildlife Refuge, Florida, United States - Lox_Sample_4.5 | ecosystem: Environmental > Terrestrial > Soil > Wetlands | place: USA... | reverse complement strand
AGCGCGTCGCCCTGGGTGTTGAGCAGGTCGGTCGCCTCGGCGATGCCCACCGCCTCCCGCGCGAGCGCCTCCGCTTCCTCGCAGTTGCCCCGCTCCGCCTCGACCTTCGCGCGGGTGCTCCGCCACAGCACATGAGAGATCATGTCGTCGCGCGCCGCCGCCGCCTCGCTCGCGCGGCTGAAACGCTCCGCCTCGTCGTACTCACCGAGTGCGTGGAGTGCCTGTGCGAGGAACCCCGCGATCGTCGAGAGAAAGCCGCGCTCGCCCATGCGCTCGAGCGTCGCGTAGCTGTCGCGGAGCGTGGTCGCCGCCCTGTCCGCGTCGCCTGCGAGCATCTCGACGTAGAACGCCTCCTGGGCGTAGTTCGCGGCCCACACGGTGAGTCCGAGCTCCTCGATCGCCTGCATGCCCTCGGCCAGGAGCCTCCGGGCCACCTCGAACTCGCCCGTCATCGCTTCGAGCACTGCGCGGTCGATCGAGCAGAAGGCCCGGATCGCCGGGTCGCCGCCGGCCGTCTCGAGAAACTCCTTGCAGCGCGCGATCCCGTCCTGGACCGGAAGGGGGCCGAAGATCGCGCTGACCATCAGCCAGCCGATGCTCTCCGCCTTTTCCGCGCCGTAGTCCCCGTGCTCGGCGTACGAAAGCGCGTTTCTCCATGCCTGCTCGGCACGTTCCATGCGGCCCATCACGCCACCCTCGACGCGGCCCACCAGGTTCCACGCCTGTGCGAGGGTGAAGTCGTCCCGAAGCTCCTCGGCGGCGCCCAGTGCTTCCCGTGCGTCGTCGAGGATGCCCTCGCTCTGCCCGCTCAGCGCCCGAAGCGTGCACAGCCCGAGCAGCGCGCGCGCCGGTCGTCGGTCGCTGAGCTCGAACGCGTCCTCGAGCGCGCGCCGGCCCTCGGCGACGTACCCGCGGGTCGACCAGAAGCTCCAGAGCGCGGTCACGAGGCGCAGCATCAGCTCGCCGTCCCCCGTCTCGCGGGCAAACCTGATCGCCGCGCGCAGGTTCGCGTTGTCGTCGTCGAGCCTCGCGAACAGTGCAGGCTGGTCGCCGGTTCTTGACTCGAGATCGAGCCGCTCCGCCTCCTCCGCGTACCAGCATGCATGGCGCCGCCGCGCCTCGCCCGATGCCTCGAGGAGCTCGAGCGCGTACTCGCGGATCGTCTCCAGCATCCAGAACCGGGGCTCTCCGTCGGAGTCGGCGCGGCGGCGCAGGAGGCTCTTCTCGACGAGCGAGCCGAGGCCGTCGAGGACGTCGGTCCCGAGTGACCCGTCCGGATCGCAGAGCGCCTCCGCGGCCTCGAGCCGGCAGCCGCCGACGAACGAGCCGAGCCGCGCGAACAGCACCTTCTCGTCCTCGAGCAGGAGGTCGTGGCTCCACTCGATCGTCCCGCGCAGCGTGCGCTGCCGCTCGTCGAGATCCTGGGCGCCGCCGGTCAAGAGCTTCAACCGCTGGTCGAGCCGGCGCATGAGCGCGGCCGGCGTGAGCACGCGGACGCGCGGCGCGGCGAGCTCGATCGCGAGCGGGAGCCCGTCGAGCCGGACGCAGATCTCCGCGACCGCCTCCGCGTTTTCCGGCGTGAGCTCGAAGTCCGCCGCCGCGGCGCGGGCCCGCTCGACGAAGAGCCTGACGGCCTCGGACTCCTCCACTGGCGTTCCGTTGCCGTTCGGCAGCGCGAGCGGCGGCACCGCGTACGTGCGCTCCCCCGAGAGGTGGAGCGGCGTCCGGCTCGTCGCCAGCACCCGAAGGCCGGGAGCCGACGCGAGCAGCCCCGAGATCGCCGGCGCGGCCGCGATCACGTGCTCGAGGTTGTCGAGGAGCAGCAGCAGCTCCTTGTCGCGCACGTAGTCCGTCAGGGTCTCGAGCATCGTCTCGCCGGGGTACTCGCGCAGGCCGAGCGTCCGGGCCATCGTCGGCACGACGAGCTCCCAGTCTCGGACCGGCGAGAGCGACACGAAGAAGACGCCGTTGGGGAAGCGCTCGATCGCCTCCGCGGCGAGCTGGAGCGCGAGCCGTGTCTTCCCGGCGCCGCCCGTCCCGGTGAGCGTGAGGATGCGCAGGTCCTCGCGGACGAGCAGCTCCTCCGCCTCCGCCAGCTCGCGCTCGCGGCCGATGAACGCGTTCGGGAGCGCGGGGAGGTTCGTCGGCCGGTTGTCGAGCGTGTTCAGCGGCGGGAACTCACCGGGCAGGCCCTCGATCTCGAGCTGGTACAGGTGCTGCGGGCCCGTGAGGTCCTTGAGCCGGTGCTCGCCGAGGTCGCGAAGGTGGACGCCGTCCTCGAGGAGCGCGCGGGTCGACTCCGAGACGATCACTTGCCCGCCGTGCGCGGCCGCCATCACGCGCGCGCCGTGGTGGACGTCGAGCCCCACGTAGCGGTCGCCGATCAGGCGCGGCTCGCCGGTGTGGAGGCCCATGCGGACCCGGATCTCGTAGTCGTCCGGCCAGTCGTGGCCTGCGAGGGCCCGCTGGGCGTCAGAGGCGCCGGCAACCGCGTCCTTCGCGGAGGCGAACGTGGCGAAGAACGAGTCCGCGAGCATGTCGACCTCGTACCCGTTGTGCCTGGCGAACGCCTCCCGGATCAGGTCGCGGTGCGTCGCCAGCAGCTCGGCGTAGGCCTCACCCGAGCGCTGCAGCAGCCGGGTCGAGCCCTCGATGTCGCCGAACACGAGTGTGACCGTGCCGCTGGGTGCTTCGGCCATGTCGCGCGAAGTATCTAGGGGCAACGGCTTTCGAGCCAGGCGCGCGCCTCCTCGACCGAGCGCAGCCGGACGAAGCGTGGGTCGCCCGCGAACTGCTTCGGCCACTCCTGCCGGTGGCGGAAGTGCCCCCGCGCCATCCACGCAAACAGCGACTCGCGGCCCCACATCGCCGTGCGCCAGCTCTCCTTGTTGCCGCTCCACAGCTCGACGTCGCCGCGAATCCGCTCGTCGGTGCGGCGCCAGAGCCGCCGAAACTTGAGGAGGAACGGCAGGTCGAGCCAGACGATCGTGTCCGCCGCGCCCAGTACCAGGTCGCCGAGCTTGCCCTCGTAGTTTCCGTCGATCACCCATCCCTCGGGAACGGCGTCCATGGCGTCCCGAACGCGCGCGCGGAACTCCTCGTCGGTCGGCTCGGTCCAGTTCGGCCCATGGTGAAGCGCGTCGAGCTCCACGTACGGGAGGTCGAGCCGTCGTGCTGCTTCGGCGGCGAAGGTCGACTTGCCCGAGCCCGATGTGCCCTTGACGTTGATGCGCCTCACGGCAGGACATCCTCGCGCGTGGCGCTGCTACCGTCGAGGCGTGGCGCGGACGGGCGATCCGCTGGCGGTCTTCTCCGCGGGGACGCGGGCCTGGTTCGAGGCGGCCTTCGCCGGGCCGACGCCCGCCCAGGCGCTCGGCTGGCCGGCGATCGCGAGCGCCAGGCACACGCTGATCCAGGCACCGACCGGCTCGGGCAAGACGCTCGCCGCCTTCCTCTACGGGATCGACCAGCTCGACCCGGAGCCGGGCCAGGGCCTGCGCCTCCTGTACGTCTCGCCGCTGAAGGCATTGAACTACGACATCGAGCGCAACCTGCGCGGTCCGCTCGCCGGGCTCGAGTCGAAGCTGCGCGTGGCCGTCCGCACGGGCGACACGCCGCAGAAAGAGCGCGCGGCGATGCTGCGCGAGCCGCCGGACATCCTGATCACGACCCCCGAGTCGCTCTTTCTCCTCCTCACCTCGCGCGCCCGCGAGATCCTGCGGCCGGTCCGGACGCTGATCCTGGACGAGGTGCACGCGGTCGCCGGCACGAAGCGCGGAGCCCACCTCACGCTCAGCGTCGAGCGCCTGGACCGCCTCACCGGGGAGCCGGTCCAGCGGATCGGCCTCTCTGCGACCCAGCGCCCGCTCGAGGAGATCGGGCGCTTCGTCTCCGGCGCGCGCGAGATCGAGCTCGTTGACGCGGGCCGGGCGAAGGAGCTCGACCTGACCGTCGTCGTGCCCCTCGAGGACATGCGCGAGCCGGAAGAGCAGCAGTCGATCTGGCCCTCGATCTACCCGGAGATCCTCGAGCTCGTCCGCGCGCACCGCTCGACGATCGTCTTCGTCAACAACCGGCGACTCGCCGAGCGCCTCGCGCTCCGCCTCAACGACCTCGCCGAGGAGGAGATCGCGCGCGCCCACCACGGCTCGCTCGCCCGCGAGCAGCGGGTCGAGGTCGAGGAGCTCTTGAAGAAGGGCGAGATCCCCTGCCTCGTGGCCACCTCGTCGCTCGAGCTCGGGATCGACATGGGTGCGGTCGACCTCGTCGTGCAGGTCGAGTCGCCCAAGTCGGTCGCGCGAGGGCTGCAGCGGATCGGGCGGGCCGGCCACGAGCTGGGCGCGGTCTCGAAGGGGCGGATCTTCCCGAAGTTCCGCGCCGACCTGCTCGAGTCGGCCGTGGTGGCGCGGCGGATGCTCGACGGCGCGATCGAGGAGACGTCGATCCCGCGCAACCCGCTGGACGTGCTCGCGCAGCAGATCGTCGCGATCTGCGCCGACGAGGAGATCGCGGTCGACGACCTCCACGCGCTCGTGCGCGGCGCCTATCCGTTCGCCGACCTCTCGCGCGTCCAGCTCGAGAACGTGCTCGACATGCTCGACGGCCGCTACCCGTCGGACGAGTTCGCCGAGCTGCGGGCACGGGTGGTCTGGGACCGCACGGCCGGGGTCGTGCGCGGGCGGCAGGGGGCGCGCCGGCTCGCCGTGACGAACGCGGGCACGATCCCCGACCGCGGCCTCTTCGGTGTCCACTTGGTCGACGGCGGCGGGCGGGTCGGCGAGCTCGACGAGGAGATGGTGTACGAGGCGCGGGCGGGGCAGACGTTCCTGCTCGGCGCCTCCACGTGGCGGATCGAGGAGATCACGCGCGACCGCGTGCTCGTCTCGCCGGCTCCTGGCGTGCCGGGCGCGGTGCCGTTCTGGAAGGGCGAAGGCGTCGGCCGCCCGTACGAGCTGGGCGAGGCGATCGGTGCGACCTCGCGCGAGCTCGCGGCGCTGCCCGAGGAGAAGGCGGTCGAGCGGCTGCGCGACGAGCACCGGCTCGACGAGCAGGCCGCCCGCAACCTGGTCACGTTCCTGGCTGAGCAGCAGGCCGCCACGGGCGCCGTCCCGTCCGACCGGACGATCGTGGTCGAGCGCTTCCGCGACGAGATCGGCGACTGGCGGCTCTGCATCCTGACGCCGTTCGGCGGCCGAGTGCACGCGCCGTGGGCGCTGGCGCTGGGCGCGCGGCTGCGCGAGTCGCTCGGGCTCGAGACGCAGGCGATCTGGTCGGACGACGGGATCGCGATCCACCTCCCCGACGCGGACGCGGCGCCGCCGATCGACGACGTGCTGCTCGATCCCGAGGCCGTCGAGGAGCTCGTAACGCAGGAGCTCGGCGACACGGCGCTGTTCGGCGCGCGCTTCCGCGAGAACGCGGGCCGGGCGCTGCTGATCCCGCGGCGCCGCCCGGGCGAGCGCACGCCGCTCTGGCAGCAGCGGCTCAAGGCCCAGTCGCTGCTGCAGGTCGCGCGCCGGTACCCCGCGTTCCCGGTCGTGCTCGAGACCTACCGCGAGTGCCTGCAGGACGTCTTCGACCTTCCGGCCCTGAAGCAGCTGCTGCGGGGCCTGCACACGCGGCAGATCGACCTCGTCGACGTCGAGACGCTCTCGGCCTCGCCGTACGCTGCCTCACTGCTCTTCGACTACGTCGCGAACTACATGTACGAGGACGACACGCCCGCCGCCGAGCGCCGGGCGCAGGCGCTCTCGCTCGACCGCGACCTGCTGCGGGAGCTGCTCGGCCAGGAGGAGCTGCGCGACCTGATCGATCCCGGCGCGCTGGCCGAGGTCGAGCAGCAGCTGCGCGGGAACGCGCGGACTCCTGACGAGCTCCATGATCTCCTGCGCAGGCGCGGCGACCTCGCCGACGGCGAGTACGACGAGGAGCTCGCGGAGCCGCTGGTCGCAGAGCGCCGCGCGGTGCACGTCCGGGTCGGAAGCGAGCGCCGCCTGATCGCCGCAGAGGACGCCGGGCGCTACCGGGACGCGGTCGGAGCGATGCCGCCGGGCGGGCTGCCGGAGGTCTTCCTCGAGGCGGGGGAAGAGCCGCTCCACTCGCTCGTCCGCCGCTTCGCGCGCACGCGCGGGCCGTTCACCACCGCCGAGGCGAGCGCGCGCTTCGGGCGCGACGTCGAGCCGGTCCTGCGCGACCTCGAGCGCCGCAACGAGCTGGTTCGCGGCGAGCTGCGGCCGGGCGGGACGGAGCGCGAGTGGTGCGACCCGGAGGTCCTGCGCCGGCTCCGCCGCGCCTCGCTCGCAGCGCTGCGGCGTGAGGTCGAGCCCGCCGAGCAGGCGGCGTTCGGCCGCTTCCTGCCCAGCTGGCACGGGATCGACAGGCGAGCCACGCTGCGCGAGGCGCTCGTCCCGCTGCAGGGTCTCGCGCTGCCGGTTGCGCTCTGGGAGTCGGACGTCCTCCGGCGCCGCGTTCCGGGCTACCGGCCGGAGCAGCTCGACGCGCTCTGCGCCTCGGGCGAGGTCGTCTGGGTCGGCGCAGGGCTCGACCGGGTCGCCGTGTACTTCCGCGAGGATGCGCCTGCGCTCGGGCCGCCGCCCGCCGCCGACCGTCCGGAGCGCGAGGTGCACGAGCGCCTGCGCGCCGCGCTCTCCCGGAGCGCGCTGTTCTGGCACGACCTGCTCGCCGACACCGGGCTCGAGGCCGAAGAGGCGCTCCCTGCGCTCTGGGACCTCGTCTGGGCGGGCGAGGTGACGAACGACGCGTGGACGCCGCTCCGCGCCGGTCGCCGCTATCAGGCGCAGGCCCGGGCCGAGCGGGCGCGACCGCGCCGCTTCTCGCGTCGCCGCGCAGGGGAGATCACCGCGACGCAGGGCCGCTGGTCCCCGACCGCCCGCCTGTTCGGCGACGCTCGCCCCGACCGGCGTGCGCTCGCGGAGCTGCTGCTCGAGCGGCAGGGGATCGTCACCCGCGACGGCGTCCGGGCCGAGGGGATCCCGGGCGGCTACGGCGCCGTCTACGGGGAGCTGCGCTCGCTCGAGACGCTCGGCCTCTGCCGCCGCGGCTACTTCGTGGAAGGGCTCGGCGGCGCCCAGTTCGCGCTCGGGGGAGCGGTCGAGCGCCTGCGTGAGCTGCGGCCGAGGGACGGGGAGGAGGCCGAGCCCCTGGTGCTCGCGGCGGCGGATCCTGCTCAGCCCTACGGCGCTGCGTTGCCGTGGCCGAAGCGGGCGGGTGCGCGCGCCGCGCGAGTCGCGGGGGCACACGTCGTCCTGCTCGGCGGCGAGGCGGCGCTGTTCGTCGAGCGCGGCGGCCGCTCGCTCGTCCCGTTGCGCGAGCCCGAGGATGCGTGGATGCGCGAGTCGCTGGCGGCGCTCGTCGAGCACGTCCGGCGCGCCGGTGTGAAGCGCCTCGCGGTCGAGCGCTTCGACGGCGAGCCGGTGGCCGACACGGAGATCATGCCCCTGCTGCTCGAGGCCGGGTTCGTTCCTGGCCCCCGGCGGGCGGTGCTCCGGCCCTAGCTCAGCGCCGGGTGACTCGAACGCGACGCGTGTTCGACCAGTGGATCGGACACGGCCTGCGCGGCGTGCAGTCGAGGCCGAGCACGGTCGCCGACACCTGGACGTAGTACCAGCCGACCCGCAGGGTGTGGCGGGTCCGCATCCGGTACGCGCCGTTCGAGCGGACGGTCGCCGACAGCGGCTCGCGCAGGCGGACGTTCCTGTCGAGGAACTGCCCGCCGGCGCCCGTGGCGGGGCGCGTGGCGACGACGATCGTCGATGGAGCCTGATCGCCGAGCGTGTACGTGACGACGATGTGCCGGTTCCGGGCGCTTGCCGAGAGGAGGTGCGGCTGGGAGGCTGCGGCCGAGGCGCTCGTGACAAGGCCGAGGCCGAGCAGGACAGCGATCGCGCGGCGCATCATCGCCAGCCCCGACCGTAGCAGGGCTAGGCTGGCCGCATGCCAGAGGGCGACTCCCTCCACCGCGCCGCGCGCCGGCTCCAGGTGCTCGTCGGGGAGCGGGTCGCGGTCGAGACGCCGCACCCGCGGGCGGCCACCGTGCTCGCGGCCGAGCGGCTCGACGGGCGTCGTCTCGTGGCGGTCGAGGCCGTTGGCAAGAACCTGCTCCTCGACTTCGACGGCGGCCTCACGCTCCGCAGCCACCTGCGCATGAGCGGTCGCTGGCAGGTGCAGCCGGCAGGCGCGCCCGTGCGCGGCCGCCCCTGGCTGATACTCCGGTCGACGAGCCACGAGGCGCTGCTCTGGAACGGCCCTGTCCTCGAGCTCTCCCGCACCGGCGCCCGCCCCAGGCGACTCGGCCCCGACATCCTCGCCGACCCGCCCGAGCTCGAGGCGATGACGGCGAACCTCCGCCGGGAGCATCCGGCCCGAGAGCTCGGCGACTCGCTCCTCGACCAGCACCTGGTCTCCGGGATCGGGAACGTGTGGAGAGCCGAGGCGCTCTGGCACGCCCGCCTGTCGCCCTGGCTCCGGCTCGGCGACGCAAGCGACGACGAGCTCGAGCGCGTCCTGCGCGAGTGCGCCCGGCTCATGCGCGGCTCGCTCGAGAACGGGGGCGCCTGGCGAGCCGTCTACCGCCGCGCCGGCCGCCCCTGCCCGCGCTGCGGCGAGCGGATCCGCCACCGCGGGCAGGGTGACGACAACCGCACCGCCTACTGGTGCCCGGCTTGCCAGAGAGGAGAGGAGGCGCCGGCCGCGTAACGGAAGACGTGGCTGTGCGCTCCCCGCACCTCTACCGCACCCTCCGCTCGTTCTGCCTGGCGGGCTTCTCCCTGCTCGCCGCCGATGTCGAGGCCGGCGACGAGATCCCGTTCGCGTTCGAGGAGCACGCGGGCGAGCGCGGCCGCGCGTCGCTCTACGAGTACCGGCCGCTCGTGCGCTCGTACGTCGACGCGCGGGCCGCGCGACTCGCGTCGCTCGCGGACGCCGGGATCGCCTTAGAGGAGCTGGGCCGCGAGCCCGCCGCAGCCGTCTACGCGTCTGCGCACACCGGTCGGCGCGGCGCGGGCCCCGAAGATGCGCTCCTGCGAACGATCCTGCTCCCGCTCCTCGCAGATGTGGCCGAGGCCGCGGGCGGCGCGGACTGGGCGGACGAGGCGTTCGATCGCGCGTATGCCGGTTTCGAGCAAACGCTGCTGGGAGACCGCCGCTCGTACGCCGCGCTGGCCCCGCTCACCGGGCTCTCGGTCGGGACGCGCCTCGAGCTCGGAGCCGGCCTCTCGATTCGCGTAGCCGCCGCCGGCGAGCTGGCCGCGCACTGGCCGGAGGCATCCGGACTGCTCCCGGCCGGCTTCGGGCGCGAGCCCGACCGTCTCTGCGTGCTCGAGCTCGAGCGGACGCTCGCCCCGAACGCCCCGAACGCGCCGGATGCGCCGGGCGAGCTCGCGGATGCGGTCAGCGCCCTGCGCCTTGCGACCTCCGCTCCGATCGCCGCCGGGCCCGTGCTGTTCGAGCGGCTGGACTGGCGGCCGCTCGGGATCCGTCCGGTCCTCCCGATCGCAGCGGCCGAGCCGCCGGGGGAGCCCACGCGGCTCGACGCGTTCCGGGCGCGTCTCGCGAGCGGCCTCCTCGTGCGGCTCGGCAGCGCCGAGGAAGACGCTGAGCTCGCCGAGGCGCTCGACCGCTGGGAGCTCTCGTTGTTCTCGGCCGAGCCGTTCCGCTCCGAGCAGCTCCGGGAGACGCTGTCGGCACTGCTCGGCGGGCCGGACGGGCTCTGGGCTGCGACGGTCCGCGCTGCGGTGCTCCTCGGCGAGACCGGGAGGGAACGTGCGGACGAGCTCGAGCGCCTCCGCTCCCTGGCACGGGGCGAGCCGGCCAGCCGCGCAGCCGCCGAGGCGGTGCGCAAGGCGGTCGTCGAGACGCTCGCCCACGGCGACCGCGCGGCGCTGATCGGGTCCCTGGACGAAGCGCTGATCGGTGTCCGGCCGCGCCCGGCCGGCTACTTCGCGGCGCTCGCCTCCTAGCTCGCTAGAGACCTCGAACCGGCGCAGCCCGCGGGAGCACGGCCGTTCCCGGGCAGGGTGTCGCTTGCGACAGACGTGCCACGAGCGGCACGGTGGAGTCGCTGCCTGCGCCCACGTAGGCGCGGTGGACGAGCAGCGGGAGGCAGGTGCTCGTGCCCGAGCGCTCCACCTTGAAGAGCTGCACCGCCTCGTTCACGGGAACGTCGCGCTCTGCCGTCGCACCCGCGTCGAGGTCGGCCTGCGTCCAGGTCGTCGCGCAGTTCACGTCGTCGCAGCCGCGCACCTGGACGCGGGCCGAGGAGTCGTTCACCAGCCGCAGCGTCACGTCCGTCTTGCTTTCGGCGAAAAAGGGGGCCACGCCGAAGACGCCGATCAGGGCCGCGGTCGCGAGCGCAGTGCCGATCGCGATCGCGATCTTGACCCCACGAGTCATCGTGATGCCCGTGTGCTCGGTCGGCGCCTGGAGGTCGGGGTACGGGTCCCGCCAGGGGTGGCCCCGCTCCTGCGCCTGGCGGCGGGTCTCCGCGCGCGTGTTCTGCTTGACGGCGTAGACGAGGTTCTCGCGGCCGACGCTGGTCTGCTCGGCCGAGCCGGAGAGCACGTCCGCCAGCACGAGCACGTGCTCGAGCCCCGCGGAGTTGCGTTGCTTCACGTACCCCTGTCGCGCGCGGTCGAGCCGTTTCAGCGCTCCCTGCTCGTCGCCCCGGTCGATGCAGGCACGCGCGTCGGCGAGCTCGCGATCGGGGTTCGGGGCCACGGCGGGAACGACCGTAACGCTTTCGACACGGTCCGGTCACAGACGCGCGTGCCTTTCGCCGCTAGCGTCGACGGTCATGGACGAGGCAAGGGCGGTCCTCCGGCGGCTGCGGCGCATCGAGGCGCTCGAGCGTGAGCGGGCGCCGGCCCGATCGGTGCTTGCCGAGGTGCGGGCGCTGCTCCTCGAGGCGGAAGCCTGGATCGCGGTCGAAGGAGCCGGGACCGAGGCCGCGGTGGATGCCCTCGAACGCTGCAGGCGCTCGCTCGAGGCTGCCGCCACGGCTCCGGAGGGAGCGCTCGCGCGGTGACTCTCGGCCTGACGGGCAGAATGAGCCGTGTCCTCGAAGCAGGTCAGCTACGGCGAGGAGATGCGGACCGTGTGGGCGATCGCCGTCACGGTCCTCTTCTTCGGAGCGTCCTTCGGCTTGCTCGCGCGCGCCGCCGGCCTCGGCGTTCTCGCGCCGCTCGTCATGTCCGCGACCACCTTCGCGGGCTCCGCGCAGTTCGCCGCCGCGTCGATCCTCGGCACGAGCGGCGCCGTGGCCGCGGCGATCGCCGCGGCCGTGCTGCTGAACGTGCGCTACGTGCCCATCTCCATCTCGGTCGCGTCGCTCTTCCGAGGCCCCCGCCTACGGCGGCTCGCGGAATCACAACTGATCGTGGACGAGTCCTGGGCGCTCTCGAGTCGGGGCGGTGGCCGCTTCGACCGTGGGCTCCTGATCAGGGCGGGCTTGATCCTCTACGCCTGCTGGGTCGGCGGCACCGCGGTAGGGGTCGTCGGAGGTAGCGCGCTCGGCAATCCGAAGGACCTCGGCCTGGACGGCGCGTTTCCGGCGCTCTTCCTGGCCTTGCTGGTTCCGCAACTGGTGGATGCCCGCAGGCGCGCGGCGGCGTTCCTGGGCGGGGCGATCGCGCTCGTGCTGATCCCGTTCACCCCTCCCGGCGTGCCGATCGTCGCGGCGAGCGCCGCTTGCCTGCTCGGGCTGAGGGCGCGCTCGTGACCGTCTGGCCCGTGGTGCTCGTGGTCGGGGTGGCAACGGTCGCCTTCAAGTCGGCCGGGCCGGTGCTGCTCGGACGCCGCTCGCTGCCACCCGCGCTCGCGGGAGTAGTCGGGCTGCTCGGGCCGGTGCTGCTCGCGGCGCTCGTCGTCACGCAGACCGTCGGCGGCGACAACCGGCTGGTCCTGGACGCGCGGCTCGCCGGCGTGGGGGCGGCCGCGATCGCAATCGCGATGCGCGCGCCCCTGCCTGCAGTCGTGGTCGTCGCGGCGGCCGCGACGGCCCTCGTTCGCCTGATCGTGTGAGGCGCGCGGGCGAACCGACGCCCCGAGCAATTCTTCGAAAATCCCCAGCAATTTCCGGAGGGATAGCTAGCATGAGGACGAAGAAAGGGGCTCGATGGGGCTTGCACGCCTGCTTCCGCGACCGGGCATTCGGACCGAGACGCCAAAAGGAGCGCCGATGGGGCGCGTGATCTCGTTCGCCAACCAGAAGGGTGGGGTGGCGAAGACTACGACGACCCTGAATCTCGGTGTCGCATTCGCCGAGCAGGGCCTGAAGGTGCTCCTGATCGACCTCGATCCACAGGGCAACCTGACGATGAGCCAGGGCCTGAACCCGGACTCGATCGAGCGCTCGATGTTCGACGTGTTGGTCCACCGGCTTCCGATGCAGGAAGTGATCAAGCATGCGGAGGTCGATCTCGCCGTCTCCTCTATCGATCTTGCAGGCGCCGAGCTCGCGCTGTCGAGCATGATCGGGCGCGAGCGTGCGCTGGAAAAGGCGTTGAGCGAGGTGAAGGGCAGTTACGACTACGTCCTGATCGACACGCCGCCGTCGCTGGGGCTGCTGACGATCAACGCCCTCGTCGCCTCGAACGGCGTGATCGTCCCCGTCCAGTGCGAGTACCTCTCGCTCCGGGGCCTCGTCCAGCTCGAGAACACGCTCTCGATGATCCGCGAGAACCTGAACCCGAGCGTCGAGATCGAGGGGATCCTGCCGACGATGTACGACAGCCGCACGCTGCACTCGCGCGAGGCGGTCGAGATCCTCGAGGAGAACTTCGGAGACCTGGTCTTCGACACCAAGATCCGCAAGACCGTGCGATACGCGGAGGCTCCGGTGAAGGGAACCTCCGTGCTCAAGTACGACCCGAGCGGGAACGCCGCCGAGGCCTACCGCGACCTCGCGAAGGAGGTGCTCAATGGCGCGCAGGCGCGCGAGCATGCGTGAAGGCCCGCTGGCCGAGCTGTTCCGGGCGACCGAGGCGGCCCAGAAGCAGGCCGAGAAAGAAGGCCGCACCGAGCCGGAGCCCGAGCCGACTGCTGCTCCGTCTCCGGTGGAGCCTCCGGAGCAGACGGTCGAGCACGTGCCCGAGTGGGAGCAGGAAGCCGAGCCGGCAGCGCCGGAGCCCGTCCGCCTGCCGGAGCGCAAACCCGAGCCCCCGCCGAAGCCCGAGCCGAGGCGGGAGCCCGAGCGCCCCCGCATCCAGCAACTGCCGGAGCCTCCGCCGCGCCTGCACCGCGTCCCCGAGCCGGGCGCATACATCGCGGTCATCCGCGTCGTCGGGGTCGGCGGCGCCGGTCTGAACGCGGTCAACCGGATGATCGACGCCGACATCTCGCAGGTCGAGTTCGTCGCGGTCAACACCGACATCCAGCAGCTCCAGACGAGCGACGCCCCGGTCAAGATCCACATCGGGCGCGAGCTGACGGAGGGGCTGGGCTCGGGTGCGGACCCGGATCTCGGCCGCCGAGCAGCCGAGGAGGCCTACGACCAGATCAAGCGCGCGCTGCGCGGCTCCGACATGGTGTTCGTGACGGCCGGTGAGGGCGGCGGCACGGGATCCGGGGCTGCGCCTGTCGTCGCGCGGGTCGCGAGGGAGCTCGGCGCATTGACCGTCGGGATCGTGACGACGCCGTTCAAGTTCGAGGGCACCCGGCGGCACCGGCAGGCGACCGACGGCGTCGAGGGGCTCCGCAGCAACTGCGACACCGTGATCGTCGTCCCGAACGAGCGCCTGCTCGAGGTGCTCGACCGCGAGACGTCGATGCTCGACGCGTTCCGCATCGCCGACGACGTGCTTCGCCAGGGCGTCCAGGGGATCTGTGACCTGATCACGCTTCCGGGTCTCATCAACCTCGACTTCGCCGACGTACGCACCGTCATGAAAGACGCGGGCACGGCGCTGATGGGGATCGGCTTCTCGGCGAGCGCCGACGACCGCGCCAGGGAGGCAGCCGAGCACGCGCTGCGCTCGCCGCTGATCGACAGCGAGATCGCAGGCGCCAAGGGCATCCTGCTCTCGATCGCCGGCGGCGACGACCTCTCGCTCTACGAGGTCAACGAGGCCGCCGAGGTCGTGCGCGAGGCGGCATCGGGCGACACGAACATCATCTTCGGCGCGACCATCGACGATCGCCTCACGGGTCAGGTCTGGGTCACCGTGGTCGCCACGGGCTTCGGTGCGCGGGGCGCGCAAAGGCGGATCACGCGGCGGGCCGAGGCGGCGGAAGAAGAGGCACTCGAGCCGCCGAGCTTCCTGCAGTCGTAGGCGGGACGGCAACGCCCGCCTAGGCCGCGCGTTCTCAGGTCTGCGCACACCGGCAGTACCCTTCCGCGGATGAGAGGCGCGGTTGGGGCAGGTCACCCGCTGACGGCGCAGGCGGGCGCGCAGGTGCTGGCGGAAGGCGGAAACGCCGTCGACGCCTGCATCGGCGCCGCGTTCGTCTCGTGGGTCGCGGAGAGCCCGCTCACGGGCCCGGGTGCCGGCGGCTTCATGCTGGTCCACCAGGCGTCGGACGACTCGACCCGGGTTCTCGACCACTTCGTCACTGTTCCCGGGCTCGGTCTGCGACGGACGGGCGCCGCGGAGATGGACCTCGTCCAGGTGGACTTCACGCCCGATTCGTCGCAGGCGTTCCGGATCGGCGCCGCCTCCTGCGCGGTGCCGGGCTCGGTCGCCGGGCTGGGCGAGGCGCACCGCCGCTTCGGGTCGCTGCCGTGGCGCCTGCTGCTCGAGCCCGCGATCCGGCACGCGCGCGAGGGCGTCGTCATCACCGAGGCGCAGGACTACCTGCACGGCCTGCTCGACGTGATCCTGCGGCACACCGACGAGGGCCGGAAGATCTACGGGCCCCGCGGGAAGCGGCTCACGAAGGGAGACCGCCTGGTGATGACCGACCTCGCGGGAACGCTCGAGCGGCTGGCCGAGACCGGCGCGGACGACTTCTACCGCGGCGAGCTCGGTCGTGCGGTCTCTGGCTACGTGCGCGAGCAGGGCGGCGAGATCACCGCGCGGGACCTGCGCGAGTACCGCCTGATCCAGCGCCGGCCGGTGCGGGCCCCGTTCCTCGGGCACGAGCTCGAGGCGAACCCGCCGCCCTCGACCGGCGGCGTGCTGATCGGCCTCGGCGCTCGCCTGTTCGACCGGCTCGGCCCGGCCGGCCCGGCCGGGAGCGCCGAGGCGATCGCCCGGATGGCGGAGGTCATGAGGGAGCAGGACGAGGCCCGCAGCGGGGTCTCCGCGCGCGAGCTGCACCGCGGCGGCCTGGCGGGAAGGCTCTACGGCTCACGGGCACTGAACGCAGCCGTCCGGCGGCTGCGCAACCACCCGCCCGAGACGATCCGGGGCACGACCCACATCTCCGCGGTCGACGACCAGGGCAACGCCGCAGCGCTGACGGCCTCCACCGGCGCCGGCTCGGGGGTGATCGTCCCCGGCACGGGAATCCAGCTGAACAACATGCTCGGCGAGTTCGACCTGGCCACCACGGGAGGGATCCCGCGTCCCGGGATTCGGTTCACGAGTGGGATGGCGCCGTCGCTCGTGCTGCGCGACGGTCGCCCGCGTCTCGTCGTGGGAAGCGCGGGCTCGCTGCGGCTGCGCGGCGCGATCATGCAGGTGATCGTCAACGTCGTCGCGCACGACCTCGGCGTCCGGGAGGCGATCGAGCGGCCGCGCGTGCACCTCGAGGACCCCGTCCTGCACTGCGAGGGCGGGAACGACTCGGCGGAGCTCGACCGCCTCGAGAAGTGGGGCTACGAGCTCCACCGCTGGTCGGACCGCAATCTCTTCTTCGGCGGCGTCTCCGGAGTGGAGTTCCGCGCGGACGGAACGCTCGCGGCCGCCGGGGACCCGCGCCGCGGCGGCGACGGCGTCGTCGTGGGGTGAGCGAGATCGTCATCCGACGGGCGGAGCCCCGGGATGCTGCGGGCCTGGTCGCGCTCGCCCGCGACGTGGGCGCCGAGCCCGAGGGCTGGCTGCTCGCGACCAGCGAATGGCGCACCGTCGGCGGTGAGCGTCGATACCTCCGTTCCCTCCGCCGATCTCCGAACGCCGCGGTCTTCCTGGCCCAGGACGGGGAGCAGATCGTCGCGCGGCTCTCCGTCGCCCGCGACCCGCACCCGGCGAGCTTCCACGTCGCCGGGCTAGGCCTGATGGTGGCGAGTGCCCATCGCCGGCGCGGGATCGGCCGCGGCCTCCTCGAGCAGGCCGTCGAGTGGGCGCGCGAGGCGGGCGTCTCGAAGCTCGAGCTGTACGTCTTCCCGCACAACGAGGCGGCGATCGCGCTCTACGAGAGCTTCGGCTTCGAGCGGGAGGGCTACCGCCGCCGCCACTACCTACGGGCCGGGGAGCTCGTGGACGCGATCGTGATGGCCTACGAGGTCGGCCCTACACTTTCGTGATGCACGGGCTCGTCGACCACTACGGCCTGATCGCGCTCTTCGTCCTCGTGATGCTCGAGTCGGCCGGCCTGCCGCTCCCCGGCGAGACCGCGCTCGTCGCGGCCGGGGTCTTCGCCTCGCAGGGGCGGCTCGAGATCTGGGAGGTGATCACGATCGCCGCGATCGCCGCGATCATCGGGGACAACCTCGGCTACTGGATCGGGCGCACGGGGGGCCGCGGCCTGCTCGAGCGGTTCGGCCCGTTCAAGCGCTGGTCCGAGCGCTGGTTACCGTGGTCGGAACGGTTCTTCCAGCGGCACGGGGCGAAGACGGTCTTCATCGGCCGCTTCTTCTCGGTGCTCCGTGTGACCGCCGCGTGGATGGCGGGCGTCGCGCACATGCCGTGGTGGCGGTTCTTCGCCTGGAACGCGGCCGGCGGGATCTGCTGGGCCGTGCTGTTCGGGCTCCTCGCCTACTACGCGGGGCAGGCGGCCGTCGACGCGATCACGAAGTACGGGCTGATCGGAGCGGTCGCGGTGATCGTGCTCCTCGCGGTCGGCTTGGGCGCGCTCCACCTCTGGCGCAAGCGCGTGCTCCAGACGGAGACGGAGCCCTGAGGCTCGCGCTGGTCGCGGCGGCGCTCGTCCTGACCGCCGCGTGCTCGCTCGGCGGGGCCACCGCGGCTGGCCCGAAGGTGCCCGCGTTCGACCACGTGCTCGTGATCGTGTTCGAGAACAAGGCGCAGGACGACGTGCTCGGGAGCTCGGACGCCCCCGGCTTCAACTCGCTCGCGTCGCGCTACGCCGTGCTTTCGCGCTACCACGGCATCACTCACCCGAGCCTTCCGAACTACCTCGCGCTGATCTCCGGCTCGACCCAGGGGATCCACAGCGACTGCTCGTTCTGCCTTGTCTCCGCGAGGAACCTCGCCGACACGCTCCCGCGCGCGCACCGAACCTGGAAGGCGTATGCCGAAGGGCTGCCGGAGCCCGGCTACACGGGCGCCTCGTTCGGGCGCTACGCGAAGAAGCACATGCCGTTCCTCTACTTCCAGGACGTCACGACGAGCCCGTCCCGCCGGCGGCGGGTCGTCCCGCTGCGGCAGTTCCCGCGCGACCTCGCGGCCAACCGGCTGCCCTCGTTCTCGCTCGTCGTCCCGAACCTCTGCCACGACATGCACGACTGCTCCGTGGCGACGGGCGACGCGTGGCTCAATGGCTTCCTGAAGCCGCTGCTGCGGAGCAGGAAGCTCGCGAACAGCGTGGTCTTCGTCGTCTTCGACGAGACGGAGGGGTCGCTGGGTGCGAACGGCCTGATCCCGGCGCTCGCCCTCGGGCCCGCGGTCGTCCCGGGCTCGCGGTACCGGGGCGCGACCTCGCACTACGGGCTCCTGCGGACGATCGAGGACGCCTGGGGCCTGCCGCGCCTCGGCCGCTCGCGCGGCGCAGCGCCGATCACCGGCATCTGGCGCTGATATCGAAAGAGGGATTCGAGCGTCGAGCTTGAATCCACTCGTCCCGTGGCAATGCTTCCGCTGCTCAGCCGGGCGATCGAGGCCCGCGACCCCTACACGCAGGGCCATTCCGCCCGCGTGACGGTTCTCGCCGAGGCGATCGCGAGGCGGCTCGGCTGGGACGAGGAGCGGCTGGCGCACCTGCAGGTAGGCGGGCCGCTTCACGACCTCGGCAAGCTCGCGATCTCCGACGACGTGCTGAGCAAGCCCGGGCGGCTCGACGAGAGCGAGCTCGCGCAGATTCGCGAGCACCCGAAGCTCGGCGCGCGGTTCCTGTTCCGGATCGCGTCGCTCCGCAAGGCGCTTCCCTACGTGCTCTACCACCACGAGCGCTGGGACGGGCGCGGCTACCCGACGGGCCGCTCCGGCGAGCAGATCCCGGTCGAGGCCCGCGTCCTCGCAGTCGCGGACGCGTTCGACGCGATGACGAGCGACCGCCCCTACAGGCGTGCGCTCAGCCACGAGGACGCGCTCGCCGAGCTCGCCCGCTGCTCGGGGACGCAGTTCGACCCGGAGATCGTCCGGGTCTTCCTCGAGGTCGTCGGCGAGTCGGCCGAGCTGACGACCGCAGCCGCCTCCTAGCTCAGAGCGTCGACCAGACCTCGAGCTTCGAGCGCGTCCGGCGAATCACCTCGTCGGTGAACTCGCTCGTGGTCGACTGCCCGCCGAGGTCGGCGGTGCGCACGCCCTCGGCGACGACCTCCAGGCTCGCCTCGCGAATCGCCCGTGCCGGAGCCTGGGCGTCCTCGCCCGCGTAGGACAGGAGCGCGGCGCCGGCCAGGATCATCGCCATCGGGTTCGCGACGTTCTTGCCCTTGAGCGACGGCGCGGTCCCGTGTGCGGCCTCGGCCAGCACGACCGTCGGCACGAAATCCTCGTCGAACGCGACGAGCAGCGACTCGGAGCCGGCGATCGACCCGAACAGCGGCAGGACCAGGTCGGAGAGGATGTCGCCGTCCCGGTTGAGGGCGGGGATGACGAGCGGGTCGCCGCTCGAGGCGACGAGCAGCGCGAACGTCGCGTCGATCAACTGCGGGTCGTAAGGCACCTCCGGGTAGCGGGCGGCCGCCGAGTCCATCTCCTCCTTGAGGAGCCCTTCGTAGACCGGGCTGACGGTGTACTTCGGGCCGCCGAAGACCTTCGCGTCGGTCTGCTCGGCGAGCCGGAACGAGAACTCGGCGACCGAGCGGCAGATCCTGCGCTCGATCCGCTCCGTGCGGAACGCGACCTCGTCGTCGCCCGAGCCCTCGCGCCACTCCTCCGCGCCGTACGCGTCCCCGATCGCCATCCGGACGACCGAGATCGGCGCGTGCACCCCGCCGAGCGGGACGACTCCGGGGATCCGCCGACCGGTCCGGACGATAACCCGGCCGCCGATCTCCTCCCGCAGGATGCGGTTCGGCGAGCCGACGTCGCCCGAGCCCTCGGGCGTGACCGTCGCCGCCTTGAGCCCGAGCCCTGCATCGCGGACCGCGGCCGCCGCCTCGTAGACGATCGCGTTTTCCGTCGCGCGCCGCGCCTCGAGCGAGAGATCGAAGCGCGGAAAATGGAGCTCGATCCCGACCACGTCGGGCGAGAGGACTCGCAGCGCCTCCTCGAGCAATTCCTGGCCCGTGTCGTCGCCTTCGAGGACGACAATCGTCTTCGAGGTCATTCAACTCCCTTCGCGCTCGATATTCGCAGCTGGTTCATTCGACAGCCCCTGAAACTCTACGCGTAGTATTTGCACGACCCAGTGCCGGATTCAGCGGCTATTCCTGACTGAACCGAGGAGGAGCGACTTTGGCGCGTAAAACGGTTCTCGTTTGCGACAACTGCGGGTCGGAAATCGGCGAGGGAAAGGGAGCGTCGATGCGACTCAACTTCTCAGACGCCCGTCGCGGGTCGAAGCAGGCCGATCTCTGCGACAACTGCGCCGGACAAATGCCCGGCCATGCGGTGGCCCGTCGGGGCCGCCGGCCGAAATCCGCGATCGCCTGATCTGAAGCGGGGGTGATGGGGGGCGGGGCGAGGCCCCGTCCCCGAGAGCCCGTCCGCGCCGGGGGAGCCGTCGGCCGCCGGGACTAGGATGGGCCGATGGCTCTGAACGTGCTCGCAGGGCCGGCCAACGCCGGCAAGGTCGCGCGCCTGCTCGAGCGCTATCTGGAGGCGCTCGATTCCGATCCGTTCCTGATCGTGCCGAACCGGCCGGACGTCGACCGGGCCGAGCGCGAGCTGCTCCGCACGAGCGGGGCGCTGATGGGCGGCGACATCGGCACGTTCGACGACCTCTTCCGGCGGATCGGCCGCGGCAACGGCGACCGCCGTCGCGTCGTGAACGACGCGCAGCGGACGCTGGTGCTGCGCCGCGTGGTCGAGCGCGCCCGGCCCGAGGGGCTCGGCCGCTCCGCGCGCTTCTCGGGCTTTGCGGACACGCTCGGCGCGACCGTTGCCGAGCTCGAGTCTGCGCTGCTGGAGCCCGGTGAGCTCAATGGAGGGCAGGATGACCAGCTCGCCGAGCTCTACGCGGCCTACCGCGAGGAGCTCGAGCGTCTCGGTCTGTCAGACCGTGAGCTCGAGCGCCGCCACGCGGCCGAGCGGCTGGCCGGGGAGCTCGACGCCTGGGACGGCCGTCCGGTCTTCGCGTACGGATTCGAGGACCTGACCGGGACGGAGTGGGCGCTGCTGGAGGCGCTCGCGGGCCGAGCGGACGTCACGGTCTCGCTCCCGTACGAGCCGGGCCGCGAGGCGTTTACGTCGCTCTCCCGCACCGCCGAGGACCTCACCGCCCTCGCGGCGAACGTCGAGGAGCTCCCCGCGAGCGCCTCGGCGCGCCCGCCGGTGCTGGCCCATCTCGAGCGCTGGCTCTTCCACGCCTCGGGCAGCAACGGCGGCGGCATCCCCGAGCTGGACGGCTCGCTCCGGTTCCTCGAGGGTGCCGGCCTGCGCGGGACGCTCGAGCTGGTCGCGGACGAGGTGCTGGCCCTGCTTCGCTCGGGGACGAGCGCCGAGGCGATCGGCGTCGTCTGCCCGACGATCGACCGCTGGCGTGCCGCGCTCGACACAGCGTTCACGACCCTGGGCGTGCCGTACGGGGTCGAGGGCCGCCTGCGGCTGGGCCAGACGCCGCTCGGCCAGGCGCTGCTGGGCCTGCTGCGCTACGCGTGGCTCGACGCGGACCGGCGAGACCTGTTCTCGTTCCTGCGCTCGCCGTACTCCGGGCTGACACGCGCACACGTCGACTTCCTCGAGGGCCGCCTGCGCGGCCGCGGCGTCAGCACACCCGAGCGGATCGAGGAGGAGGTGCAGAAGCTGCGCGGCCAGCCGTTGCCGCGCCTCGGCCCGGTACGCGAAGCCGAGGATCCGCTCGCCGCGGTTCGTGAGCTCGCACAGGGGATGGTGCAGAGCGCTCACGGGCTCGAATCGCCCCCGACCGCCCAGCGCGGGCAGCTCGACCTGCGGGCCCAGGCGTCGGCGGCCAGCCTCGCCGAGGAGCTCGAGGGCTGGCGCGAGCTCGGCGGCGAGCTGAGTCGAGAGGATGTCGTCGCGCTGCTCGAGCGCTCGACGGTCCGGCTGGCCGGTGCGGGCGAGGCGGGGCGCGTAGCGGTGCTCGACCTGCTCCGCGCCCGCACGCGTCGCTTCGAGGTGCTGTTCGTGCTCGGGCTCGAGGAGGGTGGCCTGCCTCGGCGCGCGGAGGGCTCGCCGTTCCTCGACGAGGAGCGGAAGGCCGAGCTCGAGCGCTCGTCGCGGTCGGGCCGGCTCCTCAGAACCGACCCGGTCTCGCGTGACCGCTACCTCTTCTACACGGCCTGCACGCGGCCGACCCGGAGGCTCTATCTCGTCCGAGAGGCTGCGAGCGACGACGGAGGCCCGCGCGAGCCGAGCCCGTTCTGGGACGAGGCGCGCACGCTCTTCGCGCCGGAGGACGTCGAGCGCTGGACGCGGCGGCGCCGGCTGCCCGCGCTCACCTGGCCGATCGAGAGCGCGCCGAGCGAGCGGGAGCGCGTGCGCGAGCTCGCCAGGCTCGCCTCGTCCGACGCGCGTTCCGCCCGCCCGCTCGCGCGCGCCAACGGCTGGGACCGGCGGCTGGAGCGGGCCCTCGCCGCCTTCGAGCGGCCGACCCGCCTCACCCATCCGGCCGTCCTCGAGGAGCTCCGGCAGAAGACGAGCTTCTCCGTGACCGACCTGGAGCGCTTCACGGACTGCTCGTCGATCTGGTTCTTCGAGCGCGTCGTCTCGCCCAGGTCGATCGACGCGGAGGTGGACGCGCTCCTCCGCGGCAGCGTCGCCCACCAGGCGCTGTTCACGTTCTTCAAGGGCCTTCCGAAGCAGACGGGGGCCGAGCGCGTGCAGCCCGAGACGCTCGACGACTCGCTCGCGTTCATGCGGGAGTGCCTGGCCGCCGCGCTCGAGGCCCACGTGCGACCCGACCTGCCCGAGCTCGAGCGGCGCGAGCTCGAGGAGAGCCTGTCGCGCGACCTCGAACAGCTCGTGCGCAGCGAAGCCGAGTCGCCCTCGCCACTCGTCCCGCACCGCTTCGAGGTCTCGTTCGGCTCCGAGCGCTCCGCGCCCGAGCTGCAGCGCGGGCTCGACCTGGGCGGGTTCACCGTGTCGGGGAAGATCGACCGCATCGACCGCGACCCGTTCGGCGCGCGGGGGATCGTCCTCGACTACAAGTCAGGCAAGACCGCGGCCTCGGCGCGGAAGATCGAGACCGAGTTCCACCTCCAGATCCCGCTCTACATGCTCGTGCTGCGCGACCTCGTCGGGATCGAGCCGCTCGGGGGCGTCTACCGCGCGCTCGCGGGTGAGGGCCAGGCGCGAGGGCTGCTGCGGGCCGAGGCGCGCGAGGACGGCGTGCCCGGGTTCTCGCGCAACGACTACCTGGACGAGGAGGCGTTCTGGGGCCAGATCGACCGCGCGAAGGACCACGCCAAGGCGATGGTCGAGCGCATCCGCGCGGGCGACGTGCGCCACGACCCGAAGAACGGCTTCCCCTGCCCGACCTGGTGCGAGCTGTGGTCGATGTGCCGGGTGAGGCGGACATGAGCGACGTCGCTGTGGATCGGGCGCCGAACCTCGAGCAGCTCCGGGCGATCGAAGAGCCCGGGGTCGTGTTCGTCTCGGCCGGGGCCGGGACCGGCAAGACGACGGTGATCGTCGAGCGCTTCTGCCGCGCGGTCTGCGAGCGCGGGCTCGACGTCGACTCGATCCTCGTGATCACGTACACGGAGCGCGCGGCCGGCGAGCTGCGCGGCCGGATCCGGAAGCGGCTCGCGGAGCTCGGCCGGCACGACCTCGCGCGCCAGCTCGACGGCGCCTGGATCTCGACCATCCACGGCTTCTGCCGCCGCCTGCTCAAGGCGCACCCGTTCGCGGCCGGGATCGACCCGCGCTTCCGGATCCTCGACGACAGCCAGGGGCGCGTGCTGCGCGGCGAGGCCTTCCGCTCGGCGCTCGAGGAGTTCTGCGGCGACGATCCTGCGCGCCTTCGCCTGCTCGCCTCCTACGGCGGCCGGCGGCTGCGGCAGATGCTCACCGGCGTGCACGAGACGCTGCGCTCGTCCGGCCTGCCGCTGCGGCTCGAGGCATCCGGGGACCCGGGGCTCGCCGACAGGATCGAGGAGCTGCGGAGCGCCGCCGAGGCTCTCGGTCAGACCGATGCGCTGCGCTTTCTCGAGGGGCCGCCCGGGCCGGAGGCGCTGCTCGACCTCTCCGACCTCCGGGTGCGCGGTGGCGACGCGGAGGCGTACGAGGAGGCCCGGCGCGCCGTCGAGCAGGCCGCGCTCGAGGCGCTTGCGGTCCGTGACCGCGAAGAGCTCCAGGAGCTGATGCTCGCCTACGACCGCGCCTACCGCGCCGCGAAGGACCGCGAGTCCGCGCTCGACTTCGAGGACCTCCAGCTGCTCGCGCGCGAGGTCCTGGAGGAGCACGAGGAGATCCGCGAGCGCGAGAGCTGGCGCTTCCGCTCGGTGATGGTCGACGAGTTCCAGGACACGAACCGGCTCCAGTGCGAGCTCGTAGATCTGCTCGCCCGGGACGAGGGCGAGCTGTTCTTCGTCGGCGACGAGTTCCAGTCGATCTACCGCTTCCGGCACGCGGACGTCGAGGTCTTCCGCGAGCGGCGCGAGCAGGCCGGCGGCGTGCTCGCGCTGACACAGAACTACCGCTCGCGGCCCGAGGTCCTCGACGTGATCAACCACCTCTTCGCGGCCGACTTCGGCGACTCGTTCCGTCCGCTCGCCGCCGCGGGGCGCTTCCCTGACCCGGCGTTCGGCCCCGCCGTCGAGCTGCTCGTCACCGACAAGGACAGCTACCGGGAGACCGGCACCCACTGGCGCTCGGCCGAGGCGCGCCACATCGCGAAGCGCGTGAAGGCGCTTGTCGACGCCGAGGAGGCGACGCCGGGCGAGATCGTGCTCCTCTTCGCCGCCGGAACAGACGCACGGCTCTACGAGGAGGAGCTGCGAGCCGTCGGCCTACCGACGTTCCGCGCCACGGGCCGCGACTACTACCGCCAGCAGCAGGTTGTCGACCTGCTCGCCTACCTGCGCTTGCTGCACAACCGGTACGACGACGAGGCGCTCGTCTCCGTGCTCGCGTCGCCGTTCGTCGGCGTCTCGAACGACGCGCTCGTCCTGCTTCGCCGCGCCGCGCCGAGGCGGCCGCTGTTCGTCGGGCTCGAGAAGCAGCTGCCCGACGGGCTGTCCGAGCGGGACACGCGTCTGTTCCAGGCGTTCAGGCAGCGCTACGAGCGGCTCGCCGCCCAGACCCCGTCCCTCACGCTCGAGCGGCTCTGCGAGCAAATCGTGTGCGAGCACGACTACGACCTCGCGGTGCTCGCGCAATGGGATGGCCGCCGCCGCTACGCGAACCTGCGCAAGCTCGGCCGCCTCGCGCGCTCGTACGAGGAGCTGCGCGGCCCCGATGTCGAGGGCTTCGTCCGCTTCGTCGCCGAGCAGGACGCGGTCGGGGCCTCGGAGCTCGAGGCCGCCGCCGAGGAGGAGGGGACCGACGTGATCCGCCTCCTGACCATCCACTCGGCGAAGGGGCTCGAATTCAAGGTGGTCGTCGTGGCCGACGCGGGTCGCGACCGCGCGCGGCCAGACGCGGACGAGATCCTCTGCCTCCCGGACGGGCGGCTCGGCTTCCGCGTGGCCGACCCCGCGAGCGGCAGGCGCCTCTCGACCGCGGACTACGAGGACGTCAAGACTGCCGAGCGCGACGCCGAGGAGGCCGAGCGCCGGCGCCTCTACTACGTCGCGATGACCCGCGCGATCGACCGCCTGATCGTCTCCGGCGCGATCGGCGAGGGCCGCGCGGACGCGGCCACGCCGATCGGCTGGGTGCTCGAGCGGCTGGAGGCGACCGAGCTCGACGACGCCGAGAGCGGCCCCGTCGAGATCGACCGCGACGGGGCCCGTCTGCTGCTGCGCGTCGACCGCTACGTCGACGAGCCGGTCGACGAGCAGGCGGCGCCTGCCGCGGAGCAGCTCGAGCTGTTCGCTGTTTCGCCGAACGGTGACGCGGCCCTCGAGGCGCCGACGCTCGCGCCGCTTGCCGAGGTGCCCGCGCCGCCGCTCCACCGTGCACGCAGGCTGTCGTACTCGGCGCTCTCCCTCTTCGAGCGCTGCTCCTACCGCTACTTCGCCGAGCGGGTCGTGGGTCTGCGGCCGAAGGAGGCCGGGCTCCGGCCGGCGGAGGGCGAGGGAGGGCTCGCCGCGACCGAGATCGGCGATGCCGTCCACGTCCTGCTCGAGGAGGTCGACCTGCTCCGGCCGGAGACGCCCGCGAACCTCGACGAGCTCGTCGGCGATCGCTACCCGGACGTCACTGAGGAGGAGCTCGCCCGGATCCGTGCGTTCGTGACCGCGTACTGCGAGTCGGAGCTCGCGGCGCGGCTGGCCGGCCTCGACGGGGCTGCGGCCGAGCGGCCGTTTGCCTTCGAGCACGACGGCGTCCTCCTCCACGGCCGCCTCGACGTGCTGCACCGCGACGGCCCACGTGCCCTCGTCGTCGACTACAAGACGAACTGGCTCGAGGACCGCTCGCCCTCGGAGATCGTCGAGCATGATTACCGGCTCCAGCGCCTGGTCTACGCGCTCGCCTGCTTCCGCGCCGGCGCCAAGGAGGTCGAGGTCGTCTACCAGTTCCTCGAGCGCCCGGACGATCTAGTAACAGTCTGTTGCAAGGTCGAAGAGGTGGCGGCGCTGGAGGCGGAGTTGTCGAAGGCGATCGCCGAGATCCAGGCGGGCGAGTTCCGGCCGACGCCGAGCGAGTTCGTCTGCGCCGACTGCCCCGCGCTCGACCTCGTCTGTGCCGGTCCCCGCCTCCGCAACGCCTGATGGCGCGGAGCTACGTGGCCGAGGCGAGGCGGCGCGTCGGCCCGAAGCGGGAGCGCATCGTCCCGATCGTCGAGCGGCTCCTGGAGGAGCACCCGGACGCGACGATCGCACTGCGGTTCGGGAGCGACCTCGAGCTGCTCGTCTCGGTGATGCTCTCGGCGCAGACGACCGACGTGAACGTCAACCGCGTCACGGAGCAGCTCTTCCAGAAGTACAGGCGACCGGAGGACTACCTCGCGGTCCCGGTCGAGGAGCTCGAGAACGACATCCGGGCGACCGGCTTCTTTCGCCAGAAGACGAAGGCCTTGCGCGGGACGATGACGATGCTGATCGAGGAGTACGACGGCCGCGTGCCAAACCGGCTCGACGACCTTCTCCGCCTGCCGGGCGTCGCGCGGAAGACGGCCAACGTCGTCGTTGCCGAGCGGGGAGACGCGGTCGGGATCGTCGTCGACACGCACGTGCGCCGGCTGTCGCAGCGGCTCGGCCTGACCAGGCAGGGAGATCCGGTCAAGATCGAGCGCGACCTGGTCAAGCTGGTGCCGCGGCGCCTCTGGAACGTCTTCCCGCACCTCCTGATCTGGCACGGGCGCCGCGTCTGCATCGCCCGGAGCCCGCGCTGCGAGGAGTGCGTCCTGACCGACCTGTGTCCTGCAAGTCGGCTCGAAGTCGGCACAGTCGCGTCACACCGCGAGGCCTAGCCTTGGCTCGTGCGCTCGGTCCAGCTCGCGATCTACGCCGACGCGCTTGCCGGTGAGGCGGCGAGCATGGCGGCGCGGGCCGAGCGTGCCCGCTCGCGTCTGAGCCAGGTCGCGATCGAGAAGCGGGCGCGCGCCGAGGTGGGCGAAGGCGCGATCGAGCGGCTCGAGGCGTTCGGCCTGCTCGGGATGATCGACGAGCCCGCGGCCCGGGCGGAGCTGCGCGAGCTCGAGTCCACGCTCGAGGCGCTGGAGCAGCTGCAGGCGTGGGTCGAGGCGGAGCTCGCCCTGACTAGCGCGGCGTGAGCGCGACGAGGAGTCCGCCGTCCTCGTCGTAGGCCGGGAAGAAGTCGGCCGTGACCGCCTTGATGTGCCCGACGCGGGTCTTGAGCTCGAGCTGCTCGCCCATCCGGCGAACGCCCCACTCGAGCGCGACCTGCGCCGGGTTCTGCCCGTCGAAGCCGGTCAGCCCGAGCGCCTCGACCACGTCGCGGCCCATCAGCTCCTGCTCGCGGTACCCCGACAGCTCGAAGACGTCGCGGCCAGCAGCGAGCACCCGCGCCTCCTGGTCGCACACGACGAAGCCCGTGCTCGGAGCGGGGTAGTAGTCCTCGAGCAGCTCGAACAGGAAACCGAACCCGCAGTGGTGGCAGGCGACCGCGTCGCGGGTCAGGCCCTCGCGCCGGTCGTGGTCGATCGAGCGCTCCTTGCAGTTCGGGCAGATGAAGTACGGCACGCGACCATCGTAGTGGGAGCGCCGCGAGTCACAGCCAACCCTTGCGCCGGTAGTAGACGATCTGAAGAACGGTCGTCGCGAGGATCCAGGCCCACGACCACCAGTAGCCGAAGCCCCAGTGGAGCTCGGGGATGTGGCGGAAGTTCTGACCGTAGAGACCGACGATGAACGTCGGGAGAAGCAGGATCGAGGCGACCGCCGTCAGCCGCTTCATGACCTCGTTCTGGTCGTTCGCGATCTTTGCCTGGCTGTAGTCGCGGACCCCGGCGACGAGGTCGCGCGAGAGCTCGAGGCCGTCGCTCGCGCGCAGGAGCTTGTCGTAGGCGTCGGCGAAGTGGAGCTGGACGTCCGGCGTGAAGATCTTCGCCCCCTCGAGCCCGATCCGCCCGTCCACGACGCGCCGGACGGCGTCCCTCGTCGGGGCCAGCGTGCGCCGGATGTGCAGGAGGTCGTGGCGGAGGCCGGAGATCCGCTCGCGGACCCGAGCGGCCGGCCAGTCCTCGACGTTGTCCTCCAGCTCGTCGATCTCGTCGTTGAGCGCGTCGATCAGATCGAGGTAGCGCTCGGCGATGTCGTCAACGAGGTGGTAGAGAACCATGCCCGGCTTCGTCGTGCCGCCGTCCGCGTCGCAGGTCGCGTGGACGTCGCTCGTGTCGTACGGCTCCTCGCCGGGGGGCGTCTTCCGCACGGTGAGCAGGAGGCCGAGAGCCAGGACAATGTCGATCTCCTGGTAGTAGACGCGATCCTCCTCGGGGACGGCGACCGCGACGAGGACGACGCCGAAGACGTAGTCGCCCTGGCGCTCGATCGTCGGCCGGGGCTCGTCTTCGTGCTTCGCCGGCTCGAGCAGGCGGGCGATCGCGCGTGGATGAAGCATCGGCCCGAAACGCCGTTGCAGCTCGGCTTCGTCCGGATCGACGAGGTCGATCCACTGGGCCTCGGCCATCCGCCGAGGCTAGCGAGGGACCCGGCTAGACCTCGGCGGCTTGGGGCTTCGGCACCACCATCGCGGCCCCCTCGCGCGCGGAGAGCCAGCGCTCGGCGTCGAGCGCGGCCATCGTGCCGCTCGCTGCGGCCGTGACCGCCTGCCGGTACGTGTGGTCGACGACGTCGCCGGCGGCGAAGACGCCCTCGATGTTGGTGGCGGTCGAACCGGGCTTCGTCACGAGGTAACCGGCTTCGTCGTGGTCGAGCTGGTCGAGGAAGAGCTTCGTGTTCGGGTCGTGCCCGATCGCGACGAACACGCCATGCGCCGCCAGCTCGCGCGTCTCGCCGGTCGAGAGGTCGCGGATCAGCACGCCGCTCGTCTGACCGCCGTCGGAGGTCACGTGCTCGACGACCGCCGGGGTGACGAACTCGATCTTCTCGTTCGCGCGGGCGCGGTCGAGCATGATCGGCGACGCGCGGAACTCGTCGCGGCGGTGAATCAGGAAGACCTTGGTCGCGAACTTCGTCAGGAAGATCGCCTCCTCCATCGCCGAGTCGCCCCCGCCGACCACCACGACGTCCTTGTCCCGGAAGAAGGCCGCGTCGCAGACCGCGCAGTAGGAGACGCCCTTGCCCTGGAGCGTCCGCTCCGACTCGAGGCCGAGTTGCCGGGCGCTTGCGCCGGTCGCAACGATTGCGCTCTCGGAGACGTACTCCTTCTCGCCGACCCAGACCCGAAACGGGTGCTCGCTGAAGTCCACTTTCGTCACGTCGTCCGTGACGAACTCCGCGCCGAAGCGCTCGGCTTGACGCCTGAAGTCCTGCATCATCTGCGGGCCGAGGATCCCGTCGGGGTACCCCGGGTAGTTCTCGACGTCGCTAGTGATCATCAGCTGGCCGCCCCAGGCGAAGCCCTCGATCACGAGGGGCTCGAGGTTTGCGCGCGCAGCGTAGAGCGCGGCCGTGTAGCCCGCGGGGCCCCCGCCGATGATGATCAGCTCCCTCATCTGCTCCTCCATCTGTACCGAAGTATTAAACGTTTGCGACCGGTCGAGCCTTCCTCGGGGTGTGCATACAATCGGTCGATTTCCGCGACGGGAGGGGATGGGCTGGCAACGACCGTAACCTGGGAGGGGCTGCGCGACCTCGCGCTCTTTCGGGCCGAGAACGGGTGCGCGATCAGCTTCTACCTCGACCTCGATCCGAGCGGGTCGCCGACCCGCGGCGAGGTCGAGACCCGTGCTCACGCACTCGTGGACGAGATCGAGCGCTCCGACATGGCCACGCGCGCCCGGCTGACGCACGAGCAGCGGCAGGGGCTGAAGGACGACGCGGCCCGGCTGCGCGCGTTCTTCGAAGAGGACTTCAGCCGCGAGGGATCGCACGGCTTCGCGGTCTTCTGCGCGGGTCTCGACAATCTCTGGCGACCGCTGCCGCTGACGGAGCGCGTGCCGGATCTCGCGAAGGTCGGCGGCGCCCTCTACCTCGAGCCGCTCGTACCGCTCGTCGGCAGGGGGGAGGGCGCGCTCGTCGCGGTCGTCGGGCGGGAGCGCGGCGACCTCTACCGGCTCAGCGGAGGGCGTCTCGAGGAGCTCGTCGAGCATTTCGACGAGCAGCCTCGGCGCCACGATCAGGGCGGCTGGTCGCAGGCGCGCTTCCAGCGCCACGTCGACAAGCTCGTCCAGGACCATCTACGGGACGTCGCCGAGCTGATCGACCGGGAGCTGCGCCGCTCGCCCGGGCCGCGCCTCGTGATGGTCTGCGCCGAGGAGACGCGCACCGAGCTCGAGGAGGCGCTCTCGCACGACGCACGCGATGCGATCGTCGGCTGGACCGCTGCGGAGGCACACGCGGGGCCGGCCGAGCTGCTGGAGGTGGTCGAGCCGGTGCTCGACGACTGGCGCGCGAAGCAAGAGACCTCGGCGGTGGAGCGCTGGGCCGAGGAGGTCGGACGGAACGGCCGCGCCGCCGCGGGCTGGGCGGCGACGCTCGAAGCTGCCTCGGACGGTCGCGTCGATCTTCTGCTCTTCCAGAACGGCGCCGAGCGGGCCGCGTGGGAATGCCCCGCCTGCGGGCGGATCAGCCTCGAGGCCGGCGCGTGCCCGCTGGACGGGACCCGGATGGAGGGGACACGCGACGGGCTCGACCTCGCTGTGCACCAGACGCTTGCCCACGGCGGCAAGGTCTGGGCGCTGCGCGAGCGCCGCGACCTCGAGCCGGTCGAGGGCATCGGGGCACTGCTCCGCTACTGATTCCCTTCCAACTCGCGAGCGTGGCGCCGGTCGCTCCCGGCCCTTCGCAAGAGACGTTCCCTGGAGAGAGGGGAACAGCCGACCCGGGCGAGGGTGTTCAGGAATACTCTCGGTGATGGCCTCACTTGCCCGCGCGATCCTGGAAGAACACCTCGAGCGCGGCGAGCTCGTTCCCGGACAGGAGATCGGGCTGCGCGTCGACCAGACGCTCGCGCAGGACGCGACCGGGACGATGGCCTGCATGCAATTCGAGCTGTTCGGGGTCGACCGCGTTCAGGTCGAGACAGCCGTCGTCTACGTCGACCACAACATCCTCCAGATCGACTTCAAGAACCCGGACGACCACCGATTCCTGCAGGCGATGGCCGCGCGCTACGGGCTCTGGTTCTCGCGGCCCGGCAACGGGATCTGCCACTACGTCCACTGCGAGCGCTTCGCCACTCCGGGCAAGACGCTCGTCGGCGCCGACAGCCACACGACCCAGTCCGGCTCGTGCGCGATGATCGCGATCGGCGCGGGCGGCCTCGACGTCGCCGTCTGCATGGCCGGTCACCCGTTCGAGCTGCCGTGTCCGCGGATCGTCGGCGTGTTCCTCGAGAACGAGCTCAACCGGCCCTGGATCCAGGCGAAGGACGTCATCCTCGAGCTCCTGCGGCGGCGTACCGTTCGGGGCGGACGCGGGGCGATCTTCGAGTTCACCGGGCCCGGCGTCGCGACGCTGAGCTACACGGAGCGCGGGACGATCGCGAACATGATCGCCGAGCTCGGCGCGACCGGAGCGGTCTTCCCGGCCGACGAGGAGACCCGGGCCTGGCTCGCCGAGCAGCAGCGCGAGGAGGACTTCGTCGCGCTCGACACGGGCGATACCGGCGACTTCGACGAGGAGGAGCACATCGACCTCGCCGAGCTCGTCCCGCTCGTGGCGAAGCCGTCCAGCCCCGACAACGTCGTGCCGGTGGACGAGCTCGTCGGGACCGAGCTGACGCAGGTCTGCATCGGCTCGTCGGTCAACTCGTCGTACGAGGACCTCGCGGTCTGCGGCGCGGTGCTCCGAGGCCAACGGCTCTCGGAGAAGCTGATCTCGGCGACGGCCACTCCCGGCTCGCGTCAGATCCTCGACCAGATCACCCGCTCCGGGACGTACGTCGACCTGCTGATGGCTGGCGTGCGCATGCTCGAGCCGGCCTGCGGGCCGTGCGTCGGCATGGGCCAGGCGCCGCCGTCGGGCTCCGCCTCGCTCCGGACCTTCAACCGCAACTTCCCCGGGCGGAGCGGAACCGCGGACGACCAGGTCTACCTCTGCTCGCCGGCCGTGGCCGCGGCCTCGATGCTGACCGGCGTGATCTCGGACCCGCGCGAGCTCGCCGACGTCGTACTGCCCGAGCGGCCGCAGGCGCGTCCCGAGGTCGTCCAGAAGCACATTCTCGAGCCGGTCCCGGCCGAGGAGGCCGCGTCGATCACGATCCCGCGCGGGCCGAACATCAAGCCCCCGCCCGAGCAGCGGCCGCTGCCGGACGAGCTGGAGATGCGGGTGCTGATCGTCGCGCCGGACGACATCTCGACCGGCGACCTCTCACCCGACGGCGCGACCGTGATGGCCTACCGCTCGAACGTCCCGGCGATCGCCGAGTTCACGTTCCAGCACCGCGACAAGGAGTTTCCGCGCCGTGCGCACGAGTGGCGCGGAGGGTTCATCGTCGCCGGCGACAACTACGGGCAAGGCTCGAGCCGCGAGCACGCGGCCCTCGCGCCCGCTCAGCTCGGGGTGCGGGCCGTTATCGCGAAGAGCTTCGCGCGCATCCACCGGCGCAACCTGATCGCGCAGGGCATCGTGCCGCTGCTCTTCAAGGATTCGGCCGACTACGACAAGGCCGAGCTGGGGCAGACCTGGCGGATCTCACGGCTCCACTCGATCGCCGAGGGCGAAGACGACCTCGAGACCGAGATCGAGGGAGTCGGGACGATCACGCTCACGCACGACCTGCTCCCGCGCGAGCGCGAGATCGTCGTCGCCGGCGGCCTGATCCGCTACCTCAAAGAGCAGCAGCCGGCCGGCGTCTAGCTAAGACGGCCGCACCGGCAAAGCCGGCACGGCCTCTACGGTCGGCGTCGCAAGCGAGCGCCTCAGGCCGCGTCTACCGCGCGCGGAAGCTCGTGCGCCTCGGCCGGCAGCTCCGCGGGCGCCTCGGCTGCCTGGTCGAGCTTCGTCTCGAACTTCCCGAACCGCTTCTCGGACTCGACGAACTTCTTCTGCGCGCGGTCGAGATGCGTCCCGACCAGCTCGAAGTCCTCCTTGAACTTGCCGAAGTCCGTCCGCAGCTGCGCCACGTACGCCATGACCTCCTCCGCGTGCTGCTCGATCTGGAGGCCCTTGAGCCCGAGCACGATCACCTGCAGGTAGGCGGTCAGCGTCGTCGGCGAGACCGGCAGAACCCGCTTGCCGTTCGCGTACTCGAGCAGCGCGCCGGTCTTGCCGCAGGCGAGCTCGTAGTAGATCGCCTCCGACGGGAGGTACATGAACGCGAAGTCGTACGTGCCCTCGTCGGGCCGGATGTACTTGGCGGCGATCGCGTCGACGTGCCCCTTCACGTCGCGCGCGAAGAGCTTCTCGAACTGCTGCCGCTCGATGTCGTTCTCCGCGCCGACCATCCGCTCGAAGTTGTCGAGCGGGAACTTGGAGTCGATCGGGACGATCCGGTCGACCACGATCGCGGCATCCACGCGCTCGCCTCCCTCGAAGCCGTACTGCAGCGCGTAGGCCGTGGGCGGGAGGCGGTCTGCGAGGAGGTTCGCGAGCAGCAGCTCGCCGAACCCGCCGCGCGCCTTGGGTGGGCGCAGGATCTGCTGCAGCTCCCGCAGCCCTTTCGCCTGCTCGGCGAGCTGCTCCGTCGCTTGGCCGACCGCGCCGAGCTGTTTGTGGATCGCGTTCGTCTGGGCGCTCGCGTGCTCCATTCGGCGGTCGACCTTCAGGTCGAGCTCGCCGAGCCGCCGGTCCATCGTCTCCGTGATCGCCTCCAGGCGGCCGTCGACCTCGGCGTTGCGCGCCGCGAGGATCCGCTCCAGGACGCGCGCCAGCCAGAGGGCGAGCGCGACGCCTCCGATGACGAGCACGACCGTTGTGGCGAGCACGAACATGAGCCGACGAACCCTAGGCGAGGGGTCGGACGGCGCAGTCGAAAAGGCTCCAGAAACGCCAGATCCGGACGACCTTGCGGCCCTCCGGATCTGACCGGAGGAACGTACTCGGTCGGGGACGCGGCTGTCAAGTACCTCGGAGGCTGCTGGTACCATCGCGCGGGCCAGTTGGCCAAGAAGTCCCGCACACCGACCCCTCCGAGGAAGATCCAGGCGCCGCAGCGTCGCGCGGAGACGCGCCGCAAGCGCACGCCCGAGGAGAAGCGCACGCTCTACTTCGCGATCGCCTTCGCCGCGTCCGGCATCGCCGCGATCGCGATCGTGCTCCTCGTTCTCTCGCTTTTCGGCGGGAAGAGCAGCTCGGCGAAGTCGTTCGACGACGCCAACCTGGTGGGGCTCCAGACGGGGCCGGCGCCGTGGAACGCAGGCGTCGACCACCTGCCCGACCGGCTGAAGCCGCTCGGCGTGCACGCGCTCGGCGCCGAGGGCGAGGTCGTGCACATCCACCAGCACATGGACATCTACGTCGACGGCAAGCACATCAGGGTCCCGACCGGCGTCGGCATCTACGACGGCCAGTTCCTGACCGAGCTGCACACACACGACTCGAGCGGGATCATGCACCTCGAGTCCCCCAAGAAGGCCACGTTCACGCTCGGCCAGTTCTTCGGCGTGTGGGGCGTCCGCCTGACGGATGAGTGCATCGGCGGCTACTGCAGGCCGAAGACGCCCTGGAGGCTGTACATCGACGGCGTCGAGTACAAGGGCGACCCGAGCCAGCTGACCCTGAAGAAGCACCAGGAGCTCGCGTTCGTGATCGGCAAGGCGCCGAAGAACGTCCCCTCGAGCTACAGGTTCCCGGCCGGCGTCTGACGCTTCGGCCAGGGCTATCCTTGCCCGGCCGGGGTGGCGAAATTGGTCATACGCGCCTGACTTAAAATCAGGTGTCCCCACTGGGGGCGTGAGGGTTCGACTCCCTCCCCCGGCATGATTCGCCGAGCAGGGCGGCACTAGACTCCGTTCGTGGCCGAGGTGCAGGAGGTTTCGCCCGGAGAGGGGCAGCTCGAATGGGAGACGCCGCTCTACCGGACGGCGCTCGCGCAGTACGAGCAGGCGCTCCCGCACGCGGACGTAGAGGAGTTCGTCTCCGAGCGCCTTCGCTACCCGGAGCGCTCGCTCGTCGTCAGCGTTCCGGTGAAGCTCGACTCGGGCCGCTGGACGGTCTTCCCCGGCTACCGCGTTCAGCACTCGACGGTGCTCGGCCCGACGAAGGGCGGCGTCCGCTACGACCACGAGGTCACGTTGGGCGAGTGCGCGGCGCTTGCGATGTGGATGACGTGGAAGTGCGCGCTGCTGCGGCTCCCGTACGGCGGGGCGAAGGGCGGCGTCCGCTGCAATCCGCACGAGCTCTCGGTCGACGAGTTGCAGAAGATCACGCGCCGCTTCACCTCCGAGCTCCTGCCGATCATCGGCCCGCAGGAAGACATCCCGGCTCCGGACATGGCCACGAACGAGCAGACGATGGCCTGGATGATGGACACGTACTCGATGCAGGTCGGTCACGTCGTCCCGGAGATCGTCACGGGCAAGCCGGTCTCGCTGGGCGGCTCGCTCTTCCGCCACGAGGCAACGGGCGCCGGGGTGGTGATGGTGATCGAGCGCGCGTGCGAGCGTCTCGGCTGGGAGCTCGGCGCGCAGCGCTGTGTCGTGCAGGGGTTCGGCAATGTCGGCGGGATCGCGGCCGCGGAGCTCGAGCAGCACGGCGCGAGCGTGGTCGCCGTCTCGGACCTCTCGGGCGGCGTTCACGACGAGCGCGGTCTCGACATCTCGGAGCTCCGGGCATTCGTGGAGAAGAGCGGATCGCTCGAGGGCTACGTCGAGGCCGAGCGGGTCACGAACGAGGAGCTGCTCGAGCTTCCCTGCGACGTGCTGGTGCTGGCCGCGCGCGAGGACCAGGTCACGGGTGAAAACGCCGGGAGGATCCAGGCGCGTCTGATCGCGGAGGGTGCGAACGGCCCGACCTCGCTCGAGGCGGATGCGATCCTGGCCGATCGCGGAATCCCGATTCTCCCGGACGTCCTCACGAACGCCGGCGGGGTCACGGTCTCCTACTTCGAGTGGGTGCAGGACCTCGGGCGGCTGTTCTGGAGCCGCTCCGAGATCAGGGCGAAGCTCTCCGACCAGCTCGGCGACGCCTTCGACCGCGTGTGGGCGCTGGCCGCCGACCAGGGCATCACCCTGCGGGGCGCGGCCCTGGTGGCGGGGATCCGCGAGGTCGCGGGGGCGCTCAGCGCGAGAGGGATCTACCCGTGAACGACAAGGTTCGAGAGGCGATGATCCCCGAGCCGCTGACGCTCGATGCCTCGGCGACAGCTCAGCAGGCGGGCGAGCATCTGACGCAGCCGGACGTGCGGGCGGTCTACGTCTCCGACGGCGAGCGCTTCGTGGGCGTGATCACGCGCAAGACGCTCGTCCGCGAGGTGGTCGCGGCGGGCCGCGACCCGGCGTCGGCTCGGACGGGTGAGATCGCCGAGCCGCCGCTCTGGACCCTCGACTCAGAACTGCCGCTCGACGAGGCGTTCCAGTTCCTCGAGGAGCACGACGCCGAGCGCGTGCCGGTGGTCGAGAGCGGACGACTGGTCGGCGTGCTCTCGCGCAGCGTCCTACGCCGCCGGCTGGCCGAAGACGACCCACCGCCACCTCTAGAAGAGCTCTAGCAGCAGGTATAGGCGCCGGGAGGGGCTGCGCCTTCCTGTGGTTCAGGGAGTTGCGCCGCTTCGAGGGCCGCGCCGTGGAGCAGGTCTCGCTCGCTCACCTCGAGCTCGTCGAGGCGGTAACGGGCGAGCACCTCGTTGACGATCACGGCGCCCGCGACGATCACGGGCGCGCGCTCGGGCTCCAGGGCGCCGAGCTCGCGGCGCTGGGCGAGCGGGAGTGAGGCGAGGCGCTCGAGCTGCGTGGACACCGCCTCGCGCGAGAGCCGGTGGCCGTGTGTCCGCTCCGGGTCGTAGGCGCCCAGCTCGAGCGCGGCAAGGCTCGTCACGGTCCCGGCGACGCCGATCGCGTCTCCCGGCTCGAGCTCGGGCAACGCCTCGCGCGAGGCACGCGCAGCCGCCTCGAGCTCGCCGCCCGTGGGCGGATCGGAGTGGAGGAAGCGCTCGGTCAGGCGGACGCAGCCGATGTCGAGGCTCGACCGGCTCCCGGCGGTGATCAGCTCTGTCGAGCCGCCGCCGACGTCGAGCACGAGCGTGTCGTCGTCGAGGCCGCGCCCGTTCGCGACGCCGCGACGGGTGAGCTCCGCCTCCTGATCGCCGGAGAGCAGGCGCGTGGTGAACCCGTAACTCCACTCGATCTCGCCGAGGAACGCCTCGCCGTTCTCGGCGTCCCTGATCGCGCTCGTGCCGATCGCGAGCACGCGCTCGGCGCCGAGCTCCTCCAGCTCGCGGCGGTAGTCGGAGAGGACGTTGCGCACGCGCGCGATCGGGAGCGGGAGCAGCATCCGCCGCTCGTCGACGCCCTCGCCGAGGCGCGTGATGCGAAGCCTGCGGACGACCTCGTCGACCTGCCCGTCGTGGACGTCCGCCACGAGCAGCCGGGTCGAGTTGGTGCCGAGGTCGACAACGCCCACGCGCATCGTGATCCAAGCGTAGCCGCGCTATACTCGGCCGAGCGACGCGGGGTGGAGCAGTCAGGTAGCTCGCCGGGCTCATAACCCGGAGGTCGCAGGTTCAAATCCTGCCCCCGCTACTTCCGAGGCCCGTCACAAGCGGGCCTCTGCGTTGAGGCATTGCCGCCTCGGCTCGGGTACGAGCGCGCACGCGTTGCCAGGGGTGGGGCAGGCACTTTCAAAGACGGGAGCGACGGGGGTCGAGCCCGGACCCTACACCTCACGAGATTGAGATCCGTGGCTGAATCTCGAGACCGTTCGGGCGCGGAGGCGCAGCGCCGCGAGTCGGACCTGAAGCACACCGGCGGGTTCACAGAACGCGTCACCTCTCCGAGACACTGGGATGGAACAATTCTCCCGTGGCTGCCTGCTCCAGTTGCGGCGTACCGCTTCCCGTCGGGGCCCGCTTCTGCCCTAACTGCGCCGCTCCGGTCGCCCAGCAGCGGCGGAGCGAGGAGCGCAAGCTCGCCACTGTGCTCTTCGCCGACCTCGTGGGCTCGACGGAGATGGCCGGCGCCCAGGACGCAGAGCGGACGCGCGCGCTCCTCAACCGCTTCTACGACGCCATGGCGGGCGAGATCGCGGAAGCAGGCGGGACGATCGAGAAGTTCATTGGCGACGCCGTCGTCGCGGCGTTCGGTGCGCCCGTCGCACAGGAGGATCACGCCGTCCGCGCGCTTCACGCGGCGCTGTCCATGCAGCGGACACTCGAGGAGATCTTCGTCGACGGCCTCCGCCTGCGGATCGGGGTGAACACGGGCGACGTGGTTGTGGGCGAGCCGCGCGTCGGGAGCTCGTTCGTGACCGGAGACGCCGTCAACGTGGCGGCACGCCTCGAGCAGGGGGCGAATCCGGGCGAGATCCTCGTGGGTGAGCGCACGGTGTCAGCCGCGCGCAACGCTTTCGAGTTCGGCGCGCCCACGATGATTGAGGCCAAGGGGAAGGAGGGCGGAGTAGCCTGTCGCCGGCTGCTCCGTGCCGCGGCCCCGGGCCCCGAGGTTTCTGCCCCGGTCGGGAGGTTCGTCGGCCGCGAGCCGGAGCTGCAGGCTCTTCGAGGGGCCTACAGGCGCGCGCTCGAGACGAAACGGCCAATTCTCGTCTCGATCCTCGGCGAGCCGGGGATCGGCAAGAGCACGCTCGTGCGCGAGTTCCGCCGTTGGCTCGACGCGCAGTCGCCGGCGCCGGTCGAACGCGCCGGCCGCTGCCGGTCCTTCGGGCAAGCGAGCGCGTACTCGCCGCTCGGCGATATCGTCCGCGGCCATCCTGACCTGGCCGAGCGGTGGCCCATCCTGGGGATAGCACTCGGCCGGCCGGCGCCACCCGGCCTCCACCCGCTGGCGGTTGTCCAGCGTCTGCGCGGAGCGTGGCTTGAGCTCCTTGACGACCTCGCCGCAGCAGGGCCGCTCGTCGTGCTCGTAGAGGACCTGCACTGGGCAGAGCCTGAGTTGCTCGAGCTCCTCGGGGCCACCGGCAGAGCACAGGGCCAGCTGCTCGTTCTCGGTACGGCTCGCGACGCGATCGAGCTTCCCGCCGAGACGATCGCGCTCGAAGCGCTGCCGCCCGAGCATGCATCGAGAATCGTCGACGGCCTTGCCCCGGAGACGCTGGCGGAGAACGTGCGAGCATTTGTCGTCGAGCGCTCGGACGGCAATCCGCTCTTCGTCGAGGAGATCATGCGGATGCTGGCCGACCGGGGCCTGACGGACGAGATCCCGCGCGACCTCGTCGTCCCGGACACCGTCCAGGCGCTGCTCGCGGAGCGCATAGACCTGCTCCCGGCGGCCGAGAAGTCCGCCCTCCAGGCCGCCGCTGTAATCGGTCGGACATTCGCCGCCGCTGCAGTGCGCGAGCTGATCGAGGAGGAGCCTCGAGTCGAGGCCTTGGCGGAGCGCGGCTTTGTGCGAGGCGGCGGGGCCGAGCTCGCGTTCATGCACGCTCTCACCCGCGAGGTCGCGTACGGCAGCCTGACGACGCCGACGCGCGCGCGGCTGCACGCGCGCTATGCCGAATGGCTCGAGGTAGTGGGAGGCGGCCGGGATGAGGACGCGGCCGAGCTCGCGCACCACTTCGCCGAGGCCGTCCGTTCAGAGGACGTCGATCTTGCCTGGCCGGAGGAAGAGGACAAGGTGAGCCGGCTGCGAAGGCAGGCGGTCTCCTGGCTGCGCCGTGCCGCGACGCTGGCAGCCGGCCGGTACGAGATGAGGGAAGCGGTCGCACTCCTCGGGCGCGCGGTCGAGCTCGAGGCCGACTCGCAGACGCGCCGGGCGATCTGGGAGCAGATTGCCCGTGCAAACGCCCTCTACTACGACGGCACGGCGTTCGCCGCGGCGATGGAGCAGGCGATCGCGCTGGCCGAGGGGGACGACGAGCTCGCCGGCCTACATGCTGAGTTGGCGTTTCAAACCATCGGCCGGGCGGGCATGTGGGGCACGCCCCCACCCTCCGATCTCCTCGGCGGCTGGATCACGAGCGCCCTCGAGGTCGCGCCGCCCGACAGCCCCGCCCGCGCGAAGGCGCTCCTCGCGCGCTGCCGTTCCGACTACGACAAGTCGGCAGCCGACGCCGCGGAGGCGAGCCGGATCGCCGAACGGTACGGGGATCTGCTTCTGCGCGCCTACAGCTACGACGTCCAGGCCCTGGTTTCGTTCGCCCGCGGCGAGTACCGGCCGGCGCTGGAGTGGTGTCGTCGGTGTGCCGCTATCGCGGGCGACCTCGACGATCCCGATGCGGAAGCGTTCGTCTATGCAGCAGGTATGAACCCGGCGGTGGCGTGCGGAGAGCTTGAGGAGGCCAGGTGGTTCGCGCTCCGGCAGCATGAGGTAAACGCATCCCTCTCGCCGCATCACCGGCTGCACGGCTTCTCGGGAATACTCGAGCTGGAGGAGCTTCGCGGCGACTGGGCCGCCGCCCTCGCGCTCGAGGAGACCGTGCAGAGCGCTGTGGCCGAGAACCGGGGAACGCCGTGTATACGAAACTCCCGCTCGCTGCTCGTGTGCGCGCTCGCCCACGCGCATGTCGGCAACGAGCAGGAATCGCGCCGGCTTGAGGAGGAAGGCGAGGCGAACGCGATGACGGGCTACGGGACCGTTCTCGACACGCCGCGCCTGCAGCTCGCCCTCCATCGCGGCGATCTCGAAGCCGTTGAGTCGCTGCTCGGGGATCCGGCCGTCCGGGCATCGAACTGGTTCTACCTCAGCTCGATGGCCGCCCACCTGGACGGGCTTGCGGCGATCGGGGCGAGGGAGCGACTTGAAAAGGAAGCCGCGCCCGTCCTCCAGCCCGGCACCTACCTCGAGCCGTTCGCCCTACGCGCGCTCGGGCTCGTCCGCGAGGACGAGACGCTGGTCGCGCGGGCGGCCGAGCGCTTCGATGCGCTCGGCCTCGGCTGGCACGCCGACCGGACGCGCGGGCTTCAGTCTTCCCAGTAGTCCGGGAGGAACTCGACGTCGTCAAGACCGGCCTGGGGAGCGGCGATGGAGACGAAGACGGCGTCCTCCTCGCCGGCGGCCCGGAACGACCTCGCGGTCTCCGGAGCGACCCGGACCGCGGTCCACGGCTCGATGTCGACGACCTCGCCCTCGAACCGGCCCTGCGCCCGGCCGGCGACGAGGAAGTAGACCTCCTCCTGGACGGTGTGGCGATGACCGCGGCGGTGGGCGTGGCCCTCTGGCGCCCTCCAGCCTCCGCCGAAGCGCTCGTATGTGACGGCGAAGTTCTTCAGGCCGAGCGGTTCGCGCATGAAGCGAATCTCGAAGTGATCCGGGTCCATGCCGACCTCGGCCGCCACGTCCGGAACATCCTGCACGTGAACGATCGTGTAGTCAGCCAAAGCTTTCCTTTCTGCCGGCCGCTGCAGCGGCCGGCCGAGCCTACACCCTCCTCGGCTGCGAATCCGGCCCTCGCATCAGCGAGGGCCGGATTCGCGTGAGCTTCTCGTGCCGGCGATCGCTCCCGATGCCCTCAGTGCCGGTGCGACTTGATGCGGTAGCTCCCGTCCCAGTGCCAGAGGTCCGCCGCTGCGTCGTAGGTGACGTCGACCCTGGCCCGGAAGCCGCGGAACCGTCCCGTCCCGCCCGAGAGCGTGAGGACGCCGGACCCGGTCGTGTTCGAGAGTTTGACATGGCCGAATGCGCTGTTTCCCGGCCCGGCGTAGAGGTAGAGGTCCGTGTCGTAGAAGGCGGCGCTCGGGTCGTCCGCCTCCGCGTAGAAGACCTTCGAGCCGGCGCCGATCGCACTCAGGTTGGACGACGTGATCGTGCAGAAGCTACCGGGCTTGCCGTCGAAGTCCGGGTACACACACACCTTCGTGACGTGGAGAGCTCCACCTCGCGACGAGTGAGCGGGCTTGCTCGCGACACCCAGCGCGGAGACTGCCGTGACGCCCGCGGCCAACATGACGACCGCGATCAGCCCCGCGAAGCGCTTGATGATCTCGTGTCTACGCACTCCTCCTGCTCCTTTCTCGTTGGTCGTTCCTCGAGTCCCGAGCGTGGCACCGGAGTCGAGCGGTATCTGCGGTGGCACCCCCCGAATCGAGCGGGTGCCAGCACGGTGCCTGCCGTCTCAGCGGCAGTACCGGCGGACCTGGGCCGGAAACGCTTCGATGTCGATCGGCTTCTCGAGGTAGCCAGCGAAGCCGGCGGTCCTGAGCCAGGCAGGGTCGTCCTCGAGGGTCACCGACGTCAGCGCGACGACGGGAATCGACGCTGTCCGCGCCTGCTGGGCGAGCATCCTGGCGGCGTCCGTACCGTCCATGTCCGGGAGCCGGAGGTCCATGAGGACTACGTCGGGGAGATGCTCGTCGGCGAGTGCCACCGCCGCCTCGCCGGTCGTCGCCTCCAGCGTTCGGAATCCGGCCGCCGCCAACACCTCTCCGGCCAGCTTCACGTTCCTCGGGTTGTCGTCGACGATCAGGACGAGCGGGCCCGCCGCCTCGGTGCTCTCGTAATCTGGAGAAGCCAGCGGCACGGCCGTATCCTCTAGCCGTGGCGATCCGGGTCGTACTGGC
>Ga0335085_10001823_pt1 | contig 42660 bp, 58 predicted proteins | sample Lox_Sample_45_FD_206712 | JGI IMG/M metagenome (GOLD analysis project Ga0335085, IMG submission 206712) | Soil microbial communities from Loxahatchee National Wildlife Refuge, Florida, United States - Lox_Sample_4.5 | ecosystem: Environmental > Terrestrial > Soil > Wetlands | place: USA... | reverse complement strand
AAAGGGTACATAGATACCCTAGTTGGCGCTCTGTATTCCGCTCTCGGTATCACTGCCCTAAATCAAGCATTCGATCTCCTGTATGTCCTGGCGGCACAGTATGCCGACAACGCCATAAAGAATTGGGCCAGCCCCGGCACATACGATTTGACCGCGCACGGCTCGCCAACATTCACCTCTAACCAGGGCTATGCAGGCGACGGTTCCGCGGCGTATTTCGACACTGGCTGGCAGCCCGGCACGAATGCTGTAAAGTTCACTCGTAACTCCGGTAGTGTTGGCGGCTACAATAGAACGAGCCGAGCAGCAGCAGATAAAATGTTGCTCGGATGTGGAACGGCGGCAGCGACAAAATCAATAAAGATAAATCCTAACTTCGGCAGTAACTATTATTTTAATGTAAATGCCAGTACGAACCAAGATGTGTCCAATACGACTTCGCAAGGCATGTTTATAGGCTCCAGAACTGCTAGCTCGACCACTGTTCCGTATATAAATGGTTCTGCCGGTTCGACCGATGGCACTGCTTCCGTGGCTACAGCAGCGGTCAATCTGCTGCTGCTGGCCTACAACAATAATGGCACAGCACAAGAGTTTTCTTCCGACCAGATAGCAATTGCTTTTGCGGCGAGCGGGATGACTGGCACTCAAGCTGCCGCGGTATCTACAGCATTCAACAACTACATGACTTCGCTAGGGACGAATGTGTACTGATGTCCTACATTACAACAAGTGAAACGGGTATAGCCAACCGGGCGATCCAATTCTCAACCGGCGGCAACCCGCTGACCAATCTCTGGACACAGACGACCAAGACCGCCGTCGAAATCCAGAATTGTTACCATTCGTTACGGCGCGCTGAGTTGCGCCGCAATGTCTGGCGCTTCGCCATCCGCACGACTATCCTTCGCGCGCTTGATGCTACCAGCCGCCTTGTCACCTTTGGTGCGTGGGCATCCGGCACGACTTACGCCGTCAACGATGTGGTGCTCGGCAGCGATGGCCGCATCTACTACTCCAAGGTTTCCGGCAATACGGCTCACGATCCGAGTACGCGCTTGTTCTCGTACTGGGGCCTGTACTTTGGCCAAGACGCCGCATTCGAGATGATAACGACTTTCTCGACAGCAATCACCTATGACACCGGCATGTCCTCGGTCGGTAGCAACGGCGATGTCTACACCTCCCTGTCGGATGGTAATGTCAATCACGATCCGACGACAGACGGCGGCGTGCATTGGGCATTGGACACGACCGGCTTGGAAGCCTACAGCGCGTCCGGGGGCGTATCGTTCTATGCCGGCGAACTCGTCTATATTGGACGCAACGTCTACCTGTCGCTCATCAGCGGCAATACGAATATCCCGCCCTCTGCCGGCAACTGGCTGGCACTCAGCACGGCGCCATCGCTCTCGGCCACGAACTTCATCTATCCTATCGGCACCGGCCCGTCGAGCAACACGGAAACCCGTAATGCCTTTCGGCTGCCGAATGGGTTCCTTCGAGAAGCCCCGCAGGCGCCAAAGCAGGGCAGCCAGCAATGGCTCGGCGCTCCGTCGAAGCTGACCTACGACGATTGGGAGTTCGAGAACGATTACCTCACGTCGAACACACCGGGGCCGATCGCGCTCCGCTTCGTGGCAGACATAGACGACCCATCTCTGTTCGATCCCATGTTTGCGGAAGGTTTCGCCGCGCGTATCGGCCACGCCATCACGCAGCCGACGACGCAGAACGCCGCGCTCCGGGCTTCCATTCTTGGCGAGTACACCGGCTTCATGACCGAGGCACGGCTGGTGAACGGCATCGAGACTGGCCCAACCGAGCCGCCGGAGGACATGTACATTCAGGTTCGTTACTGATATGGCCCGCGCGACATACCTTCAGAATAGCTTCTTGGGCGGCGAGTGGGGGCCAAAGGCTGCGCACCGCATCCACGACCCGAACTACAAGCGGGCGCTGGATACGTGCCTCAACGCCATGCCGGATGCCAATTCCGAGGTCTGGCTGCGGCGCCCCGGGCTCATGTATGGCTGCCACACTCGCAAGGGCCTACCGGCGCGCGTCATCTCGTTCGACTTCAACTTCAGCGATCCGTACAACCTGATCCTGAGCGATGGCTACCTGCGCATCCTGAAGGGGCTCGGGCCGCTTCTGACGGACGATCAAGTTATCATCTCGTCCATGAACACAGCGACGCCGCTTCAGATCACGGTGACGGGCAATCTGCCGTCCGGCTGGGCCGATGGGGATACGGTCATGCTCGGGCTTGGCGGCTCGCCGTCAACGGTCCCGCAATTAGCCGGGCGCCAGTTCACCCTCCAGAGCGTCTCGACCTCGACCTTCACCCTGTACGATAGCTTCACCGGTGAAGCCGTGGATGGCAGCTCCGTGGCGTATAGCCAACCAGCCGGCAGCCTGGATCAAGTCTACAAGATATTCGAACTGACTACGCCATGGGGCAGCGCCGACAACTGGAACTCCGTTCGCGCGGTGCAGACGCCAGGCGTGTTGACCCTGTTCCAAGGCGAGACGCAGCCTCAATCGCTCACTCTCACTAACGGCGCTTTCGAGCTTGACGCGCAATCCTTCTCCGATGGCCCGTATCTTGACATCAATACCACGACCACAACCGTAACGCCGAGCGCCGAGACAGGCAGCGTCACGTTGACCTTCAGCTCGACGGCAGGTATCAACGACGGCGCCGGCTTCTCCAATGGCGACGTAGGCCGCCTCGTACGCATCCAGAGCGCGCCCGCCGCGTGGAATAGTGGGACGACCTATGCTACCGCGGCCACCGTGCTCGGCAGCGACAACAACATCTACACCAGCGTCATTGGCGGCAACACGGATCACGATCCGACAACCGACGATGGTACCTACTGGGTATTGTCCGGCACTACAGTCGTATGGTCCTGGGCCGAGATTACGGCCATCACGTCAACCACCGTCGTCACGGCGACGATCGAAGGCGAGGATTTGACATCTACGGCAGCGACTACGCAATGGCAGCTTGGCGTCTACTCCAATGGAACCGGCTGGCCGACCTGCGGCGTCTACCATGAAGGCCGCTTATGGATTGCCGGGTTGAACTCCAACCGCATCGACGCCAGCGTGTCGAACGACCCATTCAACTTTGCGCCGACTGGAAGCGACGGCACGGTGGCGGACGCCAACGCAATCAGCGCTGTGATGAACGCCGCCGACAACAATATCATCTACTGGCTGCTCTCCACCGACCGCGGCATCCTCGTTGGTGCCCGCTCTGGGGAGTGGCTCATCCGCGCGACCCAGATCGGCGATCCGCTCTCGCCATCCAACATCCAATGGAAGCAGACCTCGACATACGGTTGCGCCAACATCGAGCCGCTCAAGGCGTCGAACACTCAGGTCTTCGTCCAGCGAGAAGCGCGCAAGCTGCTCGACTATTATGACTATCCATACGGCGAGGTTGCCGGCTGGGACGCTACGAACCTGGCCAAGTACACGAGCCATTTGACCGGCAGCGGCATAGCGGAAATCCGTTGGCAGCAAGAGCCGTCGATGAACATATGGATGCGGATGAACGACGGCTCGCTCGTCGGCGCCACGTTCAACCACGAAGCCGACCAGGCCAACAACTTCAACGCCTGGCACAAGCACGAGCTTGGTGGCGGGCGCACGGTCACAAGCATTTCGTCCGGGCCGACCTTCGACGGGCTCGGCACCACGCTATACGCCGTGCTCTATGACCCGACCAGCGGTTACTATACGGTCAACGGCATGGCGCCGGTTTTCGACGAAGGATACCAGAACTATGAAGCAATCTTCGTGGACGGCATCGCTTCTCCAGCGTGTTCGAGAGAACTATCGACTGATAACGGGGATAGCATCAATGGCCTTCGGATTAGTGGTCTTTCTGTCGTTGATGGCCAGTCTGTTTCTGTGTTCCTGGGCGGTCTTGATCTGGGAGATTATACAGTCTCTACGGATCACATCGACATACCATATACGGACACGTTTACGGAAGCGTTCCTCGAAGGGCTAGACGGCAGCTATGGCCAGTACTCTCTGACCGTCTCGCCGCCATCCAGCGTCGGCTTTACGTCGGCATTCATCATGTGGTACCCGTATCCTGACGGCCAGACCACGGTTCTTGGCTGGAACGCGGACCAGAAGCGCGGTCTACTTCATGCCTTCCTAAACGACGGCTCGGGCGGTATCGGCGTGTGGTGCGTCTACGATCTCGTCAAAGGCACACTCTTGCGCAGCGCTACGCTGCTCGAAGTCTTCGGCGGCTATGCCAACGATGTTGTGACGGACAACTTCACGCAAGACCCGTCGATAGGCTATGACGGTAATCTCTACTGCAACACCGGCAACGGCAACAACAACGTCCTGTGGAAGCTGGACAGCACGACGCTCAGGGTCGCAGGGCGCTTCGGCACCGACAACAACACGCTGACGAACAGCTTCTCCGGGTTCGAGCATATCGACTACGGCATAGGCCTACGCGATGCCGATGTGTCTGCCGACGTGGCGGACGGCGGGCAGTTCGGCAATTATCTCATCGGCAAGTGCGAGTTCGGCGATATTGTCGTCCTCAATACAGGCTCCATGACCGGCCAAGGATGGGCGGCGGCTGCCAAGTTCGGCGGCGGTCAGACCTACGTGGCTAAGATGAATGATACGACGGCCTATGTCCTTGGCTATACAGCCACGACCTACACGCTGTCCAGCCTGCAAATCCAAGCCGGCAAGATCGTCATAACTCAAATCGGCACCATCGGGTTGTCGTCGATAGACGCTACCTGGACAACTACGCCCGTCTCGTTAGCAACATACTTCACGGCCGATGTGACGAATAACAGCTTGATCCTGGTCTCCAACAACAGCGGTGCCGCGTCGAGCCACAAAGGCTACTTCATGAAGGTCAGCACGTCCAACGCGGCACTGAGCAACAAGCGGGAAGACGATAGCGCGACGCTGGAGTTCTCGCCCAAGAGTTTCGACCCGATGAGCAAGCGCGGAGTTCTGCGTTGGGCTCTTAGCGGCGATCCTTGGAAGATCAACACTATGTTGGTGGCGGATACCACGATCTCGTCCAGCTCCAACCTCAACGGCTCCATTCTCGGGTTTCAGGATAACGTGTACATACCCGAGGTAGATGCCACTGTCGGCATCCTCGAATGGACGGTGAACTCCGGAGACCTGACGCTCATCGGCACGACACCAACCGGCGGCAATCAATTGGCCATGTATGGTAACACCGGGCCCTCCATCGCCGACGTGGCGGATTGGCCAGCCGGTCAGCAATTCGTCGTGCCCGCCAGCATCGGCGTCACCTATACATCGGAAGGTAGATTGCTGCGGCCAGACACGCCGGACGGCGGCGCTGCCAACGGCCCGGGCTTCGGCAAGAAGAAGCGCAACCACAAGTATTCGATTTCCGTGGTCACTACCCAAGGCTTGGAAATCGGCTCGGATTTCACTACAATGGACGCCGTACCCATGGCCGACGACGCGGGCAATGTCACCAGCGCGCCGACACTGTTTACGGGCGTCGTGACGCAGAACCTTCAGGGCGAAGAGGACTTCGACGCTCAAATAAGCTGGCGTGCCACTCGGCCTTACCCAGCAATCGTGGCCGGCATTGGCGGTCACATAGAAACGAATGACGGGTGATCCATGGCGGCAGATTTTTTCGGAGCGGCTGGCGATCTTATAGGCGGCGTTACCGACTTCTTCTCGGGCAGCGCCGAAGCGGCAGGCGCCAAGTCTGCGGCCGGCTATTACACGCAAGCCGCTCAGATCACGCAGCAGGCGACAGCGCTCAAGGCCATCCAACAACAGCGCCAGTTTTACCAAGTGCAGGGCGCGGCGCAGGCGCAGATCGGCGCAAGCGGGCTGGCATCGAGCGGCAGCGCGGCAGATATTCTCAGAGCGAACGCACAGCAAGGGTCAATGGCAAAGGCAATGGTCGAGCAGCAAGGGCGCATCCAAGAACAGGCCTATCTTGGCCAAGCAGGCGAAGCGCAGCAGGAAGCCGCAGCGTCCAAGTCTAAAGGCAAGGGCGGTCTGCTTGGCGGCGTCGTCAGCGCAGCAGGAGCGGTATTCGGAGCATAATATGCCACAAATAGAAGAGTATAACAACACTGAGAACCTGAGCGGCCAGCCGTTCGAGGGCGCAGCCTATTCCATGTTCCGTCTCGGGCGCGCGGAAGCCGAAGCCATCCAGCAGGGCGGCAATGCTCTGCGCCAAGGCGTCAACGCCGTTGACCAGCATATCGCGCGGGCGGAGACGAATAAGATCGCCACGAATGCCGCCCAGATGAACCAAGACCTGTATGCGCAATGGCAACAGGTCAAACAGAATGCCGACCCGAATGACCCTAATGTTGCCAAGAAGTTCTACGAGGAAACAGTCCAGCCGGCGCTTGAGAAGGCGACTGACGGCTATATGACGCAGGCCGGCCAGGATGCCGCGCGCCGCACTGCCGCTTCTTTGAGCACAACGTGGTTCGAGCATACTGCCGCCGACCAAGCCAATATGGACGCCGCCGCGGTGAGCAATGCCGCCGCCGGAGTGACCGATAGTGCAAGTTCCGCGGCCTACAGCGACCCGGCATCGCTTCATCACCAGCTCGATCTGATCCAATCCACGATCGGCCCACTGGCAGATAGCCATAATGCGGGCTCCGCAGCTAAAGAGAAGCTGATCCGCGAAGCATCATCTAAGGTGGTCTACTCGGCCTACCTTGGCGGCATCGACAAGAACTCGCAGCAGGCGTTGACCGAGCTTCAGAAGGACCATGCCGGCTTCGGCTACCTCTCCGGCCAGCAACTTGCGGAACTCACCGAAAGGGCGCAGAATAAAGTCGAGACGCAGCAGGACCAGCAGAACGGCGTTGACCGGGTACAATTCGCCGACGACATGGACCGCATGGCTGCGGGCTTCTCCGGCACCCGGAACTGGAGCAAGGAAGATGCTGAGGCGCTTGGGAATACTCCTGCTCAAAAGGCCGAACTCGGCGCGAAGTGGGAAGTTGCCAATGCGGTCGGCAAAGAGAACACGCTCGCCCGGAAGAACGACTGGTCTCTCCAAGATCAAGCGAAGCATGTCCAATCTCTTAATCAAGGCTTGTCTTCTGCTCCTAATTTCGAGGCAGCAGCCAAAGCCGCCGATACCGCACAAAAAGCGCTTGACAAGCGGACTGCCGATTTCAAAAAGGACCCCAGTGCCTATGTCGCCAAGAACAATCCCGCCGTCGCTGATGCGTGGCAGAAGGCTCTTGCGGAAGATGCTAAGCCGGAGGACTTCCAGGCTGCGCTGAGCGCGAGCACGGCGGCGCAATTGCGTGTCAATCCTCAAAAAACTCCACAGGTAGTGCCATCATTTATCGCTCAAAATATCGGTCAATCTTTGAAGGGCGTAGACCAGGAAGGCGGCGCCGAGCGGGCGCAGAGTGCGCTCGGGCAGTGGCAGCAGAAGTTCGGCACCCAGTGGCCACAGGCAGTGGCGGAGATGAGCCAAGGCAAGAACAAAGTGATGACGCCGGAGATAGCGTTTGCCGCTAACCTGTCGGCCGAAGGCAAGCACGGCTTGGCGACCGACATGCTCAACGCCATCAATGTGAAGAACGCGCCGGGGGGCTCGGATGTCGATACGCGCCGGAAGAATACGGAGAAGGCGGTGCGTATTGCGCTCGGCAAGTTAGCCAACACGACGGTTGCCGATGGCGCAGGCGGTCAGACATTCATCAACCAACAGGCGGATGCCTTGACTAAGCTGGCCATGTACAAGGGCCTCAGCGGCAGCGACGTGCGCGAGCTCGTGAAGGACACTATCTCCGGCAACTATACATTCCATGGCACGATGCGCATTCCTACCGGCATAGACAGTGACGGTGTTATCAAAGGCGCGCAAGCGATCCAGGCAGGGCTGACGGACAAGGGCCTGAGCAACGCGGATGCCTCGCGCGTGAAGGAGCACGGCTTCTGGGTCACGTCGAACGGCGACACTGGCCTACGCCTCGTGGATGACGCCAAGCGGCAAGTGTTCGACAACAAGGGGCAGCCAATCGAGCGCACCTGGGATCAATTGCTCGGCAAGGCACCGCTGCCGACAAAGCCTGCACCTCAAGAGCACATTAGGGCGGATAATGTGCCCTTAAGCGCGCCGGTCGAGCCGAAGGACATGGTGCGTGCGGCAGCCAAGGAGAACGGCGTGCCGGAACATATCGCCCTTGGCCAGATCGACTTCGAGAGTGGCGGCTTCAACGTCAACCCGAACAACCCCAAGCTCAAGATCGGCGGGCTCGGGCAGCTAACGCAGGATTTCGTCAAGACCTACAGCAAGCCTGGCGAGAACCCGAAAGACCCGCAGACGAACGTCAATATCGCCATGCGCGGGCTGGCGGCGCTGAAGGCGAAGTATGGTAGCTGGAACGCCGCGCTTGCTGCCTACAACGGCGGAGACGATCCCAACTACGTCCAGCACGTCATGGCTCGGGCCAAGAGATACCAGTAATGCCGATCTTCACCTCTATCCCTGGCGAGCAGGATACCCCGGTCACGGACCCTAACGAGGAGCAACCCTCGCTGGAGGAATACCGCGCGGGCGCCGGAGCCGCAGTCGAGCAAGGCTTCCAGAACATCGCCGGCAATATCTTCCGCACCGGAGAAATCCTGTCGGCCAACTATCTGCGCCCGCACACCGGCACGAACACTTGGCTGTCGCAATCCGATGCCCAGGACTTCGCCAAGATGGACGGCGTAAACCTCCAGGTCGGCAAGGACGGCATAGCGGGCGATGCGTTGCAATACGAGATTGACCACCAGCACGCCAATCAGCAGCGCGCGGAAGCCATCCAGAAGGGTGGCTTGAGCGGGCTGGACCAGTTCATGTACCAGCTCATCGGCGATCCTTCGACATATCTCTTGGCGGGCGCAGGGACCGCTGCGGGCGCCGGGGAAGGCGTTATCAAAGGCGCGGTACAAGGAGGCGTTATCAAAGGCGCGGTACAAGGAGGCGTGGAAGCGGCAAAGGCGGCTGTGCCGCTTCAGGCGGCTGCCTATGGCTTGGCTCAGTACAATGGCGACGACTACAAGTTCTCGGATGCTATGGCAGGCGCGGCGCTCGGCGTCGGGCTGGGTGCGCTCGGCGGCGCTGCCGGCGGCATCTTGGGGCGCATGAGGGCGCGGAGCGTGGCGCTAGCGCAGCTTGCCGACGATCGGCCGGTAGACATTGGCCAGCTCACCAACGCGCCCACGCGGGGCTTGAACGCGGCTGCGCTGGAGACCGGCGAGGATTTGGCCAACAGGGCAGTCGGAACGCCCGCGGAACCTACCGAGCGGGATCAATACCTGATGCAGCAATTCGCCCAGGAGCGCCCGGCGCCGCGCGACGCCGAGCCTGTCTTGGCCAGAGCGCAGGGAGTAAAGCCGGAAGTCGAGCCACAGGAAGAACTGACGAAGCTGACGCAGGCTGACATCGCCGCGGCTCACGAGCAATTGACCCATGTCGAAGGCGGCACGGATCAGTTGAAGGCCGCCATGGCGCAGGTAGACGAAGGCAAGAAGGAAGACGAGGGCTTTCTTCAGGCGCTCGAACAGGGCGTACAGTGCGCAAGAGTTAACGGTGGACCGCAATGAGTTGGAACGATTGCATTAGCTCGATAGCCAAGGCTCTTAGCCGTGACGAGACCAACCCTCTTACGCAAGAAGAGAAGGAGGCGCTGGAGCAGCGCGTTGGGCCGATCCTGAAGCGCATCCAGAAAGCCGAGCGCAATGGCCGAGACCCGAATGCGGCGCTGGAGGAAATCCTCAACGAGCATGCCGACGACGTGAAACGCGAGCGTATGATCCAGCTCCGCACAGCCGTCAACGGTGTGCTCCAGCGCCAGAAGCTCTACAACGACTACCAGAACCACTGGAAGGACAATCCGGCTGGCTACGTCGAGGCGCTGCATGTCGGCGTCAACACGGCGCGGCAGGGCGCCAAGGACAGTTTGGCCGCTGCCGTTGCATCCCAGAAGGCGGCGCGCATCTCCGCGTGGGGCCACGAGCTCGACAAGGAGGGTCTCTTAGAGCTTTCCAAGTCCGGCATTCACGACCAGGAGATAAAGCGCATCGAGTACGCCGAGCAGAACGGCCAGGATACGTCGCAGTTCAATCCTTCCGCCAAGAAGATTTACGACATCAACAAGAAGCATATGGACCTTCTCGTGGATGACCGGAACGCTGCCGGCGGCTGGACCGCCAAGCGCAAGGGCTATTCCGGCGCGCGGACATGGGACATGTACAAGGTGGCCAAGGCAGGCGGCGACTTCCGCAGCAAGCCTTCCGCCGACGCCTTCCGGCGCTGGATGTACGACAACGTGGACCTCGACAAGACGTTCCCCGACATGACGCCGGGCGACCGCGACAAGTGGATCAACAAGCAGTTCAACGAGTTCTCGACCGGCAAGCATGACGGCTACGACGAAGCCGACATTGCCCGCGGATCATTGGCCAACTTAGGGAGACGCTATGACAAGTCCCGCACTATTGTACTCAAATCCCCCGAAGCCGAGTACGATCAGCTCAGGCGCTTTGGCGCCGGCAACGGAACAATTCATGATACCGTATCATCTCAGCTTAACCGCGGTGCCCGAGACCTCGCTATCTCCAGCCGAATTGGTATATCGGGAGCAAACAATGTTGACAAAGTATTCGGGCGAATACGCTCGGAATTACTGGGAGGCAACTCAGATCAGCTTCGCGCCTTCGACAAAGCCGTAGCCAAAGCCAAGAGCGAATGGTATCCGAGCATCAGCGGCCAAGGTGCGTTCCACGGCAACTATCACTTGGCGCAGATCAGCACCGGCATCATGAACATGCAGCGCGCGGCGATGCTTGGCTCGACTGCCATCAATGGCATGCCGGACTTGAATGCCGCCGCCTCCATCCTTAACTTCTATGGCTCGCGTTCGGGCCAGGAGTTCCTCGCCAACACGGCGCAGATGGCGGCATCGCAGGTCGAACACATGGCAACCGGCTTCGGCGAGGACAAGCGCCTCGTAGCCGCGGAAGGCCGCGCTGGACTGGAGGGCCTGTACGAGCCCCTGATCCACGCCGACAGCCCGTCCGGCTTCATGGCCAAGATGGCAGGCTTGACGACTAAGCTTGGCTTGGCCGAGCGGCACTGGAACGCCTTGCGCTATTCCGCCGTGAAGATGCTCGGCACGCGCGTTGCCCAATATGCAGGCAAAGCCTACGACGAAATCCCGCCGGGGCTCAGGGACGGCCTGATGAAGTTCGGCATCGACGCCAATGGCTGGGACACGATCCGCGCCTCAGAGCCGTCCACGATCGGCGAAGGCACGTATCTGATGCCGGCCAACGTCGCCGACAAGAACCTGGCCGACAAGCTCGGCAACTTCTTCCACGAGGTAGCCGCCTCGTCCTCGCTCTCCTATGGTATCGCATCTGGCGGCCAAGTCCCGCGTGCCATGCAGGGCACCATCGGCGGCGAGATAATGCGCCAGACATTCCTCTTCCGCGGCTTCTTGAACACGTTCCTGAAGCAGCACGCGGCGCGCGAGCTTTATGGCTATACCGCCGACCGGATGTCCTTGGCCGAGGCGCTGAGCAAGGCGGCTACCCTATCCGGCCCGGCAGGCAAGAGCGCGGCGGCAGGCACGGCAGGACTTGTGGCAGGCGCCATGACCTGGAAGGCTATTGCCAACGCTTTAGCCTCAGCGTCCCGCGGGCAGCAGCCGGAGGTCCCACAGAGCCCGGAAGCCGCCGCGGCATACGCAGGGCAGCTATTTCTCTCCAGTGGTGCGCTGGGCTTCTATGGCAGCGTAATGGACCAACAGATCGGTCAACACACGTCCGCCAACGATATGATTGCAAGCGCCCTCGGCCCGACCGCCGAGACGGCCCATAACTACATCACGCCGTTCTTGGACCTGTACCATGGCAAAGGCGATAAAGCCGCCCAGGACGCTTGGAAGGCCTTTTACGGCAGCCTACCGATGCAGAACCTTTGGTATACCCGCTGGGCCACGGACTATCTCATCAAGGCCCAAGTGGCCGAGGCGCTCAACCCCGGCTATATGGACCGCATAGACACCAACGCGCGCAACAACGGCGCCCCATACTTCCTCGATCATAGGCAGCAATGAACCTCATCAAGACCATAGCCAATAGAGTTGTGCGAGGCATCCGAGGGACGGTGCCCGGCGGCTATTTGCTCGGGCGCACGGACAGCGGCGAGGGTTCGGTCCAGCTTGTCGAGATAGACAGCGTGATAGCCCAGGCCGGGCAGAGTGTAAACGCTCCCGCCATCTTGGCCAAGCTAGGCGGCGCGAGCGGGATACTCGACAAGATAGATGCAACGCAGGGCGACATTTTGTATCGCGGCGCATCTGCTTGGGAAGCATTGGCGCCTGGAACATCGGGCCAAGTATTGACGACCGGCGGCGCGGCGGCAGACCCGTCATGGGCGGATGCTAGCGGCGGATCGTCTCCGCCCGGCCTGGACAAGATCATGGACCGCTGGCCGCTCGACCTAACCGGGGGCAGCGGAGGCGGGGGTGGTGGTGGTGGAGGCACCAACCACAAGACCGGCAGCACGGGCGGCCCGTCGACCTTGACGGCGGACGGCAGTTCCCATGCTACCAAGGGGACCAGAGCCGTTGTCGGCGCAGACATCATCGTCTACGGCATAGGCTTCTGGATCACGGCGGCAGGCAGTGGGGAAACTTACGTCGGCGTTCTTGCGCCAATGTCCGGCTCGGGAACTTCCGGCATTACATTGACGGCAGGAGCTACGCTCTCCGACAATACTTATTCCTTCTCTGGGTCCGGCACTCAGTTCATATGGTTCACATTCGATAGCGGCGTTCAGATGAATAGCGCCGATAACTGGTATGTCGGCGTGTCGAGAACGGACAGCACGACTACCGCGGTCAATCACTTGGTAGCGAATACGGGAACAGGAGCGCCGCCGTTCCCCGGTCAATGGGGGTCATTAACCGCCAGCGCCCGCGGGTATATAGATAGCACTTCACCGAGCAATGGCGATAGTGTATCATGGACTAGTGGTGCCACTTGGTTTGCCGTCGAATGGGATTTCCAGTAAGGAACTAAAGTCATGTTGTTAGACACCACCAGCAAGAAGTTGCAAGTCGTCCTTGGCGGCGCCGTGACGACCAATCAGCTCCAATGGACCGCATCGTGGTTCGATAGCGGGACCACGCCTACCGGAGCTTCGGCGGACGGCGTAACCAACGACAATACGGCGGTGGATGTCGTGGCGTCGCCGGGCAGCGGATACCTGCGCCAACTCAAGTATATGTCGGTGTTCAACTCCGATACCGTCTCGGCCACAGTGACGATCCAGCTTTACAACGGCAGCAGCACGCGCATCATATTCCAGGCGGCGATCGGCGTGGGCGCTTCCGTCGAGTGGACGCCCAAAGACGGCTTCCATATCATCCCGTCGCAGAGCCAATTCCTCGTTGCGCAAAACAACCTGAGCGACGTGGCTAGCGCAAGCTCGGCGCGCACCAACCTCGGGCTCGGCTCCTTGGCAGTGCTAAGCACGGCGACGCCTTCAGTTGGCGGCACAGGCTTGTCCACGATCACGGCGCATGGTGTCATGATTGGTGAAGGCACAGGCAACGTAGCGGTAGCCGGGCCGGTCAGCAATTCCATCTCCGTCCTTCAGAGCCAAGGCTCGTCCTCCGATCCGGTGTTCACGGCCACGCCGTCCCTGACCAGCGTCACTGTCGCAGCCGGCACGGTTGGAACTCCAGCCGTCAACTTCACGGGCGACACCGACTGCGGTCTATACCACATCGGCACTAACGAGATAGGCTTGGCCGTCAATGGTACGAAGCTTGTTGATATTGGAACTGCGTCGGTTGCTGTGACGCAGCCGCTCTACCTGCCAGACGGACTTGTCGGTACTCCGGCGATGACATTCTCCGCCGACACTGACACCGGCATATACCGCGTCGGGTCGAACGATTTCGCATTCGCCGCAGGCGGCTCCAAGATCGCGGAGTTCACTGGCAGCATAGCCAGCTTTTCTGTTCCTGTCTCGACCGGCAACGGCGGCTCGGCATCCGCAACTAGCTACAATTTCGGTACGGCGGGAACGGGGCTTTATGGCGGCTCCGGCAGCGTGTCGATAGCAGTCGCAGGAACTCGTCAAATCCTATTGGATGGAAGCGACATTACTACAGCCGTTCCAACCATAGGGCCGGATGGATCGGTCAGCGCGCCTTCGTATTCTTTCTCGTCTCAGACCGGCACCGGCATGTGGAAAATATCCGGCGGCGTGGCCTTCTCATCGGCCGGAACGGAAATAGGCCGGTTCACGACTTCGGGCCTGTCATTCGATGGCGGTAGCACAGTTCATAAGTGGACCGACACGCTTCTCGCGGCCAATAATCTTTCCGACTTGAACAGCGCTTCAACCGCGCGATCAAACCTTGGATTGGGATCGGCCGCTACCTATAATCATACCGCAAGAACTTCATGGTCTCCGGCGCTCAAGTTTGGAGGAGCCACTACTGGTATCACCTATAACAATCAGTTGGGCGATTATTCAACTTGGGGCAACATTGTCTTTATCGAGATACAGTTGGACTTGTCAAGCAAAGGAAGTGCAAGTGGAGCAGCTACCATAGAAAGCCTGCCGATAACTCCAATAAACTCCGGCGTGGTTAGATGGTATCTGACTGGATTTGCGCCGGGCGTCACACCAACTTCCGGCATCGTCTTTGCACAAATAGTTGGCGGAAACACAGCAGTATCAATAGTTGATAGCGCGGGCAATGCTCTCACTGACGCAGCCTTCACTAATACGGCGTCGTTGAGACTTACCGGCTGGTACAGTCAGTAAGGTCGAGGAGGTACTCGATAGTACCGTCGTCGCGCGTCTTCATGCGCTTGCCGCCGAAGTAGCGGTTCATGATCCGCGCCGGTAGATTGTCTGCCGGCGTGACGCCGACTATGTACTTGAAGCCGCGGCTGCGCAGAAGACCGACGAGCGCGTTGACTTCTTTCTTCTTCTCGCACATGGAGACGCCAGGGCGAATGAGCCAATGCCATTCGGCAACGCCTTCGCCAAGGTCTTGAACTAGAATGGCACCGAACTCGTCATCGCCATAGAACTCCACTCTCTCCTCTTCGATCGCCTTGGCGAGCAACTCGGGAGAGAATGGAGCTATGGCCTTACGAGCCCAGTCTTCGTAAATGAAGTTAAATGTGAGCAACGATGATGCCGATGATAGCCTTGACCGCTGCTGAGCCGAGCGCCGTCAATGCGGCTTGGACTTCCGGCTTGACGACGTTCATGACAGCGGTCTCAAGCTGATCCAGCGTCATGCTGTCGAGGTCTTGCTCGATTTCCTGAAGCGCGTCGCCGACGATCTTGGATGCGCGGGCAGCCGCCGTGCCGAGGATATCCTCGACTTTGGTCTCTGCGTCGCCGAGCATCTCGACGAGAGCATTGACGACTTTGTGCTCGAACTGTGAAAGCTTGCTCATTTGATCTCCGTTACAGGTTGAGGAACTGCTGAAGTCTTAGCGGCCGTAATCTTGTTGTCCACCACCTTGGCGTCGTAAAGGTCGATCAGCCAAGATGCTAGCGCCATAACAACGCCGGACGCCAACTCGCCCCAAGTCTCCGCTGTGCCGGAGGATGCCAGCAGATGCGCTGCGGCGTAGGCAGCCACGATGGAACCCGCGGCCGTGGCGAGCTGGCGTGCCGTCTTCATCACCTGCGCCTTGACGACGCTCTCGGGGATGAACTTGAAGATAGTCAGAAGAAATTTCATAAACACCTCTTACGTAGATTGTTGCTGCCTTAGAAACTCGCACGGAACGAAATAGCCCATCACTGGCTGGCCGGCGCCCTCGCCATCTGCCCACACCCAGTGCTTCTGTTCTTCCTCTGTCGCCCGCACCTGGCACATATGAACGCCGTAGCCGAGCTTCGGGTGATCCGGGCGCAGGTCGCAGCCTGACAGGATCGTGAAAAACGACAGGCTAAAAGCAATCCAGACTGCAATCCTACGCCGCATTTGCTTTCATGGCAAGCGCGAACAGGCGCTTCAGCCATCCTTTCCCGTATTTGTCGAAGTCCTTGGTGCCTTGGTAGCGGAGCGCTCGGCGAGCCATGTATAGAGCGCTAAGCTCGCTAACGTCCCATTTATTGACCTTTGCCAGCGTGTTGACGCCCATTATCCCGTCTACCGGAGTGCCCGCCTCCTGCTGGAGCATGCGGATCGCGGCGTCTACTCCTTGATTGACCGCGGCGTCAAACACGCAGAGAGAAAGCGGCCAAGGTAATCCGTCGCAAGAGGATGGGTTCCAATAATCGGAATGATACAGGAACTTGGCCTGGTCGATAGACAATGCCGCAACATCTGTCGAAGGATACGCTCGCTGACTGATGCCAAATTTTGTGATGCCGCCCGTGTCATTCGTCACCTTTCCGGTCAGTCCCGGGTCTTCCAGTTGCAGCACTATACCCACGGCCCGATCGAAGTCGCTCATGACTTCTCGTCCAGCTTCTTCATGATCTGCTTCAGCGTCAAGGTATGCTCGTCAGTGCTCTCGTTCATGGCGATTATGACGATAACGTCCATCAACATTGTACCAATGCTTATGACTATATCGAGAGTATCCTGCGGCCGGTGTCTGATGCGGTTCCACGCCGCCCAAGCGGTAGACCCAACGGCCAAGAAGGCGAACATAGCCCACGAGCCGAGAACCTTAATGACCCGGCGTATCATTTCTTGGCGCGGCGGGCTTTGATACGGTCCAGAAGAGACAGCCATTGCTCGATGGCACGGGGTACGAACCATGCCAATGAGGCCAGGGTGGCCAAACAGCCGGCGATAATCTGTATCGGCTGCGCCCAGTGGGCTATAGCGGCCAGCCAGAATGCGACAATCGCGCCGATCGACGCTAGGTCGCCGACGTGTTTCTCGACTGGCTGGAGCACTGACAGGTTCATACACCATGATACGCATGCTGACTGAGGCTTGTCAAGCGAACGGGTTCTCGCCCTTGGCTATCAATTCCTCGATCAAAAGCTGTAAATCCGCCAGTGCGCGCCAGGCCAGATTGCCGGCATGGAGGACGCCATCCGAGCCCTTGATCTTCCGGGTAAGCAAGTGGCGGCCAATGGTATCGGCTTGGTCCATAGACTTGCCACGCGCCCAGTGGAGAGGCTCGCCAGGATTATGTTTGTCGTTGCCGATCTTGGACACTTTGGAGACATACAGGAGGGCCAGAGGGAAGTAATCGAGGCAGCCGGTCACGAGTGGCAACTGTTTACGCTGCTCGCTGGTCAGGCCGTCGATGAACATGGCGTTCTGGACTTCGATAATGTTCTCGTCAATTGTGAGCGTGGAAGGAGGCAGAAGGTCTATGTCTGCGCACAACTGGCACTGGCATTCATCGCTCATGTTATCTCCTTGAGTTTTTCTATGGCTTCGGCAGCCGAGGTGAACAGAATAGCCATGCCGCCCGCGTCCCACCATTCCTGGCAGTTGGACGGCATGTCGTCGATCAGGATATACCCGGCCTTGGCGTAGTCCTTCTTCTCGTGGCGCAGGCAGGTAATCACGTCGTCGTAATCTATGTTAAGCTGTTGCCTCGCCCAGACCCGCTTGTGCAGCGCTATCCTGTCGCGCCACTTGGTGCTACGTGGAGTGGCCGTGAGCACCTTGGTAGGTCGTATGTTCCGGCAAGTGGCCAACAGCTCCTCGGCGCCGCGCATGACCGGGATGCTCAGCCAGAAGTCCGGCTTCTCCATCTCGACCTTGACCCGGGCGTCCAGCTCCTTCTGCTCCTGCGTCCACTGATCTTCCGGTATGTGGAGCGGGCTATGCTGGCTGACATTGCGCACACCGCGGCTCAGCAGCTCGCCGTCGAAGTCAGCTAGAACGCCGTCCATGTCGAGGTAGATCATCCGCCACAAACCTCCAGTGCATACCGAACGGCCATGGCGGCAATCTGGATTGCTTCCTTGCGCGCCGCTTCGCCTTCAGCTCCGGCTCTTGGTCCGCGGACCAAATCCCAAAGTTCGTCTACCTCTTCGTAGAGAACCGCCCACGCTTCGTGTGGAGAGTTCTGCGGACGCGGAAACTTCTCTTTGGCGCACAATACTTCCGCCGCTACGTCGCCAAGAATAGTGTGAACTTTAGTAGCCAATTCGTAATTCATACCTTCGTCCTCGTTCCATCCTGCCATGACCCGCACCCTAGACATTGAAGCCGTTGTATGCGGAAGGCTTTCGTCCGCCGGTAGCCCCGGCTCTGCAACTCTTTGCTGCCGCACGCCCCGCACGTTCCCCGGCCTTGGAGCGACATGTGCGGATGATTGGCAATGAACGGCAGGATGCGCTTGTACAACTGCTCCGTGAGCCGAACGTCGCCCCGGCAATAGCGCTCCATGCGTTTCTCTGCCGCCGGATCACCCTCCATGACGCCGCGCCAAAGCTTGAAGCCTTCGTGCTTGATCTTCTGGCCAAGTTCCAAGAGCGGCCCGACGTATTCCAATTTGTTGATTTCGTAGCCTTGCTTGCGGATAACCTTGTACAAGTCGATCGACGTGACCGGCGGCATGGGCGGCAGGCCGTTGAGCAGGAACTCGCCGCTCAGCTTGGGCAGATCGAACTTGCCGCCGTTGTAGCTCACCACCGCATCGGCTTCCATGATGAGCTTGTGGACGGCACGGAGCATCTTCTTGTGGCCGTGCTGCCAATCGCTGTAGAAGAATGCCTCTCCGCCGACCCACTTGGCGCCGACGCAGATTACGCCGCCCGCCTCAACCACTTGCGCAGGCGAGATGCTGGTATCGTACATCTGGAAGGAATACGCCAGCGCTGGCCGGGTTTCCAAATCAAGAACGAGGATGCGAGGTTTGGTCATTCTGGGTCCACTCGTTTATAACGGTAGGAGAAATCAAGACCGTAAGTTGGACACACCAGAATATACTCTGGCATGCCGTTGGCATCTTGCTTCCCGCCAACTCCGGTAATGAACGCCGCGCCAGAAGTCTCGAATTTTAGTTGCCGGTATATACGCCGCAAAGCTTCAAGTTCTTCTTGCTCTGTCATATCTTCTCCGCCGGGCCATGGACGACACTAGCTTGCAGCAGGCGGACTAAATCGTCAAGGCGCAGCACAGCGATCCAGTCCTCGTTGCTGCGGCGGTGCGCCACGATAGGCAGATTGCTGCCTGCGTCGCCGATGGCCTGCGCCAGCCAGTCGTATGGATTGCCTCGCTCGACGCGCTTGACCTCCCAGTGAACACCGGTAAGGCTGGAGATCACATCGGGACTTTCGCTTCCGCCACGGTGTTGAACTCCTCTTCTCGCCTCTATCCCCCTGGCGAGCAAGAAGTCCTTGAACTCTAGCTCTCCTCGCTTCCCTTTCTGACGCGAGTTAATCAAAACGTCCTCCATATGCCGTAGGGATCATTCAACGCCATCTCGACCAGCTCCGCAAACCTGGCCTTGCCTGCTTCCGTCTTCGTCGTGTGGCCCTCCGCCTTCATGGCGTCGAGTATCCACTTGCCGCTGTCCGTGTTGCGGATCATATCCCAGCGGTCCATGGCTTCGGCGAAACTCACTTCCTGTACCTCGTCTCTACGAAACCTTCAGTCTTCAACGGTATCTTCATGGCGCGGGCGATGTCGCTGTCTTCCATTATCTCGCCCATCAATTCTCCGTCTGCATCCTTCTCCAACGGCTCGGCGATAGCTTCGTCATACACCGTGAGGATCAGTGGAAAGTTGTTCTCTTCGAGCTTCAGCGTTGCCGCGGCCAAAATGTCCCGCGCGATCTTTTGTACCGCGTTCTCGGTGACGTGTCCACCATACGTGTCTATCGTCGTCCACTTGCCGAGCTTCTTGGCCTTATAGGTCCAGCCCTGCCTGATGTCGGTCTCGTCCCACGGCATCTGGCGGCGCACGGCTTGCGGGCCATAGTAGAACATCTTCGAGCCGGTCGGCATCCGCGCCGTCAGCCATTCTCCTTCGAGCTTGTACTCGATTCCAGCGAACTCCTGCGGGCGCTTGTCCCAGACAGCCTTCGTGCTAGCTTCCTCCAACCCATACCACAGCCGGACGACTTGCGGCGCCCACTCCTTGCGATAGGCCTGGACGATGCGCTCGGCTTCGGTCACTGGGAGATGCTCCTTGGCCGCGAACTTGTCCTTGCCCATGCCGTAGCCGCAGCCCAGAACTCCCGGCTTTCCGATCTCCTGGCGTATCTTGGCGTCCGCTTTCTTGTCCACCGGCCGGCCAAGCACAACGGAGGCGAAGTCGCAATACACGTCGCGCTTCGGGTCCTTCATCACCTCCAGCTTGTCCCACTGACCAGCAAGGGCCAAGAGGATGCGAACTTCGATCGTGGAATAGTCTCGCGCCACGATAAGGCGCCCGGGGGATGCCGTGATGACGTTGCGGAGGCTGGCCGCAACGGCTTCGATCGCGCAGCCGGAAACCATATCGAGAAGTTCCCAGTTCTCTGACTGAATAATAGGAACGAGCGCCTCTGGCTTGCTAACGGGATTACCATCATCGTCCTTGCCAAACTCGACCGAGCCCCGAGGAAAGTTCGTCGGCTGTATGAGGCGTCCTGCGTTTCGGCCAGTTGCAGCGCCGTGATACTGGGAGCATCCCCTAGCACGACCATCGCGGCCCACGCAAGCACGCATCGCCGCGAGCTTCTTAATGCTGGCTGACGTAAGTTTCTTGCGGAGTATGAGCGCATCGCGAACCTCTTCTGGAATAGCTTTCTTCAGCACTTCCTTGACGGTTTCCGCCTTCATGTCGGGCATTTTGAAGTCGTGCCGCTGAGAATTCACCCACTCAAGGAACTTCGGCGACCCTGGCTTCTCGACGCCGGTTATCCGGTGGAACTCCTTCAGCGCCGGCACGCGGGCGGCATCCACAATCTTTTGCATGGATGCCACAAGCTTCATGTCTAGCGGCAGCCCGCGCTCGTTCATCGTCTCGTTGGCTTGCCAGTAGGTGTACTCAAGCTTAGATATGGAGCCGATGCGATTGAGCAGGCTGTCCTCGGTCTCCACGTCGCGCTTGCAGTATTCGTAGACCGTCTCGTACAACGCGGGGTCGGTGTTCCAGTTGCCCTTCTTGTCGGGCTTCATGATCTTCTTGAGCGCCGCCGAGCCTTCCTTGTCCTTCTGGACGTTGAGCCGGAGCACTCGCCCGACTTCATCCAGGCTTTGCGGCAGGGACTTCCGGGCTGCGATTGCGAGCGTGTCGAGCCACTTGAAGCCCGGCGCCGTAATGTCCGGCCAGCCGTAGCGCGGCACCATTATATTCCGCCAGATAGCCCGCTCGAACGCGGTATTGTGGGCTACAAACGTCGTTTGTTCGTTAAGGCACGATAGCAATACGTCAGGAATAGGATCGCCATTCCGCCATAGCCCAGGGCTACCGCCGTCGATAGAAAAACCAAGGCAAATAGGCTCAGTAGATGCATCTTCGCTATATCTCCATGCGCCCGCCTTCTTTAGGTCGCAGGCAGAGCGGCTCTCGAAGTCAAGTGTTATACGCACGACAACCTCGAAGGAAATGGTGGGCAGTTTACGGAGATGCCCAGCTCCCACACTCAGCGCTATGCTCTAGACGGTGCTGTATTGTCCACGTCGGCTAGGCGCTGATTTCATCGTCATCCGTCGCTGTCGCCCGCGGATCGAACGCAACCGAGGCGCCTTGTACGCCCTTGAAAGCATCCGGGCCGACCGCCGAAGCGCCGATGCGGTCTTCCTTCGTGCCGCGATGAAACGCCACGGCCTTGAGACCGGCACAGACAGACTTGTTGCCAAGCTTCTCCGTGGGGAACAGGTCGATCGTGATGTAGGCATAGCAACCGCTGAAGACCTTATCCGCGGTCGTCTCTTCCCAGTCGCCGTTGCCGGTCGGATCGTGGTAGACGGACGGGAACTGGCCGCCGTACACCTTGGCGTCGAGGACGATCTTGTCCTTGAAGTACTCGCGCTCATCGCCCTTCTTGGTCTTTAGGAGCTTGGGGCCATTGCCGTCCTTGAACGGAAAGTGCACCTCGCCCTTGGCCGCGAACAGATCGGCCTTTTTCACCGACGCCAAGCCGAAGGCATCCTTGGCCATCTTGGCCGCGGTGTTCATAAGCTCGACGATGGTCGGGTCTTTGGCGTCGAAAGCGGCAAACACGCCGCCCTTGGCGTTCTCGATCTCGACGCCGGCCTTTGCCGACCGTGCCGTGTTCAAGTCAACCGCTTCCTGGGTGAGCGCCGGCCAGATGATCCGCGCCGGGGTCTTGGTCGTAATTCTGATGGTTTCGACTTTGTTCACTGTGCTTCTCCTTTTAATCCCGCAAATGCAGCAACGGGAGGCTCAACTTTAGTCCGTGCGCGTTTGTCTGTCAACGGAGCAACCGTGACCTTGCCGTCCGGCTTGTACGCCCACTTCGTCACGAAGTCCTTGCCGTCGTCGCAGTCCTTCTCGATACGCGCGGGCGACTTCAGCTCCGGCACCGTATAAGCCGCAGAGCCAAGAGCCTTGGCAGCTTCCTCGGCACCGTTCTTCCACACTCTGTCCGCCTTGCCCTGGACGAGCTTGGCCGCGCCGGATTGGTAGCCTTCGCTCAGGCGCTTGAACATCTGAGCCTCGACCCAGCGCTGGACTTCCTTGACGACCGGCAGCATCTCGTACTTGGCGTCGAGTTCCTCATCGCTGATCGGCCCGCCGTTCTTCTGAGCGTAGGTCTCGAAGATAGCCATGGTGAGCGGACAGCGGAGGGCAGCGCCGCGGGCGCAGAACTTGCAATGCGCGCCGGCATTGAAGGCTGGCTCGGCCTGGATTGCGGGCAGCAGCACCTCGTCGCGCCACTTGTATAGGTCGCCGGCCGTGTAGTCGGCATGGCGGATCGGCTCACCCCCCGCGCGTGGCTGAATAATGGTGATACGAACGTTCGTGCAGTCAACCATGCCGTCACATGCCATAAGTCCGTAGAGCATAAGCTGCTCATTGTCCTGCTCATCCACATACAGACCTTGGCCATACTTGAAGTCAATAACGTGAATTGTATCATCCCACACAAGACAGTCCGCCGTCCCGCCAAGATCAGGATGGATTTTGCTCTCCAGCTTTTGTTCAACGAACATGTTACCCGGCAGGGAACGCACGTAGTCGAGGTAGACCTGGATGTGGCCAGCCATCTCGGGTGTGCACACAACGCCGTTACACTTGCGGCCAATCAACGTCCACGCATCGTCCTCGCACAATAGGCAGCAAGCGGCAAACTCATGCGCCGCCGTGCCCTCGATGGCCTGCGGGCTGGACTGATCCTCGCCCGACCAGTCGCCCGGCGTCAGGCTCTCGGAACATAAGAGCCATCTATGGGCGGCGCTGGGAGACAGCCGCTTGTGTGTGCTCATTTTACCAATCCCCCAGCAGAACATAACGCACTATAAAACGAGCCATTCGTTTTAGCACGTGCCGATCCACGATTTCGCCATCCTCGCGCTCGACGGTAATTTTAAGCCCGTCCCCATGCAATATTATCTTCTTGGGTTCGTACTTCTCGGCGTAGAAATTACTCATTTCAGCGCGTCCAACTTGTCGAGGAATTCCTGCCGGCGCTCGACCGGGATATTCGAGTGCGACTTCTTGGCGCCTTCAGGAACGAAGGACTTGATGAGGTTCTCGATAGCCTTGCCCATCTTCGCCCGGTACTCGTCCGTGTTCTTGGCGCCCATCTTCTGGCCAATGTGCTTCGTCAGCGTGCCGAGCGCAACCTCCTTGGGCGGCGCAATCTCTTCCTCGGCTTCCTGCGCTGCCGCGGGCGTGCTCACTTGGCCGCCAAGCTCGTCGTCATCCTCTTCTATGTCAGGGGTCGTCGACTTTGGCGTTTTGTTGCCGATCGCTGACACAGGATCGCCATTAGTAATACGAGGGGATATGGTGGCATGGCCGCTCGCAGAAGCCGAGGACGCATTTGGAACCGTCGTAGCATCTGACTTTACTGCGTTTCGGATAGGGTTTGCGGCAGTCTTGGGCGCCTCGATGCCAAGCTGGCGGTGAACTTCACCGACCAGGAAAGCTGTAGCTGCCAGAATTTGGTCGTTGCCCATGTAGGTACGGGTGAGCGAAAGGCTCAACTTCTTGCTTTCGTAGTCGGCCACACGAACATTGCGCTCGTAGGTTGCCGTAAAGGTTTCGTCTGTCATTCAATGCTCCTCATCAAGTGCCGCATGTATTCCTTTAAGCTTCCGAATGCTGCTGCCTAAAATCTTCTCCCCGAACGACCCAGGAGCGACAAGCCACTCCATCAATACGCCGTCCTTCTGGCCGATGCGCTCCATGCGCGCCACAACCTGATCATTTTCGCCCGGCGTCCAGGAACACTCCACGCCAACTCCGTGCGAGCAGGCATTCTGAACACCGTCTACGCCGGTTCCGATCGCCTGAATGTTGCCGAGCAGCCCGCGAACATTCGGATCATTCTGAAATCTGTCTAAATTCTTCTGCCTGCGGATCATGCTGGTGTCGCCGTCGATACGGACGATCCCCCATTCATGCAGCCTTTCTTCCAATATGTCAAGAACCTGTTTGTGCCAAGCAACTATGAATAGCTTCTCTTCCCCGCCCTCGAACAGCATGTCGATATAGTTGGCGGCCAACGGCGCGATCGCCATGCCCATCTGATGCCGGACGACGCTGACATGGCCTAGCACCTTGGCGTCTACGCCCTTCAGGTTCTCGGGGTCGATGTCGAGCATCTTCTCGGCTTCTAGGGCTTTCCGAATAGCTCCTGTAGCTTCCACATGCTGAATTTCGTACCGCACCGGGGGCAATTGGTCGAGCACTTGCCGCTTAAGCCGCCTGACCATGAAGTTGGATCGTAGACGGTTTTGCAGCTCTGGCATACGGCCCACTCTTTCAACCTTGAACTGCTTGAGGAATGGCTTGCCTTTGTCGTCATAGATCACCTTCTCGATCTTCACGCTGGGGTTGAACCGCTCCTTGAAGCGGTCTTCGCTCATGTAATCAATGGAAGCGTAATCAAATGCGCGAGCGATAGTGAAACATTCTCTAGGGCGATTTGGTAATAGGGTTCCTGTAAGTCCGACCGTCCTCTCAGCCGTCTCAATAAGCCCACCGTCGCCAAACACGCTTCGGCTTCGGCCGGCGTCAGATGATTTAAGATAGTGGGCTTCGTCGAGGATGAGGAGGTCATATTTCAGCCTTTTCAGTTGGTTGAAGATCGTCTCATTACGGATCAAGTCGTAGGAGCAGATGGTCCAGGCGGCATTGGGATGGACGCCGTGGCTGGACTTGAGGATGGGGTAGATCGTATAGCGCCCCAGCATAGTGGACCAAACTCGAATGGCTTTAGACCACTGTAGACGAATGTTAGCCGGGCAGATGACCAAAACTCGCCTGGCCTGCATGTCATTACCAAGACAAATGGCTTGTGCGGTCTTCCCAAGACCAGGCTGATCCCCAATGGAACTATGGGTGCGTTCGCGGCAGTACGAAACTCCCGCACGCTGAAAGGGCCAAAGTTCCTGACCCGGCGGTACTTCAATATGCGCGTCACTGTCTTTGCTCCATGAGGCTTCTATCTGTTCCAGAGCCGGAGCGAACTCGGCGAGCAGCTCCGGCGTGGCGTAGTCCGCATACTGAATAGCGGCATACTTGTTGTGCGTGAAGAGAACCGCTTCGCCGGCCGAGCTAGCCGCCGTGGACAAGTTCCAACCGAAGTCGCGCACGATCTCCTGTACGTTCGCCTCGCCGCGGGGAACCGACAGGACATAGCAATCGTTCGCTCCCCGCTCAAGGATCACTACGCCACAATCTCCGGGCTCGGCAGGGCTTCATGCAACTCAAGTCTCAGCTTGCCTGTGCGGCCATACGCATAGTGACGCCAGCCTTTCGTAGCGTGAAGCTCGTCATGGCCGCCGGCAACGAAGCGCACGTCGATGTGATGTCCGAACGCTTCGCCTCTCTTGGCCGATCGCTGGCCGGTACGCATCCGCCGCGCCGCCCGGTCCTTCTTGCGCAAAGTTTCGATTACGTCCATTTACATCTCTGTCAACGGCAGGAATTTGCAGCCAGGGGCTTTCATTGCGACGAGAATTTGCACAACGCCTTCCGCATATTCGGCCAAGTGCTTGTCGTAAGCCGCGTTCGCCGCGTTCGCCGCGCTCCCCGCGCTCCTCGCCGCGCTCCACGCCGCGCTCTCCGCGCTCCTCGCCGCGCTCCACGCCGCGCTCTCCGCGCTCCTCGCCGCGTTCGCCGCGTTCGCCGCGTTCGCCGCGCTCCCCGCGCTCCCCGCGCTCCCCGCGCTCCCCGCGCTCCCCGCGCTCCCCGCGCTCCACGCGCTCCTCGCCGCGCTCTTCGCGCTCCTCGCCGCGCTCCACGCCGCGCTCCACGCCGCGCTCTCCGCGCTCTCCGCGCTCTCCGCGCTCTCCGCGCTCTCCGCGCTCCACGCGCTCCTCGCCGCGCTCTTCGCCGCGCTCACGGTTTGCGCCTTTCTGCATTCTTTGGCGTAATTGATAAGATCACTTTTATACTTTTCTGAAGTCTGCAACGAAGCAGCACTTTCCAACGCAGAAGCAACCGAATATTGAACTGTGAACACCACAACTCGGTTCATGAATTCTACGTCGTCTAGGATGTCTTTGCTACCTAACTGAGCAACCGCCAAGCGCCGCAATCCCTTAGCTCTCGTTTCTGCGGAACTCCATGCGCTGTCGTTCAAATTAATTTTCAATATCCTTAGCACCGGAGATACACAGCCGGGATCATCCCCGTGCGGAAGGCCCATAGCATAACATACAGCAGCCTCCACGCACATCTCGCCCGGCATAGGATTGCCCACGCCGCTTACGAGGCCCGCGTCAACTACTTCAAGCACTTTAGAAGCCAACTTCTTCGTCATTCTCATCTTAATTTCCTTTCAAAAAGCTCCAATGTCCCAAGAATGTATGCGGCAGATGCGTTCTGCCAGTGTCTTGAACGCCGCTCCATGGCCGTTCCAGTTCTTCATTCCGACGTAGAAGAGGCGCATGTGGATCATCTCATGTGCCAAGGATACATCCAGAGCGGCCAGGGTCGAATGCCTGTTCGTGTTGATGTACAGGCGCTCGGGGTCCATCTCAAGCTCGGCGAAACTGTCGCGCATGGGGCGCACCACGAAAGCAACCTGTTCGGCCGGCGGCAATGACCAGCGGTGAAAAGGAGGCACGGCGCGCAAGCGGTCGTAAGAAGCGCGGGCAATTTCCGGGCTAATGTGTAGCTTCACTCTTCGTGCTCTCTGTCTTCGTAGGGAAACGACTGCCACTCCTTGCGCGGTGGGAAGAAGCTGAGATAGCTATTGCCGAGGTACACATTGCCGACGATCCCGGCTTCCTCGACGTAGGCAACCGCTTCGGCCAAGGTGTCAAAGCTCCTGCTGTGGCGCGCGCCGCCGGGCCAAGTGGATGCGAGATACTTACTCATCGTAGGCCCTGTCCAAAAACTCTTCCATCTCACGCTCCTTCAGCGCCCCGGGGTTCAACTGCTCATAAGCTTCGGAGACAAGCTTGTCGCGCAAAGCATTGGAGGCGTGCGCCCACTTCGGGTGCTTCTTGGCTATCTTTATTGCCTCCGCCGTCAGGTCGATCATTCTATATGCTCCGGCTTGTCTACATACTCGTCGGCCCACAGAGGATCGCCGAGATTGTCTTCGTCGTGCGTATTCGACACTTGCTTGTGATAGCAGTTCTCGCCGACAGAAACAAGCAGCGCGTCAGTCTGCTCCATCTGCCCGATATGCGATATGCGCGGTCCGCGATTGCATACCGTCACCTTGCCGCCTTTGGCCAAGAACTCGGCCACCAGTTTGTCTGCTTCATCCTGTCTCATTTGTCGCCCCATAGTGCAATAAGATAGTCCCTGATTTCCTTCTGGTCGGCTGGGCTCAAACCCAACACCATATCCCAGACCTTCTCCAGCGCCGATAATGTAGGCTTCTGGGGAGCCGTAGCCAACTGCGGCTTAGGAGGCAAAGCGGCCTTAGTGGCCTCCTGCTCCGCCTTCCACTTCTTCTGGTCCTGCCGCTCGAAGTCCAGCGGGGTTAATTCACTCGTCTCACACTTTGAATTGTGCGAGACTAGTCGTTCTCTGGCCATTCTCTCTCTATTAATCTCATTGGCCTTCTCTATGTCTTCGCCACGGAAGGCTTCGGCCCGGCTCACGCCCCATTTATCTGATGCCCAAGTCAGCCATTTTGCCACTTGGCCGTCTCGCTCTTTGGCTCTTGGGCTCAAATTGTCGTTAACAAAATGAACCCTCGCGCGCCAGATAAGACCGAGCCGTTCCTTGCGGCACTGAGCCTTAATGGCTTCAGTAACTTCCTTGAGGGCAGTAATTTCAGCGGCCTCGCGCGCCTCTTCATCGCGTTCGCGCTGAAAAGTGGCCTCGATGTCGGCCTCTGCGGCCTCAAGCGTCCAGGTGTTCGTCACTTTCCTCTTCCCTTATCTCGCGATACCGCGCTAATGTAATCCCAGCCGCCTCCGCGTTCAAGACCTCGCACCGCTCATCGACGGCGCTGACGAGCTTCTTGTCCCGCGGATCGGCAGCGGCTCTGACGGCCAGCAATTGCAGTCTTCGATCAATCATGGTATTCCTCTATGCCATTTCCCACGTTATACGTGAACGGATGATATCAAGTCAACACCAATCCGCCCTCGACCTAGCCCGCGAAGGCATGTATGTATTTCCATGTTTGGTTGGAAGCAAGAAACCTGCCATTTCAAATTGGGAAGGCCAGGCGACGCGGGACGAAGGCACAATAAATGCTTGGTGGAGAGAATGCCCTATTTATAATCCCGCGATCGCGTGCGGGCCGAGCAACCTATGGGTGATAGATGAAGACCCCGATGCTGACATTGGCGCAATTGGATTACCTGGGAGCCGTACTCACGAAACTCCAAGGGGCGGCAGACACTATTTGTTCTCTGGAAGGGGACCTACTACGGTCGGGAAGCTTGGGGATCATATCGACACCCGAGGACAAGGAGGTTATATACTTGGCCCAGGCTCGGTCCTCCCTAATGGAAGCTATAACCTATCTAATGGGGAAGAGATTGCGCCTGCTCCAATTCACCTCATCGAAAGACTGAGCTCGGCCAAGGAGCACAAGCCGGCGCAGACGGACGACTTAGACGAGCTTCACAACATCTCGCGCGCTCTGGCTTGGCTGGAGCGGCGGGAACCGGCTATAGAAGGACGAGGCGGCAATGCTTGGACTTATCAGACGGTGGCGGCGGTCAAGGACTTTGGCATTTCGCGAGATGCGATTGTGGGTATCCTCGAAGCCTGGAACGATCGAAATGTGCCGCCTTGGAGACCCGACGAGCTGGAACTTATCGTCGACAACGCCTACGAGTACGGGCAAAACGAGCCAGGATCGGCAGCCTTAGAGCACCCGAGCATAGCGTTCGCCGGGCTAAGAGGGGCAGTGCCCCACCAAGAAAAGAGCGCGTTCGCTATCCTGCGCCGGCCGGATTTGGCGGGATTGCAGGAGCCGGAATGGCTGTTCGACGGATGGTTCCCAGGCGAGGGCATGGGGATAGCTTACGGCGGCAAGAACTCTTACAAGACGTTCACTAACACGGCATTGGCGCTCGACTTGGCGGCGCGCGGGCGGCGCATAGCATATCTTGCCGGCGAGGGCGGCGCATGGGGTATCTGGCAGCGCATCAGGGCATGGGAGACGAGCCGGGGTCGGCAAATGCCCGAGACGTTCTACCCGGTAGGCGCCGTGCCGCTCGGTATGCGGCCAAAGGAATGGGAAGAAGTGTTCAAGGCGCTAGAGCCGGTCTCGCCCGAGATGGTGGTCGGCGACACATTCACGAAGATGATGACGGCCCAGAACCCGAACGATTTCGAGGCTCAGTCGGCGACTTATGGCGCGTTCGACGAGATGTGCAAGGCTATGAAGTGCTTCGGGCTCCTGATCGGGCACAGCGGCAAGGACCAGGCGCGCGGGCTACTCGGTTCCGTCGTGGCCACAATGAACGCCGACGTGGTGATCGAGATAGAAGGCGATAGCGAGGCTTTGGGCTGCGACTGGACGTGCCACAACATGCGCAACGCGGAATTGCCGAGGCCCTTGTTCTGGCAAGGCGCTAAGGTCGATGGCTCGTTGGCGTTCACTATCGCTACCAAGCCGGCCAAGCCGGCCAAGGCGGATATGAAGTCATGGACGGCGCAAGAGATTGAGGAAGCTTTGGGCGAACATACGATGACCACAAAGCAGATTGCCACAAGTCTTTTGGCCAATGCGGGGATCGAGGGTGTCTCGCCCGGAGCCATATCGAGGCAGCTTGAGAAATCGCCGGACGCCAGGCGCTACCAGCTCAAGTCTGGACTTTGGCGGCTTCCAACTCCTTAACTTCATCGCGATCGACTTGGTGAAGATACTCCAGCCAGGCTTCGTCGTCGGGCAGGTCTTTCAAATCTGGGTAGATTACCTTGACGCGGGAAAGCTCGCGCTTTGCATGCCAGCGCCAAGGACGCGGGCCTAAATCGTCCTTCGGGCGCTGAGTGACATAGCATTTCTCGTAGTCTTCGGGGTGCAAGCCGTTAATAGCGCGCGCCACCTCTTGAAGCAACCCGCCGATATGGGCGGCGGCTTCGTTGAAGGTTCCGACGCCAATGCCGGTGAGTTCGCGTGCGATCGCCTCGGACATTTCAGTGGTGGCCATGGTCCAAAATGCGCGTTCAAGAATTTTTCTCGCTTGGGCCTCGACCCATATCCGCGCGTCTTGCTGGAAGCAATCACGAAGGTCTTCGAAACGGGGGTTTTCCGGCAATCTTGGCCGAGACGGGCCTGTACTGCCGCGCGAATAATGCTTCAAGACGGTTCTCCATCGCCACGTTCACGCACATATTGAAGCCGCCTGCGGGTCTATCCCGAGACCCGCGCTTATAGCGTGCTCTACTCCTATGGTTTATCACGCAAGCTGGTTGTTTGTCAATGGCCTGTAAATGAAAAGGCCGGCACTCAGGGGAATGAGATACCGGCCCAGGGGAGGTCTCAAAAACAGTGGCGTTTGAAGCGGGTCCTTTCCTGTCTATTGGCCATCAAGCGGATGGCGCGCCTTTGGCGTTATGCCGAAGCTCGTCTGATCCAAGCCGAAGCTATGGCCATGCGCTCATATGCGGCTTTGCGAGCGACATAAGCCGGACCGGCTTGGTTGTTCAGATAATCGGATAAGAAATCTTTATGTGCTTGCTCCAATGAGCGTTGCAGGCTAACGTGGATGCCGTGGGACAGGCTTATTGGCTCGCCCGAGGGTTTCATGGGGCGGGCGAAGATAACGGCGCGGCCAGGCCCGGGGATGATGCAGTCGCGGTTGAGATGGTGGATGGTCATCTCGACTTCTCCCTATAGGTTGTCTGTGGCCGGCAAGCCTCGATGAACTTGGCGCGGTCGAAATGCGGATTTGTGCCTTGGAGCGCGTTGGCGAACTCTCTTGCGATTTCCTGCTTGTCGAGAACGCCGCCGAAATTTAGCTCACGTATCGTGCGGGCGATCAGTTCATAATGTCTGCGCTGGAATGCGATCATGTCACTTGCTCCTTTTGGCTATTTTCCGCCAGTCTTTGAGGTTTTCGCGCGAGATTTTCGTGCGATCGTGGTCGATGCAAGCTTGGCGACCGATCAGTGCCAAGATCAGGATTGCGGTTGCGGTTGCGGCGATAATCATGGCCTTGTGCTCCTAGTTGCCTTCTGCGCCTTACATATCGTGCGAGTAATTCGCTTGTCAAACGGAAAATATGACACTTAGTCAGATACGAAACGCGTTTGCATCCATTCTTCTAGCGTATTTTCCGCAAATCCGCGAATTTCTTCAGTCGAAATATCGTACCATTCTGCGCCCTTGGCCAAATGCTTTAGCCGGCTTTTGATTGTTCGCTCTATCACATGAGCACAATTGCCGGTGCAAATGAACGCACGGACGATTTGCAAATCCTCGCGTTTCAATAGCAGCTTTAGAGTGGCCAAGCGCTCTTTGGGGTTCATGCTAATGGTGGCGATCGCACAACTAACTCCGCGTCTCAATTTGGTTTTCTATCATTTAATTGCATTGTTTGTGCCATATTTTCACAGCGTTGAAAAATCCCCGTGATCTTTCGAGGTATTTTCGCCGATTATTTGTATCGTGTTGCCCAACTCATGCCCTACTTGTGGCTTTTCACGCACACTTGTTGCACGAAAACCACGCAACTGCGCAACATTATTGCGTCATAGCCCATGTTCGCCCAATTTTATGCCGATGCCCAAGATGAACACAGCTACGTAAATCCATGACAATTTGTCTTCCCAGTGCATGTCTGTCTCCATTTGGCCAGGTTACTGCCGCACGATGCAACTCGCGTGCCGCGATGTATTGTGTCAAAATGGTTATCGAAATAGACCGGGGTACCACACGCTGCCATCCGGCGATCCAATCCTTCTGCAGGGTCGCACGTTCCTAATCCGTAGTTTGGCCATCAAAATCACCGGACGATAAAGAGACCCATTGACAAACAAGGACAATCCGTGAAATAAATACACCCATGGATCAAAACCTCCCTACAGAACTAGACCGGCCGGTCAGAGCCTACGACGAATTGACGCCGAAGCAACTGGCCTTCGTCACCAACTGGTTCCAGATACAACTGGAGCTGGACGCCGCCGGAGAGAAGCAGTCGAACTACAACATCGCCTGGATGGCCTACCAGCGCGCCGGTTATGGCGGCTCAGCCCAGAATGCCTGGGCGCTCCTACACAGCGGCAAAATCTCTGGCGCCATAGCCCAGTTTACCGCCCGCCAGTTCGTGGCCCTCCGCCAGAAGGCGCTACATAAACTCGACCAGCAATTGGACAATTCCTCGGGAAACGTCCTCACTAATACCATCAAGACCGTCCTCGAGCACGGCGAGGGCGGCTCCTTGGCCAAAGGGCAGAACATCCGGGTCGAGCACGAAGTCACCCTGACCGGCAAGGCCCTGGACGAGAAGTTCATCAAAGAGCTGAAGGAGATGGGCCAGGAGGTGCTGGAGGTCGAGTATGTCGAGTACGTCGAGTTGCCGCCCAAGACCCGACCCGAGACCCGCCTGCCCGAGCACAACCGCCTTGTTGGCGATCAAAGCGTGAACGCGGAGTTCAAGCGCCGCCGCCACGACAAGAACGCCGGGCCGGACTATGTGCTGAAGGAACAGCGCCCGGATCGCCCGCGTCGCGGCAGGCCTCCCAAGAAGCGGTTGGTCCCGCCCGTCAAGAAGCTGCCCAAGTTCGAGTTCGAGGAGGACATGTAAATGTGCGCAGTAAGCATGGTTATCAAAGACTGGATACTTCCAAGCTCCCCTAATTTCATTCCTTGGGTTACCCAACCAGTGATCCCTCCCGAGCAAGCCGATAATGCCGCGCTTATGCTGAAAGTCATAGAATTGCTGGAGAAGCTGGACAAGAAGCTCGGCTTGAAGGATTGCAGTGTGGCGGAGCCGGAAAAGAAGGCCCTGAAAAAGAAACTGCGCAAGGCGGCAAGAAAAGCATGACGGCCATAGACCCCCGGACGTTTACCGAGGCCCAGAAGCAGAAATGGCTCCGTGACCGGGCGGCGGCCAAGGAGAAGATCAAGTACAACCAGTTGGCCGCCTATCGGCCGCGAGCCTGGCAGGTGCCGTTCCACGAAGACCCGCACCGCTTCCGTATGTATATGGCCCCTAACCGGATCGGCAAGACCTATGCCGGCGCCATGGAGTTCGCCATGCACGTCACCGGCCGATATCCCGACTGGTGGAAGGGTTTTAGGTTCGAGAAGCCGATCGACTGCTGGGTCATCGGCACGTCCTACGCCCAGATGCGGGATGCCTGTCAGGCGCTCCTCCTAGGGGTCGAGTATGGGACCGGCGCTATACCCAAGGATGCCATCGACAACGTGTTCACCCAACCGGGTTCCCCAGGCGCCGCTGGCATCGTTCGGGTCAAGCATGTCTCAGGTGGCATCTCGAATGTCACCTTCAAGGCCTACAATCAGGGCCGCGTGGCTCTCCAGGGCGCTGCGCTCGATTTGGCCTGGATGGACGAGGAGCCGCTCGTCACGGAGCAGGAAGCCGGCATCGTCGAGGAAATCAAGACCCGCCTCCGCGACCGCCAGGGCAAGCTGATGATTACCTATACCCCGCTGGAGGGCGAGACCCGGCTGACCAAGGAGTTCTTCCCAGACCCGAAGTACCCCGACCAATACTCCTGCATCCACATCGACATGGCGGATTACCCGGAGCTGGCCGCGGACATCGAGAAGGTCAAGAAAGACTACCCGGCCCCGCACCAATGGCGCGCTCGTATCCACGGCCTGCCCGCCCTTGGCGAAGGCGCGGTCTTCCCGTTCACCGAGGATCACTACGTGGTTCCGGTCACGCGGCTGCCCCCGCATACCCGCTACCTCTACGCTATGGACTACGGCACCGACCACCCTACCGCCGTCGTGCTCCTCGGTTGGGTCGAGGACGAGGATACCACCTACGTCGTCCAAGAGTTTCGCGAGAAGGATTGCCCGGCGGCAATCGTTGCCTCCTGGGTTCGGCGCTTCATTCCGGGCGCCAAGGTCGCTTGGCCGCACGATATGGGACAGCGTACCGGCCCGGGCAGCGGCGTGACCAAGATGGAGACCTACAAGGCCGAGGGCATGAGCATGTGCGGCGAGCATGCCCAGTATCCCGACGACCGCAAGAACAACCTGGAAGCCTCGATCTCCGACATTCGTGAGCGCATCGCCGATGGCCGGTTCAAGGTTTTCGACAACTGTCAGAAGCTCATTGGCGAGATGGGCAAGTACAACCGCAAGAAAGGCAAGCCGGTCGCGATAGACGACGACTTGATTTCCGCGGCGCGGTATGCGCATATGATGCTCCGCTATTCCCGAACCGCCGAGAGGATCGGCAAGCATTCGGTTCGCGGCCATGTCCAGATAGCTGAAGGCTTGGATGCCGACCCCTGGGACCCGTACCGGGAAAGCTACGCAAAATATGCGGAGATTGACGGCCAGAAATTCCGCATCTTGGGAGAAACCAATTGACCAGAGCATTTGAAATACCCGGCCACCCTTCTTACTTCGAGGACGATTTCTTGACCGATACTACCTCCAGTTATGTCAAAAATCCCAAAGTCGAGCCGCGGCGCAACCACGGCCACGAAGTCGCCATCGGCATCAGCGACCCGAGCGACAAGTTCTCCAGCGACTTCGTGTTGGCCCTCGTAGGCATCCTGAAGGCATGTAATGCTTGGCCTAGAGTTCACGTCATGTTTGGCCATGCCAGGAATACCGAGAACGACTTCAAGGGATTTGCCGATCGCGCCGACCTGATCGGGGCGCATCTCCTAATCCTCGACCCGAACTACCCACCGCCGGCCCATATCGTCCATCGGTGCCTACAAGCCAACGCCGAGAGAGTGATTGCCGGCCCGCATAGGTTCTACCGCGGCGGTTTCGTATTCGGCCACGAGAAAGAAGTCGACCTTGGCTACCAATACCACGGGGTGAACGAGTGAAGCGCATCGGCATCCTGCTTCCCCACCTGACGCCCTGGACGCCGCTGGAGTTCGGTAACTGTCTCCACCAGTTGCTCCTCAATACGCCGCGGTACAACAAGCTCGGCTATGAGCTTGGCACCATCTCGGCTACCTGCGGCGTCTTGACCAAGCTTCGCAACGATCTGGTCAAGCAAGCCCTGACCTCGAAGTGCGACTACATCTATACGCTGGACGTGGACGTGCCTTTCAAGCAGGACCACCTGGAGAAGCTCCTGGCCCATGACAAGGACATCGTGATCGGCACCTACCGCTACCGCGCGGCGCCGTACACGGTCGAGGGCCGGCAGATGGATATGAACGACCGCGGGCCATTGCGCAAGATGAATTACGGCCCCCTCGGCCATGCGCTCATCAAGGCCGATGTGTTCCGCAAGCTGCCGCCGCCTTGGTTCACTTGGGCCTACAAGCAGGACGGAACCGATGTGGGCGAGGATTGGCTGTTCTTCAACAAGGCTCGCCAGGCCGGCTATGACGTTTGGTGTGATTTCGAGGTCAGCGCCGAGCTTGGCCACTTCGGCTATGAGGTGTTCTGGACAAACGAAGCGCCAGGTGCTAGGATCGTCGAGAATGCCAAAAAATCTCCGGGAGTTGTAGAATGAAACTTCTCTTTAGCCGTAGTTGGGTTCCTCAGTTTGGTTTCCAGTGGATGTACAAAAGTCGGGTTGGAAGTTTATATTTGGGAAAATATGTTCTCCATCTCGTGAGAGCATAAAATGATGCTTCCTGCTCCCAATATGGGTTCCGCCCAGGCTCTCCTGCCCCTTGACCTCCGCTCGGCCAACGAGCGCCTCGACCTCATGCAGAAAAAGAAAAAGGCAACCGAGGGCAACCGGCTGCCTAACATGCCTAGCCCATACGCCGGAGCTGCGGCTGACCTGCTCAATTCCGCCGGGAACCAATATTAATGGCTGAACGCGAAGACGAGATAGTTGACGACGTACTGCGGGAGTTCTCCGGGCTCCAGACTTACCGCAACACGTTCGCCGGCATGTGGGAGGAGACGGCCGAACTCATCGCGCCGGATTACCGCAACACGTTCTTCTTCGGCGCGTACAATTTCCCCGGGCAGAAGAAGACCGAGCGCCAGATAGACACCAAAGCCACCTTGGCTCTCTCGCGTTTCGGCGCCATCCTCGACAGCATGCTCACGCCGCAGAATGCCATGTGGCACAATCTGGCGGCCGATGACGAAAACTTGATGAAGCAACGGGCTGTCAAGTTGTACTTCGAGGCTGTCAATAGGGTGCTATTCAAGTACCGATACAAGACCACGGCGAACTTCGTCTCCCAGAACCAAGGCGTCTTCCAGCAGCTTGGCGCCTTCGGCAACGGCATCATGTACATTGACGCCTACCAGGGCAACGATGGCGGCCGCGGCCTGCGCTACCGTAATAACCCGCTCGGCGAAATGTTCTTCCGCCAGAACCATCAGGGGCAGGTGGATGCTTACATCCGGTGGTTCCGTTATACGCGCCGTCAGGCCATCCTCGAATACGGCGAGGCAGCGCTGCCAGAAACCATCGTGGCTGCCACCGACAGCGAGGTTCTTTACGATTTCGTCCAGCGCGTGCGCCCGAACCCTAACCGCGATCCGCGCCGCCTCGATGCTAAGGGCAAGCGCTGGGTCAGCGAGCACGTCGCGCTTACGGGCAGAAAGCTGGTCCGCGAAAGCGGCTATAACACATTTCCTTGCGCCATCACGCGCTACACCCAGATAAACGGCCAAGAGGTCTACGGTCGCGGGCCGGCGCAGCAAGCGCTCCCGACCATGAAGACCTCCAATAGCGCCATGCAGGACTATTTGACGCAGAGCCACCGCGCCATCGCGCCGCCGCTTCTGACGGCCGACGACGGTATCGTAGACTTCTCATTCCGCCCCGGCGCGCTCAACAAGGGCGGCGTCGGCAAGGATGGCCGCCCACTCGTTATCCCGCTCCAGGGCGGTAATATCCAGATCAGTGAAGAACTGCTCGACAAGATGGGCCAGACCATCGACGCCTTCTTCCTGGTCGATTTGTTCAAAATTCTGCTCGACGACCCCAAGATTTACTCGGCCACCCAGGTCGTGGAGATGATGTCGCAGCGCGGCGTCCTCTTAGCCCCGACGATCGGGCGTCAGCAATCGGAGTACCTCGGCTCGGTCATTCCGCGCGAGATAGACCTTCTGACGCAGCTTCGGCTGCTGCCGCAAATGCCACCTGTCCTTAAGGAAGCCGGCGGGGAGTATAAGATCGTTTATACGTCGCCCCTGGCGCGCTCCATGCGCGCGAGCGACATTGCGGGTCTCAACCGCTCTCTGGAGCGCGCTACTCAGGTCGCTACAGCCACCGGCGATCCATCGCCCCTCTGGCATTTCGACTGGACCACGATCATTCCCGAGGCGGCTGACATCGACGGTGTGCCGGCGCACTGGTTGGCCAGCGATGAAGCCGTGGCGGCGAAGGCGAAAGCACATCAGGACATGATGGCCAAGCAGCAGCAGATACAGGTGGCCCCGGCGCAGGCCGCGATAATGAAGGCTCAGGCCGCTCAGCAGAAAGCAGGCGTTCCTCAAGCAGCACAGGGGCAAGGACAATGATCCCCAACACGAATGAATGCCCGCCCACAGAAGAATTGAAGAAAGTGTGCTCAGAAGAGGTAGAATACAACCACGTTGTCGAACTTGAGAAGCTCAGGCAGCGTGCCGACCAGCAGGACAAGGATATGGAGGTTCTGGTACAGATCGTCGATAAGCTCATGAACGAATTGCGGCAGCTTCGTGTCGGGTTCACTTACGCAGTGACCGCGGGCAAGGCATGAGGAAGTTTCATCTGCCGACCTTGAACTTGGTCAAGGAACGGAAGGCGTACTACCAGCAGAGCCCGGTGTCGCTGTACGTCCTGCGGGATTTGGCGGCTTTCTGCCGGGCGGCAGAGAGTTGCGTGGTTCCGGGCGACCGGGACAAGACTTTGGTTTTGGAAGGGCGGCGCGAGGTCTGGCTTCGGGTCGCTAATCATTTTCACCTAACCCCCGAGCAGTTGTATGACATCCTCGGCGGGCCACAAACGGAGTAGACATGGTTGATGCAGCAAATCAAGGCGCGGCGAGCGGCGCGCAAGAAAACCAGGGCGGCGCGCAGGCGGCGTGGCATACCGGGCTAGACGCAGACACCCTTGGCGTTCTCCAGAACAAGGGCTGGGATAAGCTCGACCCCAAGGCCGCGATCGCAGCGTCGGTTAAGTCCTACCGCGAGGCCGAGAAGCATTTCGGCGTGCCGCCGGAGCGCATCTTGCGCGCGCCCAAGGATGCCAATGACGCAGAGGCCATGGCTAAGATCAAGTCGGCCCTTGGCGTGCCGGATAGCCCAGACAAGTACGATTTCTCGGCCATCAAGTTCAAGGATGGCTCGACCATGGACGAGGCTTCGGTCCAGTCGGTGCGCAAGCTCGCCTCCGATCTCGGGCTCCCAACCACGGCGGCCCAGCAGCTCGCCTCATGGATGGCGCAGCAACAGGACGCCATGGCCGAGGAAGAGACTGCGGAATACACGGCCAAACTGGCGACCGAGAAGGATACCCTAACCAAGAACTGGGGCTCGAACGCCAATGCCAATCTTGTGATCGCCCAGAATGCCGCTAAGGCGCTCGGCGTTACGGCGGAGGATATGGCCACGCTGGAGAAGTCGGTAGGCTATGCCCGCGTCATGGAAATGTTCCGGTCGATCGGCGCTCGCATCGGCGAGGACCGCTTCGTGGTCAACGATGTTGGCGGAGGCCGGCGCGAGGTCATGACCCGGGACGGCGCTGCCGCTCAGCTTCAGTCGCTCAAGAATGACAGCGCTTGGGTAACTCGCCTGATGAATGGCGACATCAAGGCGATGCGCGAGTACAACGACCTCACGACGATTATGGCCGGGTGATGCCAAGCAAGTCACCAGCCCAGGCTAGACTGATGCGCGCCGTAGCGCATGGTTGGAAGAAGCCAGGGGGCGGCGGGCCTACGCCTGCCGTAGCCAAGGAGTTTGTAGCGGCCGACGAGGCCAAGAAGCGGGTTAAGGTGAGAATGGGGAAGAGAAATGGCTAAGAAGTCTAACTGGATTAAGAAAGCAATACGCCATCCTGGCGCGGCTACGGCGGCTGCCAAGCGCGAGGGCAAGTCGGTAGGCGCATGGGCGCAGGAGCACAAAGGCGACAGCGGCACGACCGGCAAGCGCGCCCACTTGGCCATAACCCTGAAGAAGATGCACTGATGAACGAGACCCTAATCTCCGATAAGGACTACGAGCTGGTTAAGCTCATCTGGAATATCCAAGAGATGGGCTACCGCGGGGATGGTATCCGCGAGCAGTTGAAGCTCAGCGCCTACCAGGTTGGCAATGATCCGGCCAAGGTTATCGCCCGGGCCGAAGCACTCTCCAAGACCCTCCGCCGGCACACCACTTGACATCTTCCTCGGCTTCTGATTATATAAGGTCAGCGGATAAGCAGATCGAGCCCCGCTAGCTCGGCCCCCGAATAGGACAAGGCCAATAGTTTGGTTTTTGAACCTTTCGGAGTTTATCCATGACCGACGTTAATCAGGGCTTAGCCCAAATTTTCGTCACGCAGTACAAGACCATGCTGGAGTTGAAGCTTCAGCAAATGGGCTCGTTGCTGCGTGGCAAGGTCGATGAAGGCTATCATGCCGGCGCCAAGGTCGCGTCGCCGTTGAACCTTCTGACGGCCGTCCAGATGAAAGCTGCCGGCGCCCGCTTCGCGCCCAAGGTGGCTACCCCCAACGATTACCAGCGCAGGTGGGTCACGCCGACCGACATGACGATGGAGCAGTACGTTGACAGCTTCGACCAGCTCAAGACGCCTATCGACCCCAAGAGCAAGCTCATCGAGGGTGCTTCTATGGCGGTCGGCCGCGCGTTCGACGACATCATCATCCCGGCCTTCAATGGCACAGCCAACATTGGCGACGGCAACCAGTCTGCGCTCTCGACCGAGACGTTCGACACCACGAACTTCCTGGTTTTGGACACGTTCGGTGCCGGCGCTACTTCGGTCGGTCTCACGGTCGCCAAGCTCAACGAAGCTCGGCGTATCCTTGAGCACTACCACAATACGCAGGAAATCGAGCGTGGCGACCTCTATCTCGCCATCGGCTCGACGCAGCATGCCGACTTGCGCAACCAGGCGCTCGTCACCAGCTCCGAGTTCAACCGCAATGGCGGTGTCTTGAACGACGGCAAAGTGACGGCGTACATGGGCTTCAAGATCATCGTGACAGAGCGCCTGCCATATGCTTCGAGCATCCGCAACTGTTTCGCATGGGTGAAGTCGGGCATGTATCTCGGCATCTGGCAAGACCTCAAGACCCGCGTCTTCGAGGACTTCACCAAGGAAGGCAACCCGTACAACATCTCGACCATCGTTTCGATGGGCGCGACGCGCACGCAAGCCGGCAAGGTGATCCAGATCAACTGCGCCGATAGCGTCACCAGCGACATCACGAACTAAGGGGAAACTTCCATGTCTGCTAATTCTTACGCACAGAAGTCCACCCAGATCACCAACTTGGATGCATCTCCTACGGTGCGTCCTACCGCTGGTGAAGATGGGGCCGCGGCTCAAACTGTTATCGCACAGCCCATTCCTTTCACGACTGGCGATACGACCGTCACGACGACCATCTACAATGTTCTTCGTGTTCCAACAACGGCAGTCCTCAAGACGCTACATCTCATCGCAGATGCTCCTATTGATGTGGCCACTACCCCGACCCTCACTTGGGCGGTAGGTCTTGCCTACTCGGACAATACCAACTACGACGGCACCAAAGTTGCCAATCAGGGCACTTATGTCAACAGCGGCACTGAGTTTGCGTCGGCGGACACCGCCGGCACGCAGGCCAGTGGCGGCGTTGTTCATGACATCAGCCCGACACTTGGCAATCAGGTTCTGCCTCTTTGGAAAGGCCCGGCTGGCTTGACATCTGACCCAGGCGGCTTCTTCGACATCACCATGCAGGTTTCTGCCATCTCGGCGACGGAGACTAGCACGGTTCCTGTCAACATTGGCCTCCGCGCTTCGTTCGTCAGTCCGTAATACCCGCGCGGGAAGGGGCCTGCCGGTGAACGGCGGGCTCCTCGCCTGCCGGCAGGTCCCGACCATTTAGGAGAATTTAATGGCAGCTACTTCAATTTTCTACAGCATCGCGCGCGGCCAGACGGATCAGACCGCCGACGCCGTTCATGAAGCCACTTCGACTTATGCCACCAATAATCTTGAGGTTCGTATCGACACGACAAGCGATGGCACTACGGTTATCGGCTGGAAGCCGGGCGAGATTAAGGCGGCTCTTGAGATGATCTACAATCGTCTCGTCGATGGTCGCTATGCCGATAGCGGTGTATGGATGCAAAAAGCTGCAGACGGCTCATAAGGAGCAACGCTTATGCGCGCAAGGGACAGCTATCTTGCTAAAAATATATCGGCGACGACTTCCGCGTTTCACCTCAACGGCGGCATCTACTCCGTCGATGTCGTCGCCACATTTGGTGGCGGCTCGGTGAAACTTCAGAAGGTCGGCCCAGACGGCGCTACGTCTATCGACTTGAAAGCCGCCTTCGACGATGGTTCCAGCACTGAAGTCGATCTTGTCGTCGGCACGTTTGCCGCCAACGGCAACAAGGTCTTCTCGCTGGCAGAGGGCAACTACATTCTCACAATCACAACCGCTACAGCCGTATATGTGTCGATAACCCGCGTGCCGGGTGAATAATCCGGCGAGAAATAGGCCATGCCGGATAACATGACCAACATATCGAATGAGCAGGGCAGAATATGCGCTGGCGCAGGCGGCGGGTACAATTATACCAACGCTGAAGCCGGCACTATCGTCGCCTCGTTCCCGACAGCGCCGAATAACGCTCACAAAGGGTACATAGATACCCTAGTTGGCGCTCTGTATTCCGCTCTCGGTATCACTGCCCTAAATCAAGCATTCGATCTCCTGTATGTCCTGGCGGCACAGTATGCCGACAACGCCATAAAGAATTGGG
>Ga0335085_10001821_pt1 | contig 42671 bp, 35 predicted proteins | sample Lox_Sample_45_FD_206712 | JGI IMG/M metagenome (GOLD analysis project Ga0335085, IMG submission 206712) | Soil microbial communities from Loxahatchee National Wildlife Refuge, Florida, United States - Lox_Sample_4.5 | ecosystem: Environmental > Terrestrial > Soil > Wetlands | place: USA... | reverse complement strand
ACCTGGCAGGCCTTGCGCTGGGCCTCGAGGGCCTGCAAATAGTGGGCAAATAGAATCAGGTTCATCTCAGGGCTCAAGTGCATGGCCGGATGGCCCCAGTAGCCGTGAGAGAAAATGCCAAGCTGGCCGCTGGCAATCAATCCTTTGACCTTGTTCTGGACCGCTTCGAGCTCGCGATGAGAGTTTCCGGGCCAGGAGCTCACACCGTCGGCGATAGACGCTGCCTTGGCGGGATCGGCCTTGGGGATGGTGGTGATGTCCACCCAATCGAGAGCGGACAAGTGATAGAAATGAACAATGTGGTCGTGCAGGGCGTGCGCGATCAGAATCAGGTTGCGGATGTACTGGGCGTTCGCGGGAATCTCGAGCTGGAGCGCATCCTCCACGGCGCGGACCGAGGCCATGGCGTGCACCGTGGTGCACACTCCGCAGAAGCGCTGGGCAAAGACCCAGCCTTCGCGGGGATCGCGTCCGCGCAAAATGGTCTCGATTCCGCGCCACATCGTGCAGCAAGCCCAGGCCTTCTGCACGGCGCCGCCATCCACCTCGACGTCGATGCGCAGGTGTCCTTCGATGCGGGTTATGGGGTCGATAGTGATGCGGGCCATGATGTCTCTCCTTCAGGACGAGCCGCGGCTCGGCGCTGGCGAACAAGCCGGAACATGTGATGCCAATCCTGAATCTCTCCGGGCAAGATCGCGAAGTATTTGACCGCCAGGCCGAATGCTGCAATCCCGAGCGCGATGTATCCGATGGTCATAAGCAATTCGGGCACATTCGGGAAGTAAATCGCGTTGGGTGCAGGGGCAAACGCGATGGTTGTGGGGATGAAACGGTAGAGCAATCCCCCCAAGCAGGCGAGGGTGGCCAGGTTGAGCAGCGAGCGTGGTGTCTCGCGCATGGTTCTGCTCCGGAGGGCAACAGCCGGGATGAGGAGGAGCGCGGTCTCGAAGAGGAACATGAGGCTCATCTTGTCGAGCGCGAATGCCGTGCGGATTTCTCCCCGCCAGACGAGGTCGCCGAATTGGACGGCGAGGAAAACGAAGCACATCAAGGAGAGCAGATTCCCCAACTCCCCCAGCACTCCAAGGTCGAGCGGCCGCGAGTAGCGAAGAGCGGACATGAGGAGGAGAAAGGTCACAAAGCCAAGCCCGCAGAGACCTGCAGCCAGCAGGTATAGGAACGGCAGGAGCGGCGTCTGCCAGAGAGGGTAGACCTTCTCGCCGCCCAAAAGCATTAGCCCGCCCAAAGAAGACTGGTGCATGAGCGGCAGGACGTAGGCCCCGGTGATCATAAACGGATAGATCCGGCGCAGGAAGGGGGCCATGCGGTGTAACGCCTTGCGGGTCGCGTCACTGCCCGTGTAGTAAAACCTCTCCAGGATGAGGGGAAGGTTCTCGAAAAAGAGAAACACGCAGCAATACAGAGGCATGCACACAGAAACTTCAAGCATTGCCGACCCGGAATTCCAGCGCCAGGGGAGGATGACGTTCCAGAAGTTCCAAGGGCGCCCCACGTCGAAACCCAGAGCCACCAGGCCGGTCGAGTAGAAAAGAAAGCCCGAAACCAGCGCAGTCCGCATGACTACGTGCAGTTTCTGCCGGTTGAATACCCAGGCGGCCATGCCCACCGCCAGGGGTCCAGAACCCAAAGCCGTCAGGGTTAAGACGTTGAAGGTCTTCCAGATTCCCCATGCATACACATCGTTCATGCCCCCAAAGGGGCCCAGCGGGGAGCACAGCCGCGCCAAGGCCAGGGCGAAGCCGATCGCAGCCAGTGCCAAGAAGAAAAGGAGGGTGGGAGTAACTACCGGCTCGCGATACACAGGCACCCCACGCTGCCAGTGGTTGAGAAGGGTTCCGCCGCTGGTGTCGCGGGTCCTTACCGTTGTGTCTTGCGTGCTCATAGCTGATCCGGGAGGCCCGATTGTTTCTCACGCTCTGGCCTCTCCGCCTCATGACGGTTCCAATTTCGCTTGATCACGGAACCCAAAATCCCCGCCGCGAGAATCGGCGCGGAAAGCCACTTGTAGATCACGGATGTCACCATGGTAGCGTAGTGGCCCAGCGAGGCTGAGCCGAGCTTGGGGAGGCCTATATCCTGGAATGAGACCTTGGAGAGATAGAGAACCTGCGTTCCGCCCGCCTCGTGCTCTCCATACACCCGATTCTCGAAATACTTTCCGGGCGAGGCCGCGATGCGCGCCTTCGCCTTGGCCAGGAGATCCACGCGCTTGCCGAAGATGACTGCCCCGGTGGGACAGACCCCGGTGCAAGCAGGCTGCTGGTTCTCCTTCAGGCGTTGATCAAAACAAAATTCGCACTTGACGATCTTGGGATTCCATTTGTCCCACTGGAATTTTGGCACGTCGAACGGGCAGGCCACCTCGCAGTAGCGGCAGCCGATGCAGAGCGAACTTTCCCACGTGACCGCGCCCCATTCATTCTTCTTCAGGGCGCCGAACGGGCAGCCGGTGACGCAGGCGGGATCGAGGCAGTGCATGCACTGCCGCTTCACGAACGCGAAGTCTTTCCCATTCGGCTCCTCGCAGAGCTTGATGATGTTCTTGGTCTTCGAGTTCAGATCTTCCGGCATCTGCCAGAGGCCCCCCGAACGCGACGTGTCGGGTGGCAAGCCGTTGGCCTCGCTGCAAGCCACGACGCAGGCCTTACAGCCGGTGCAGATGGTGTTGTCGTAGAGCATCGATACGGCGTCGGCCGGAGCCACAGGGAGCGCCGGGTGCTCCTCGGCGGCCGAGGAGATGAGCGGTGCTGCGGTGATGGCTCCGCCCACTCCCATGATTCCCAGGAGCGCCTGGCGGCGACTGAACACGGAGCTCATTCCGATGCCTTCGGGCCCGCTTCATGGTCCTTATCGAGAGCTCCAGGAGCGCCCGGCTGGCCGGAGCCGGGCACGCTCTGGTCAAGCGGCACGGTTGAAAACTTGCGCGAGGCGACGTAGCCTGCTCCCGCGAGCGCACCGGCGGCCAGTCCGACGAGACCCGTTGCAATCGGGCTGATTGTGCCTTGAGGCGCATTAATGGGCGGATAGGTTGTTGGAGGATTCGCCGGGGTGTGAATTTGAATGACCTGAAACATCGGGACGCGGAAGGCGATGCTTTTTTCGGTGCATCCAATGCACGGCGCGCCGATACCGATGGGCCACACGTCGGGCATCTCGTTGAAATGCCGCGTCGAGCATCCGGCATGAGTGTCAGGTCCTTTGCAGCCCATCTCGTACAGACACCAGCCCTCGCGATGACCCTCGTCGCCGAATTGCTTCACGAAGCGGCCGGCATCGAAGTGCGCCCTGCGCGGGCAGTGCTCGTGAATGTCGCGGTCATAGGCAAACTTCGGGCGCCTCTCATGATCGAGTTCGGGCAGCGTGCCGGACTCCGCGAATTGCAGGACTACGCCGAGCAGTGTGTACGGATTGGGCGGACATCCCGGCAGGTTAATGATCGTCTTTTCCGGCATGAGGTCCGCAACGCCCACCGCCCCCGTCGGGGCTGGATCGGCCGAGGGAATTCCCCCCCAGGAGGCGCAGGAGCCGATGGCGACGATGGCTGCCGCCTTCCCCGCCACGTCCGCGAGGACCTCAGTGGCCGGCCGCCCGGCCAGCTTCATATAAACGCCCTTATCCTTGGTGGGGATGGAGCCCTCGACCACGCAAACGTACTTTCCCGAGTAGTTGTGCACGGCCTGCGTGAGCGCTTCTTCGGCTTGCTTGCCCGAGCCGGCCATTAACGTTTCGTGGTATTCGAGGGAGATGATGTTCAGGATCAAGTCGCCCAGGTCCGGGTGGGAAGTCCGGAGAAGCGTCTCGGTGCAGCCGGTGCAGTCCTGAAATGCAATCCAGATGACAGGCGGGCGGATGACTTTTCCAAGTCCTTGGGCGACCTCTTCAGGCGTTCTCTTGTCGGTGATGGGAAGGCCGAACGGTGCGGCAATCATCAGCGAGGAGCAGAATTTGACGAAGGAGCGGCGGCTGACGCCGCATCGCAGCAGACGCTCATCGATGGTCTCGAGGACCATGGAGGAAGCAACGAGAGAGTTGAACATGAGGCCTCCTCAACGTACTAAGCGCAAAGTTCGCCATGCTTATCCCCGCTACCTTTTGGCGTCTGTGACCCTGGTCACGATTTGAAAATACCTCGGCCGGCTTGGCCGCATCGCACTGTTTGTCGCCTGGACGCAGTTCACTCCATATCCATTGGCAATGCGGCTGCCAGACGTAAACCATTGAAAACACAAGGCCCCGGGAGTCTTGCACTCGCGATATTCGCGAATCCGCGAAATCCTCGATTTGCGGTTTGCGTTTTTGCGCGCAGGCCCCCGTGATGGAGCGCGCCTTGGCCCGTCCACGCTTTCCTCATAGCGTGTAGCCGACAGTGAGCCCGATGGCAACCGACAGTGTCACGATCGACAGCATAGTGCTGATAAAGATCGAGGTCGCGGATTCGGTTTCATATGCCTGGGCTTCGTTTGCGAACATGGCGGTAATGGTGGCGGAAGGCAGCGCACACAACAGAATGATCTCGCGTGCGAGCACTCCGGTGATTGCGAACAGCACGCACAGGCTGGCCATAAAGCCCGGGTGCAGTATGTTCTTGAGGAGTACGTTGACCGCTACTTCCCGGCTCATTTTCGGCTGATGGCAGGAGATAATGAGCCCGAGACAGAATAGCGAGACCCCTGAAGTGGCATTGCCGATCAGGCTCAACGAGCTTTTCGCAAGGGCGGGCAGTTCAAGGCCCAGCAGTGAAATAGCGATGCCGATGCCCGGGGCCCAGACCATGGGCTTTTGCAGGGCGGCGATGACGCTGTTCGCAAACGTTCCCGCGCCTCCACCTTTGCCCGCACGGACATTCAGCAGGGTGGCGGTGATTGGCACCATGACCAGAAGCGCGACGACATTCAGCACCAAGATCGGGTACATGCTGGAGGGGCCGAACAGGCTGTTCAGGATCGGAATACCCATGAAGGCCGCATCCGGAAAGGCGCAGACGAAGGCCTTCAAGGACGCCTGGCGCAGCTCCCCGAACCGCATCCAGCCCCACACCATGCCGAACGCGTACATGCCCATGATGCCGATGAGCACCGCAATCAGACACTTGACGTTTAGAAGTTGCTTGCGGGGCGTCGCGGCCATGCTGACCAGCATCAGCGCTGGAAAGATCCAATCGAGAACCAGCCGCGTGATCAGCAGACTGTCGTCCCTGTTCATCTTGTGCCGCTTGCCAGCCGTGAAGCCCAGCAGAATAACGAAAGCGACGGGGACGATCGAGGCAGTGATATCCGCCATGAGATTCATTTGTGCGATTCCCCTGATAAGCCGAAATCAAGCGCGCCCGCACTGGAATCGCCTGGCTCCGTGAGCGGCCTGGCGCCCCTGAATGCAAAGCGCGCGCTTCGAACGATTTCGTGTGTCACCTCTTGCGTAATTTCCTTGACGGTTTCGAATTGGCCGACTTTGAACCCGAATTCTGCGTGACAATATGTTTCAGCTCTTGAGTCGGCACAGAGGACAGATAGTCCGGAGTCCATTGCGTTGCTCTAATTCGCTGTTTCAGTTCGTCCTCACCCAACCTCGGAGCAAGACCCTCCTTTTGCGCCTCCCTGCCGACCGCGATCGCGATTTCCGCGGCTACCTTTCGAATGTCGCTCAAGGGAGGCAACAGCGACGCAGAGGGGTCTTTGAGCGCGGGCGAGTTCGCGGCAAGCGCCCGGGCGGCCGCGAGCATCATCGCGTCGGTGACGCGCCACGCGCCGGAGGCGACAACCCCCAGTCCCATCGCCGGAAAAATGAAGACGTTGTTGCACTGTGCGATAGGAATCTTCCTCCCACCGTAACTTACGGGCGCGAAAGGCGAGCCCGTGGCTACCAGAGCGCGTCCCTCTGTCCACTGAATCAAATCGTCGGCTTTTGCCTCCGATTTTGCAGTTGGATTCGAGAGCGGGAAGATGATTGGACGCTGCACCTTGCGTGCCATTTCGCGGACAATCGTTTCCGAGAAAGCTCCGCCAACCGTCGAGAGACCGATCAGGATGGATGCTTCGATCTTTCCAATCACGTCGGCCAGTCCGATCTGGCCATGGGAAGTCCGCGGCCAGCCGGACACACGGTCCGCCGGCTGGGCATAGACACGCTGTTCCGGGGTCAGGTCTGTTCGCCCCGAGTGCAGAAGGCCGTTTACGTCAAGGACCCAAAACCGGCTACTCGCCTCGTGTTCGGAGAGCCCTTGGCTGATCATCTCCGCACGCAGTCCATCGGCCACGCCGATGCCGGCGGAGCCTGCTCCGAGCATCACGATCTGCTGCTCCTTCAAGTTCTTTCCAGTCACGTTGACTGCGCCCAGAACCGCTCCGACCGCCACGGCTGCCGTTCCTTGAATATCGTCGTTGAAGGTAAGCAATTCATCGCAGTAGCGCTGCAGAATCGGCCGGGCATGAGGCGTCGCCAAGTCTTCCCATTGCAAGCAGGTTCCCGGAAGTTCCTGCTTCACCGCCTGAACGAACTGATCGACGAGGTCCAAGTACGGCTGACCGGTCATCCGTTCGTGGCGCCAGCCGAGGTACTCCGGATCGTTCAGCCGCTCCGCATTATTGGTTCCCACGTCCAACACGATGGGCAGCGTCCGTTCCGGACGAATTCCGCCGATGAGCGAATACAACGAAAGTTTGCCGATGGGGATGCCCATGCCGCCCACGCCCTGATCACCAATGCCCAGGATGCGTTCGCCGTCCGTGACGACAATGACGTCGACCTCCGGATTCGGACGATTCCGCAAGAGCGCGGGGATCGAGTCGCGCAGTGGGTAGGAGATGAACAGGCCGCGCGGCCTCCGGTAGATGTGGCTGAATTGCTGGCAGGCCTGCGCGACCACGGGCGTGTAGACCAAGGGCGTCATTTCTTCGATGTGGTCGAGCAGAAGCCGGTAGAAAAGGACCTCGTTGGAATCCTGCAAGGCGCGCAAATAGATGTGCCGCTCGAGGTCCTCATCTTTTCTCTGAAAGGCCTCGTACGCACGGACAACCTGGGCATTTAGGCTCTCGATCTGTGGCGGGAGAAGCCCGTGCAAGCCGAGTCTGGTGCGCTCCTTCTCTGTGTACGCCGTGCCTTTGTTCAGCCCCGGGGTATTGAGGAGATCCATGCCCCGGGGCAAGTTCGCAAAGCCCGACCGTGTCCGCTGACGTATTGCAGTCATTTTCGATTCCCCCCTTCCTCCCCTTGATCTCGCCTTGGGTTGCGGCGAGTTACTTTAGGAAAACAATCCTTGCCAGATCGATGATTTCGTCGCGGCGCCCGCTTTTATTCGCGACCCGATTTGTGCGAGGCATATCGCATCAACTGTCAATCCGGTGAAACCACCCTCGCCAGGTTTGGATCTGAACCTCCGGTTGCCCCTGACTGTTGAGATCTCTGCCGGGCCTGCGCTTCGTGTTTCGAGTGAATTACTCCTGGCTCTGCACCAGCGGGATCTTCGAAGTAAACTGCAAGTCGATCATCAAACTGATCCGGCGGTCGAGCTGGAAGAATGTGGCTGCTATCTTTCCGGGAAGCACTTTCCGGAAAATGGGAACATACTTTTGGCGAAGCTGGGCCGCGGAAATGTCCGTATCGAGCCAGCGGCGAATCAGGCGGTCCGCCTGCTCGTCGGTGAGCGTTCCATACCCTTCGGAATAATCCTTAACCACGGCAATTCTAGCTTCGTTGATCTTGTCGTAATCCGCGCAGTATTGCTCGTACACCGGCCAGAAGCTGGCAGCTTGGCTGTCGGTGAGCGTTAAGTTGACAGCGATGAGCTGCTTCTTGAGAGACCGGACATCTTTGCGCAGCAGTGTGATCTGCTGGTCGTCAAACGTATTGGCGCTTTTGTCAGCTGTGGTCGTCGAAGGCGGAGTTGTGGCTTGAGCGAACGCTCTCGGACTTGCGAGCAAACCTACTGCAATGATTATGGGCGCGGCAAAAGTGATTTTCTTCACTGGATCCCCTCTTTTTTGGAGTCATGCTGTCACACGCTAAAAACTGTCGTTGACGACGGCGGCGACTTTCTTCGAAAAGTCGTAAGTGGCGCGCAGATTTTCTCCATAGAACCGCACCTTGCCTTCAAGGTCCTTTTCCAAGAGCACTCTGCCGTCACGCGTAGTGAATTGGACTTTCACCTTGATGCGGGTCGAACCGCTGACGGTGCTCACCTCGCGTTTTTTCTGGCTGCCTTCCTTAAAGGCCTGGGGGATCAAGCGCAGAATAACCAGATCGGACACATTCGCAGCAGTGCGGTCGCCGCTACGATAAACGTGTTGAAACTTCTTTGTCTTCTCCAATTGCAGGATCACATTTTCGTAGGTGGAGACGCGGAAGTCTTCCGGGATCACCAAGCCCTCCGGTGGATCAGTGCGCTCAACCTGAATGGCCGATGCGGAAAGCTTTTGGGCCGCGTCCTCTCGCGGGCCGGGCTGGGCCAGGAGAGAGCTTGCTACCAGAAATACGGCACTACTCGCGGCGATGGCGAAGATCAAAGAAAACGTAGTTCGAGTGACACACTTCATGGCTTTTGCTCCTCCACCGTGGACGATTCTACGTGGGTGCTGACCTTCGCCCCCTGGGCGACGAGTTGGTTTTTGAACGAAGTAGCCTGGCCTTGCGGAAGCACGAAGATGGCGCCGTGGAAACCGCCGTTGGAGTCCTCATATTCCACGGTCAAAACCTCCACTTTGTGGGAAAAGAGACTCACGAGCCGGCCGCCTCCGTACGGGATGCCCATCTTTATGACCGTGCCGCCCGCGCCGCTCACGTCCTGCCTGCTCTGGTTGCCGACAAAGATGTCCGTGATGCTAGCCGTGGCGATGCCTGTCTTCTTTTTTTCTGTGGCAAATTCCAACCCTGTGGGGAGCAAGCTGAGCGTGCCCTTGGCGTCGGTCTTGATGTCTTCGAGGCCGATGACGCACGTGACGCTTGCTATGGAGTTGGTTTGAGCAGCCGGCGGAGCGGTAGCCTGCCGGCCGAACGCTGGCGCCCCGGTCGCGGCCAATATCACGACGATGACGAAAGCGAACCAGACGGCCAGCCACCACGACCACAGCACCTTTTGCCCTGGGTAACTCGAGCTTCGTTGGTTGAGTTGTGCACCACAAGTTCTCATGTATTTGTTCCTTTCCCGACTCTGGCTCATGACGCTGGCGGTTCGCTGAGAAGCTGTTTCGCCACAGGTTCTGTGATCTCTGCCGAGCGCGACGGCACAGGACGATTTTGATGAAGGGCAGTTCGTGGTCCAAACGGACACTTCCCGATGTCTCTGAAAGGAAATGCGTTCCAGCCATGGCCCAATGTGCTGTCGGGATATCGATGACCGCATGCCCGCAAATGCCAAAAGGCTGACAGACCCCGGGGAGTCATGCAGGCACGTTTGAGAGATAAGAGACTGGCGGCTTGAGACTTCGACTTCGGAACCTGCGGTCAGATCCTAGCGCTCTTCGAGGCAGAGTCTCACGCCGCCCCGCGCCCGCGAGCTTCTATTTCTCACGGCCGTGGCAAATACGCCGATGTATTTTGCTCCGCCAGGAGCGAGATATAACGGATCGAGTAGTTTTCTAGATCGTGTCCAGGGCCTCGCCCGTATGTCGAATATTGGTTTCGATCGTGTCCAGCACCTCGTCAATATGACCGGAAAGGACCAGTTTTCCCATGGTCAGCCCGAACCCCACCATCATCTCAGGCGCAATATGAGAAGGCAGTGATAGCGCGTTGGGATCGGTCACGACATCAATGAGCGCGGGACCGGAGTGCTGAAGCGCTTTCTTGAGTCCCGAGGAGACATCGGCGGGGTTTTCGATTCTTACGCCCATCATCCCGATCGCCTCGGCAAGCTTTGCGAAATTGGGATTCTTCAAGTTCGTCTGGTAGTCGGGCAGTCCCGCGACTTCCATCTCGAGTTTCACCATTCCAAGTACGCTGTTGTTGAATACGAGGACCTTGACGGGGAGGTCGTACTGCGTGAGCGTCAACAAGTCGCCCATCAGCATCGCCAGGCCGCCATCTCCGCACATGGCCACGACCTGTCTTCCGGGATAGCAACACTGAGCGCCGATGGCCTGAGGCAGGGCGTTGGCCATGGACCCATGGGTGAAAGAGCCGATCAGCCGCCGGTCCTTGGTGGAGCGAATGTAGCGGGAAGACCAGACGTTACACATCCCCGTATCCGCGGTGAAGATCGCATCGGGCGCGGCGATTTCGCTCAGCGCGGCGGCCACCGGCTCCGGGTGCATGGGCGTTCGTTTCGGAATGTGATTCACGTAAACATTCAATCCGCGAACCGCCTCTTCTTGCCTGGCCAGCATCGCATTCAGGAATGTCCGATCGGACTTTGCCTCCACCATCGGCAGAAGCGCGCGAATGGTTTCTCCGACGTCCCCCCACAAAGGCAGGTCGAGTTTGCTTCGCCGGCCCAAACGGTCGGCCCGGATATCGATTTGAGCGATCTTGGGCTTTGTCGGCAAAAATTTGTCATACGGAAAATCAGTGCCCAGGAGCAGAAGCAAATCGCATTCGTGCATGGCCCGGTAGGCCGCGCCGTACCCGAGCAATCCGGTCATTCCCACATCAAGCGGATTGTCGTATTCCACGAACGGCTTTCCGCGGTAAGAATGCCCGACGGGAGCCTTCAGTTTTTCAGCCAGAGCGACCACCTCCGCGTGGGCGTGTGCGCATCCGATTCCGCAGAAAAGGGCCACCTTTTTTGAGGACCGGATTAAGTCCGCCAGTCGCGCCAAATCGCGATCACACGGCCGGATGGACGGCTGACAGCCGAGCAGGGCGTGAGTCGAGGTTTCGGCGGGCATCTCCATCCCGGCCACGTCGCCCGGCAATACGATCACGCCTACCCCGTGCCTTCCCAGTGCGCTCTGCATGGCAATGTGCAGGACGCGCCCAAACTGTCGCGGATTCGTGATCAGCTCGCAATAGTGGCTGCATTCCTTGAACAGGATTTCCGGATGAGTTTCCTGGAAGTATCCGGTGCCGATCTCGCTGGTCGGAATATGTGAAGCGATCGCCAGCACCGGGGCATTGCTGCGATGCGCGTCGAACAGGCCGTTGATGAGGTGCAGGTTGCCCGGACCGCAACTGCCCGCGCAGGCCGCCAGCTTCCCGCTGAGTTGGGCCTCGGCTCCGGCTGCAAACGCTGCGGTTTCTTCGTGCCGCACGTGAATCCATTTCAGCTTGCCATTCAGGCGCAATGCATCGGTAACCGGATTCAGGCTGTCGCCCACGACACCGTAAATCCGTTCGATGCCCGCCTCCAGAAGTCTGCGTACCAGCTCATCCGCAACTCGGTTTGCCATGGCTAATCTCCTCCTTTGAGATCTTGCTGTTTCTCAGTTGGATTCCCCCCGATGAACAGCGGCAACCCGCGATCCAGCGTTGCCGCACCCGGTGTTTAGTGTCCCGAGGGTTGTGGAGCTGCGGCGCGGCCCGTTTCGCGAAGAAAGAAGCTCACCACAATCGCGACCGCGCAGCAGGTAATCCAAAACACTCCGCCCTTCTGAAAATTCGCGGTCAGTTCTTGCGGGATGCCTACCTCCTTCCCGACATGATTTGCGTAAATGGGGCCCAGGAACGCCGTGATCGCAAACACGAGGAAGTTGATGCCCCCGGTCGCGCTGCCCTTGACTCGATCCGGATTGACTTCCTTGACGATGCTGTAGGGAATCATCGCGGCGCCGGACGCGACCCCGAAGAGGAACATCGGCAACGCCTCCCCAATTGGCAAAGGCCTGAACTCAATCTGAACGGCGGCGACAATCATGATTACTGCGCTGCCAATGATTACCGGCTTCCGCCGTCCGATGCGGTCCGAAAACCAGCCGAGCAGCGGGCATCCAAAAACCCAGCCGAGGGGAACCAAGGAGACGATCAGCACTGCGTCGTGGTAAGAAAACTGGAGATCCTTTTGAAATCTTGCAACCCCCCAGATCATGTCTCCGATCGTGGTGGGTGCGAAAAGCAGTCCGGCAACGATTCCGCAGAGATACGACTGTGGGTTTGAGAAGACAATTTTGTACGGCAGCAAGAGCGCGCGGAGGCCATCTTCTTGCTGGTGCGGTCCGGGCTGTTCCCTGGGCGTCGCCAAGTAGAGAACCGCCGCATTCACCAGAATGAGGGCTCCGATTCCGACCCAGAAAACGTGAACGCTGACACCATGTTCCATCAGTGGTCCTACGGCAAACTGGCCGGCCGAGCCGCCGAGCATTCCGACGCACTGCGTGGCGCCAATCGCGGTCGCAAGATAGCGCGCGGGGAATCCACGCGCCGCAAGATACACGGCGCCGGTGAACGCAAACGCTGAGCCAGCTCCCTGCAGCAAGCGCCCGGCATCCCCCGCGACTGCCGCCGGGGCGCTGAACAGCAGACAGCCGATTCCCAGCACCGCGACCCCGGCGGGAACTGTGTGTTTTGCTCCCAGATGGTCAAGAGCCGCCCCGGCGACCAGGCTCATCGAGGAGTACGTGTAGTAATACATTCCCAGGATCGCGGCGATGCCCAGCGCGGTGGTGTGAAATGTGGTTTCCAGCTGTGGAATCATTACGGAGGGGCTGGACCTCACCGCATATTCGAGGAAATAGAAGATGACGGTGAAGGCCCAGGCGACCACGAATCCTCGCGTTTGGGCCGCATTCTGCGTTTGCACTGATGGAGATGTGCTCACGGAAGGAAAAGCCCTCCATTTATCGTCCTTTGACGCTGAGCCACAGCACGAATCGGAACCCTCGCGCGTTTCGACCGACTTGACGAAAAACAGTTGCCGCGCCGAAGGCCTGTGACTTCTGTCACAGATTGCAGGCAGTTCATCGACCAACTGCCTGTGCACGTAGGTTGCTGAAAAGGCAACCCTTCTGGAGCTCTCGCGATGCTCTCCCCCACCAGAGCTGTCAGGATGTTGAAAACTGCCCAAATGTTGACACGCACGCAAGAACGAAGCGTTGAGGCAGGTTCTGCCGATTTCGAGGTCCCCGCGGCGCCGGAGGCCGTCTGGTCAGCCAATCTGCAGCTTCACCGACTCGAGAAGCGCCTTGGCGCCGTTCCACGCGATTTGCACGCCGATACAAACGAGGAGAAATGACGACAGTTGAATGATCACCGTCATCCCCGTGGCTCCGAGGACTTGGCCCAACCGGTCGGCAAATCCATAACACAGGAAAATACTGAACGCGATCAAGATGGATCCAATCAACGCCGCCAGAATGGTCCACAGATGGAGCTCGTGATGGTGCGCCGCATTGGCCCCTAAGGTGATCGCCACGGAGATCGATCCCGGGCCTACAGTCAGCGGGAGAGTCAGGGGATAGAATGCTTGGTGGAACGTGTCCTGCGGCTGCACGGATCCGCGCGCGTCGCGTTTGTCGTCGTCCCGGTGCTTCAGCAGCGTCCATCCCGTGGAGATGACGATCAACCCTCCGCCAATCTGCACCACCGGCAGCGAAATCCCAAAAAAGGCGAGGATGTAGGTGCCGATAAAATACGACCCCAGCAGCAAATACAGGCTGTTCAAGGCAATGCGCCATGACAATGCTTTTCGCGTTTCCTGCGAGTATTCCCTGGTCAGAGCCAGAAAGACCGGGCTGCCTCCTAGCGGGTCCACGATGGGGAAAAGCGCGGTGAGGACCAGAAATAAAGTTTTCGTCGCTTCCAACATCGCTCCGGCAGGTACCTCCGCAGCGTGTAGTCTATGCCGGCCGGTGTGCAACGTGCAGGGCTTTATTTGAGTCCCCGGGCCCGCCGGGCACTCAGCTTCGGCAAAAACCGTGGCTCATGGCCGCTGAATTCTGTTCGCACGTAGCGCCCACTGCTCTTGCCACTCCAGCCAGGTCAGGTAGATAAGAGCAACATCGAAAACGGTGAGCAGCAACATGGCCATCGAATGCGTGTGGCTGTACCGGTACATTTGGTAAACGCTGAAGGCGGCGAACACGAAGATCGTGAGCGGGTAGGCCCACAGTGCGTTCATCCACAGAGCAACAACGAGCGCGGCCTTCGTGACCCCGTGAGACAGCAGATACATCGAAGCGAACAGCCGGTTGCTGCCGAGCAGCGTTTCCGAGGCGCGGAGCACGTGAATGGCGATGAAATCCTGAGGATCGCGGGAGAGTTCGTGCTGGCAGAGAACTCTGAGCATCGCGTTCACTTCCGCGGGGTGCATGAGCAGGAGCAATGCGCCTCCAATGGTCTCGAGCACGCCGTCGATTCCCTTGAGCGTAATGCCTGTCCGGAACGTGGTCCGGAGGATGGTTCGGGTTAGCAGCGTCATCAGCTATTTTCCTGCGCCCGGAAAGCAGAATTCACGTTTTCGCCGATGGTTCCTCTTCTTTCTCCGGCCAAATCAACGTAAAAATCAACGCCACGACAATTCCGATGGAAACTTCAGCGAAACGGTGAAAAGCCGTCTGCCAGGGAGGGCCCGCTCGAGGTATCAGCAGCACGATCGCCAGGGTCACGCCCCCAAAGCGATATGCACTTAGGTCCGATCGCGCCAGAAAGCAAATCAGTCCGAGCATGAAGACGCCAAGAACGAACCCGAGCAAGGGAGGTCCGAGGTAAGTCGCCAGAACCGCGCCGACAACTGCGCCAAACACCGTCCCGACGAATCGCTGCCAGGAAACTTCGAGCGCCGCTCCCAACGATGACTGCGTGATGACCAGGGTAGTGATCGGCGCCCAATAGGCTTCGGGCAGCCGGAAGATCTTCGCGACCAATAACGATACAACGGCCACAACGGAAGTCCGCAGGGCATGTAGGACGGATTGACGGTTCAAACCTCCCGACCACCTGGTAGTGACTCGCACCATAGGGATCTCCTCTGCCAGGTGATTCTAGCGCGATAGGGCATTTATCGTGCAGTCTCACGGCAGATGTCAAGATTGCGTCGCGATTCGACTGGCTGGGATTCGACATCCCTCAGAGATCCACCCCGCGGGCCCGCAACCCCTCAACGCCGCGATTTGCCCCTTGGACGCGGGAAAATGGGCTGCGACGCTCTTAGGTCCTTCAGAAAATGTGGAGCTGTTGCGGCATCTAGGTATCTTCCGGATGCCACTCAGTCGATTTTTGCCACTTGCCAACTGGAATCGGGGTTGTATTCCTTCATCGCTTTTCCGAGAACCTCGGTCTTCTTGCCGAGATCTTTCTGATACACAACGCCATCCGCGCCAACTATGAAGGTCATCACACCGGACGATCTGTATTCCGCCGGATAAGCAATGAAAGCAAAACCTTCGGTCATTTTGCCGTTCACGAGGTAACTTTTCGCGCCGCCAGGAGCATGCTTCCCCTGGCGGTTCAGGATGCGGTAAAGGTAACCGCGGTAAGGAATCGGGGGTCCGTTCCGGCCTTTGGGATAGCCCTCGGCAACCGCCTGGGCGACGAGCGGTCCGATGGGACTCTGGGGCTCGCCATCCGCCGCTTTCCAATAAAGGCCGTTGTGCTGCCCCTCATCACTGAAAACTTGCTGGGCGTACTCGTTGTGCTGCGTGGAGTAGTATTGCTTTTCCGCCGCCACGACTTCCTGGCAAACCCGAATGGTCGATAGTTCGTTGCGGCCAATTCGCCGGAACAGTATTTCCTTTTTACCCGCGTCGGTGTCGAAATACCAGGAATCGCCTTTGTTTACCAGCGGTATGGGGGTGGGCCAATTCTCCGCGCCGATCACCAGGACCGTGGTTCCGTCAGGTTCTTTCACCAGCCGGTGCATTTCCCGATACTTCTGCACGAAATTGGCGCGGCTTTGGGCATCCTCGACTTCATCTCCCGACGAGATGATTTCCTTTCCGTCCGCTCCCAGGATCGCGAGCATTGCTCTTTCGTCGTTGTTCTGTACTGCCGCGACCAGTGCCTTGCCGGCCTCTTCGGGCGACGAAAACGTCTTCTGACCTCGTTGCTGGGCCATGGCCGTCCCCCAAAAGCATGCCGTCAGAAGGATTGTCACCGCAGCTAGCTTGGGAAGATCGGTCCAAGGAAATTTGTCCAAGCTCACCTTCGCACTATGCATTTGGATTCTCTCCATTTCCACAATCTACGCACTCCCGGGAACAGAACCAAACTTCGATTACCGGTGTCCCCCGCCGCCATGTCCTCCGCCATGGAATCCGCCGCCACCAAAGCTGCCTCTCCCCTGTGAGGAGTAGCTTCTTGCCTCGCCGCCATGCCCGTAGTTGCTGAAAGCCCCTGAGCGAACGCCACTCTGACCACGAGGCTCCCCGTACCCTCGAGCAGCCTGGGTGTTTCCGCTGAACGGCCGGGGCGTTGCTCCGGGACGGTTATAAATTCCGCCGCGCTCGCCTCCACCACGGTAGTAGTTGTTCCGGTTATAAAATGTTTGGCTCCGGGAGTAGTACCTGTCGTGGTCATGTCTCACGAACCGGTGATGCCAGTCGGAATCCCAGTGATGCCAGCCCCATCCATAACCTGCGTAGAAGCCGATTCCGAAGCCGACCCCGAACCAAAGATCCGGACCCTCATACCAAATTCCGGGATACGCGTACCATCCCGGCCAGGCGACGATGGGACCTCCGAAAACCACCCACGGATCGTAGGCGGGGACGTAAACTATTTCAGGGTCAGCCGGCTCAATGATGACCGTCGAGCCTTCCGTCCTTACGGTTTGTTGCGGCGTGGTTTTCAGATTGCCGGCTTGTTCCGCCCGTTTGCGCATCACCTGTACCGCATCCATCACATCTTGTTCCTGGTTGTAGTAGGCGTCGCCAAGAGATGAGGTCCAGGAGAGGTTCTTGTCCATGTTGCCAAGCACGGATGGAAATGCGGTGAGAGCTTTCACACTGGGGTCCCAGGGTTGCTGGTCCACAGCCTGACCCAAGGCCTCGCCTTTCAAGTCAAGATGCGTTTGCAGCCATCGGTCCGCCTCAACGACTTGCTCGGGGAAAGTGGAGGCCGCCAGGATTTGCGCCACCAGCGAATCCGGATACAACGCGATCGGCGCGACCAGTTGCTGTAACTGTTCCGGAGTCTGCGGCGGCCGCGGCGGCGCTTGCGCGGTTTGCACCGGGCTTTCAGAGTCCTGACGGGCCGACAGGTTTTGCGGACAGGTGGGGGGCACTAAGGCAAGCGACAAGAGCAGAACCAAAGCCTGCTTGGTCGATTGACGCCCTACGTTTCCTTCAGCGCCTCTAACAATCTCCATATTCGTAAACCTCCCGGTCTGTCCCTGGCTTGCCACGCCCGCCGAGCTTCAAAGGTAAGGGCAAGAATCTAAACCGCACGCATTTCCCGCCGTCCCGGATTCATAGAGCGAGATTGCCGCCGTTCAGAGCCCTGCCGCTGCTTTGCGTCGATGCCTTGCATGTTCAATCAGCGCAGACCATAGAGTCCGCTTCACCTGTCCGCCTTCGGGTGGAAATGCAATGCAGTCAAAGGCGCCAGCGCGCAACGCAGAGAGGTAGCGGCTCCACTCGGTGAGTTCCGACAGAACGACCACAGGAGCAGGTTTCGCCATCTTAATGACGTCCCGCAGATCCCCATCCGCTAGACGGTCACTGCAAAGTACAACCTCAAATCTCTGCCGCTTCAACAGGCTTTGGGCCTCCCTGCAATTTGAACAGGAAAGGGAGTCCAGGCCACAATCCAGAACGCATTCGACAACTCGGCCATTACTCATTTCCTCTGGACAAACGATCAATACGGGCTCGGGGTTCAGCATGGCTGCCATCTCCTTGAAGGGTGGGCCATTCCCAGTTCGCGCATGCGAAAGTGCAGCATGGACCGCTTCATCCCCAACCGCAGAACTCGTCTGGTCAAGATGGATGTCCTTCGATTCCGTATCTCGGGTACTCCGCATCTCTTGATTCCGTTATCCGGCATCATTCCGCTGTTTCTGGTGCAAGCAAGAGATTCGCAGGGCTTCGCCAGCGGCACTCCTTTTTCCTCCTCAGTCACCCGCGAGGTTCTCAAGCTCCTCCCGACTCCGGACGGTAAGGCTTGACGGCGGCGCGTGATTGCGAAAACGAGATCCTTTGAACCCGCGGGCCTGCCGGTGGTTCGGCCCCTTTTCTAAATCTGGCAACCCCATCCTAAGGCGCGTCCAATTCCGTCAAGTCGGCTGCCCCAAGGTTGGAAAGCAATTACCGTTCCGTTCAGTTTGGGAGATTTGCAAGCGGTGCAGAATGCTGATGAATATCAAGATAGATTCACGAGACTCACCAAGCTGAATTCGAGATGTTGCCACCACATTGCCGAACTCTTGGCATGCTGTCAGCGAACTGGCAGACCTGTGCGAGGAGGTCCGCCTAGGTCGTGACTACTCTCATGCGCTGTCTTGATTTCATGAAATCCCCGAGCCGCTTCACAAAAGGGCCGAAAGCCAAGCCAGAAGATTCTTTCGAACTTCTTCTCGAATTACTACATTGAGAATTTCGTGCCGTCCACCTTCATAACAGTCGCGCGAAATATCGCGCAAGCCAGCCTTGCGGTAGCGGTCAATGAGCGCGAGGAGGCCTTCCAATTGCTGTCCGACCGGGCCATCTCTGGCGGAAAAGAGACAGACCGGCAGATCCGGGCGTATTTTGAAAGGCTTCCCCGGGTCTGGCGCGTCCTGGAAGGCCGACAGGTCTTGAGGCCACGTCGAGAGCAACAGAGCGAACGACAGCAGAAAGACCAAAATTTGCCTGCTCAATCGTGGCCCTGAGATTCTTGCGGCGGTTCTGAAAATGCTCGAGTCTCTTAACCTCGTGATCTCCCTCACCCTCCCGAGGTGCGACAATGTCTGACGATCCGAGTGAAGGGCTGTTCGTCGTCCACGCAAGCCCTTCGTAATCCATCCGAAAAGAAACGCATTCCGGCAGCGGCGCGTTCAGGTGACCAGAAATCGATGCCCATATGCGCGCAGATGCGCAGATGTTGACAGGCACGAGGATTGTCAGACAGGGTCGTGGCGCTAATCACGGGGCTTTGGCGCGCTCGATTCAAAGGCGTGAGTGCCAGTCGGCGGACGGCGGCTAACTTACTGCCATTGCTGAAGATTAGGCGGCAATTCGGTCGAAGTTCGTGTCGTCTCCGATGGACCCGTGCGTTCAACGATTTGTGACATGGGCGCTCGTTACCGCAGATCGGCCCTTCGATTGCATCCTGGCAAGAAGGACTCAGATGAAGACTCGTCAGGATGATTAAGTGATGACGCTTAGGCATAAAGTTTTAAGCTTCACCCTGCGCACGATGCAACGCAGCAGTTGGAGCTGGGTTCTCACCGCAATTCTTGCTGCCCTAGCCGTACCCGCCGCCCGCGCGCAAAATCTCAACTGGGAGGGCCAGACCGGCGCCTTCGTGACCCCTTTCGCGTACACGAGTCCCTCCCCTTCGGGAGGGTTCGGACTTCCCGCCGTCAGCTTCCACTACCTGGACGGCGGGCATGTCCTCGGGGGATTTTACGAAGTGTCGGGTACTGTCGGTTTCCTGGGAAGATTTGAGGTCGGTTACACTCGCGCCCTGAACTCGGAGGGGTCGTCACCTGCCCTCAGCCCGCTGTTCAGCGGTGGATTTAACATCATCCATGGCAAGGCCAATCTCCTGGCCGAGAAGGCTGGAAGGCATGCCTATATTCCCGCTGTCTCGCTGGGATTCGTGGTGCGTACCGATATCCGCCGCGTGGGCGGAGTCGTCAACAGAGAAGACACCCACAACGAAGACTTTTATCTGGTCGCCACCAAAACGATCACCTACTTTAGAGTCTTGCCGATCGTCGCCAGCCTCGGGTTCAAAGCCACAAACGCCTCCGTGCTGGGCATAGCGGGCAACGCAGCTGACTGGCAAGGCCGGCTCTTCGGCACTCTTGGATTCGTGGTTCCCGGTCCGGTAAAAAGCAAGATCGTGCTGGGATCGGAGTTCTTGCAAGAACCACGCCATATCGAAGGGCTGCCGGGAGCCACGCTACCGACGACGTTAACGTACTTTGCGCGGGTGATTCCACGCGGCGAGCTGCCTCTGAACGTTGATTTCGGCGTGGCGCAGGTAGCCAACAATATCAAGCCCGGAGTCAAGCTTGACGTGCGATCTCAGTTCGCACTCGGCGTTTCGTACCGGTTTTAGGCGCTGCGGTTGGAGACCCAGCCCGCTCATTTGGCAAAAGATAGTTCTAGAGAACGATGTAAGTTCTAAATATTAAACGCACTCAGAAAAGGAGATAGCCGATGGCGTACCAAACAATCAATCCATATACGGAAGAATTGGTCAAATCGTTTCGGGAGCACACGGACACGCAACTGGAAGCGATCCTTGCGAAGGCCGAAGAGACATATGAGAACGACTGGAGTCTGAAATCCCTTGCAGAGCGCAAGGTGATCGTGAAGAAGGCGGCTTCGATTCTGCGTGAAAAGCTCGACGAGTTTGCAAAGCCCATCACCCTGGAGATGGGAAAGCTGTTCGGAGAAGCCCGGGAGGAGGTCAAGCTGAGCGCCGATATCCTGGACTACTACGCTGACTACGCGGAGAAGTTTCTGGCGCCCAAGAAGTTGAAGGTAAGAGAGGGCGAGGCGCTGATCGAGAGCGAACCGCTGGGCGTGCTCTTCTGCGTGGAGCCCTGGAACTTTCCCTACTATCAACTGGCGCGCGTCGCGGGACCGAACCTGATGGTGGGTAATACGCTGATCGTAAAGCATGCGCCAAATGTGCCGCAGTGCGCGCTGGCATTTGAGAGGCTTTTCCTCGATGCGGGTGCACCCGTGGGTGTTTATACAAACGTCTTTCTCTCGAACGGGCAGGCTGCTGCGGCAATCGCGGATAAGCGGATCAAGGGAGTCGCCCTTACCGGCAGCGAGAGGGCGGGCGAGGCGGTTGCTTCCGAAGCGGGCAAGGCCCTCAAGAAAAGCACGATGGAACTCGGCGGCAGCGATGCCTTTATCGTGCTGGACGATGCGGACATGGACACGGCCGTCAAGTGGGGTGTCTGGGGGCGCATGAACAACACGGGAGAGTGCTGTGTCGCCGCCAAACGCTTCATACTTCACGAAAAGATTGCCGATACGTTCCTGGACCGCTTCAAGAAGGCGTTGGAGAAGTTGGTCCCCGGCGATCCGATGGACTCGAAGACGACGCTCGGGCCCCTGTGCACAAAGGGAGCACTCGATCTCGTACAGAAGCAGATCAAGACGGCTGTTGATGCCGGCGCTAAGGTATTGCTGGGGGGAAAACGGCTCGACCGACCAGGGTACTTCCTGGAGCCAACAATTCTGACCGACATAGAACCGAAAAACCCAGCCTACTATCAGGAGTTTTTCGCTCCGGTGGCGCTCATCTTCCGCGTCAAGAACGAGGAGGAGGCGGTCAAGCTGGCGAATGACTCTCCGTATGGGCTCGGCGGATCGGTGATAACGCGGGATATCGAGCGCGGTAAGCGAATTGCCCGGCGGATCGAGACCGGCATGGTGTTTATCAACAGGTCGACGTGGACCGCGCCTGACCTGCCATTCGGTGGAGTGAAGAACTCTGGCTATGGCCGCGAACTCTCGGATCTCGGCATCGGTGAATTTGTAAACAAGAAACTGATCCGCATAGCGTGACCGGGGCTGTTGGTCGAGAGGCTGTGCGGCTTGTACCCGAATCACGGGCGCACTCAGAAATAATCGACTTGGACGATTCATTCGCAACCGAAATAAATGGCGTCTAACCCCCCAGAAGTCTACGTCAGTGGATCCGACCGCCATTCAACTGCTTGGCGAGACTCGCGTCAAGACCGGCGTTGGAGGGCGGCTCGTGCCAACAGTCAGCTTTCTTTCAAGCGGGGTGCCCATAGATTGACGATGTGACAAGAATCCGGCTCTTGAGCCTAAGGGCGCGAAAACAGATCCTGGGGCTCCTCAATTGTATATCCCTCATAACACACGCCTTGATGCCGTTCTGAGCTTTGCTCTCAAATCGGCAGAGAGCGTGCATGGTCCCTTGTGAGGCAGGGTTGCATGCCGCTACTTGCCCGCATACGTATCGTATTCATATCGTTTCTCGCACTTTCAGCCGCTGGAAGTGGGGTATGGGCGCAGTCCCCCGGTTCGATTCACGGCGAGGTGAGCACACTCGCGGCAGACGGCTCAGCAGAGCCTCTGCCGCAGGCATCCGTGCTCCTGCGATGTGAGGGGGGCGTCTCGAAACACAGCACGAGCGACGAGCAAGGCCAGTACCTCTTCGATGAAGTAAAACCGGGAAAATGCACGGTGACGGCCTCGGCGGAAGGCTTCCGCCCTGATACGCAAGACGTAGAAGTCGCAAGCGCCAAAGCGACCGTGACGAACTTTCAGCTCCTGCTTTCAGCGGTGCAATCCAGCGTGTCCGTGACTGCCGCAGCACCGGGCGGCGTGGACACGTCGACGACCGGCACTGCGACCACCGAGCTTTCTCAGGCCACCTTGCAGGCCGCCCCGCTTGTAAGCGAGCGATTTCAGGAGGCACTTCCGCTGACGCCCGGAGTAGTGCGCGGCCCGGACGGATTGATAGACATCAAAGGAGCGCGCCCGGGCCAGAGCGGCACGCTGGTTGACTCGGTCAGCGGGGTGGACCCAGTGACTGGCCAAGCCGCGACCAGCCTGCCGCTGGAGTCCGTCGAATCAGTCAAGGTACTGCCCAATCCGTTCTCGCCGGAGTACGGCCGGTTCGCCGGAGGGGTCACAGAAGTGGAAACGCGAAGCGGGGATGACACGTGGAGGTACTTGTTGACGAATTTCTTTCCCCGGTTCCGCTGGCGAGACGGGGGCCCTTGGGGTCTAGAGTCCATCACTCCGCGGCTCACGGTTGCCGGTCCGCTGGATCCCGGCAAGCTCTTCATTTTCCAATCCTTCGATTACCGCTTTGTGCGCGTCCCGGTGGAATCACTGCCGCCGCAGGCGCGCGACCAGCAGTTTGAAACCTTCGATTCCTCGACGCAGTTCGATTGGATCGAGTCGCAGAACAATCGCGTGTCCGGACTGGTCGTCCTGTCACCGCAAAACCTGGAGTTCGTTAACCTGAACACATTCAACCCTGAACCGACCACTGCGGATTTCCGTCAGCGCGGCTATCAGGTGACGCTGAACGATAACGCCATCCTGGGAGGAAGTGTTCTGCAATCGCACTTTTCTGCAAAGCGGTACGACGTGCATGTCTTCCCTTCGAGCGGGGAGTCAGGAGCGCTCGAGCTTTTCCCGGAGCAGAATTCGGGCGATTGGTACGACCGCCAGGACCGTAATAGCTGGCTCTATCAGTGGTCTCAGGTCTATCGCCTGGCGGACCGGCAGGCGCTCGGAAAGCATTCCATCAGCCTGGGCTATGACTACGAGCATGCCCATTACGACGGCAGTGTTGAAAATGAGCCGGTGCGTGTGGTGCGCGAGGACCGGACGCTGAGCCAAACCATCGCCTTCCCGGGGCCCGGCCACCTGCAGGCAACCGCCAATACGTCTGCCTTCTTCGTGCAGGACCACTGGGCCCCGGTGCAGCGGTTTGCGCTCGATCTCGGCGTTCGGCTGGACCATGACGGCGCTTCCAATCAGGCCCTGAATGCGGCTCCGCGCCTGGGATTCGTTTTTGTTCCGACGCGCGACAGCAAAACCGCCGTACGCGGCGGCATCGGGTTGTTCTATGACAAAATCCCCCTGGATGTGACGACCTTCACCCAGTATCCCGCCGAAAGCATCACGCAATATGCCGCCGACGGTACAACCGTGATTTCGGGGCCCACAACCTTTGGGCACCTAGTTGTAGCGCCACACGGGCTTCGGGTGCCCTACAGCGTGGCCTGGAATTTCCAGGCAGATCGCGAATTGGGCCACGGCGTGATGGTGCGATTCGGCTACGAACAGCGGCAGACGCACCGGGATTATCTTGTTGAGCCCGTTTCTTTGCCGGTTCCTGCGCTTGAGCTGCTCAATCATGGGACGCAGGCCTACCGCGAATTCCAGGCCATGGTGCGCTGGCGAGCCACGGAGCGGACGCTGATTTACTTTAGTTACGTCCGCTCGCGAGCCCGCGGCGATCTGAACACATTTGGCCAGTTCTTCGACAATTTCCCGAATCCGATCATCCGGCAGAATGAATATGGCCCTCTCCCCTATGACGCGCCGAACCGCTTCCTGGCCTGGGGCGTGTTGGGCTTGCCCTGGAAAGTGGAGTTTTCACCGCTGCTCGATGTCCACGATGGCTTTCCTTATTCCCGTGTGGACAATGACCTGAACTTCGTCGGGCGCCGCAATCAGGGTGGACAATTTCCTGAGTTTGCTTCACTCGACGTGAAGCTCGTGCGCGCCTTCCGGATTCACTGGCATCGCCACCATCCGGTCGTCAAGGCCGGAATCAAAGTCTTCAACGTGACCAACCATTTCAATCCCCGGGATGTCCAGGACAATATCGCCTCCCCGAATTTCGGCGATTTCTACAACGGCGTAGGTCGTCAATTCCGCGGCAAATTTGAGTTTAACTTCTAGGTGGCACTCCAGGGCCGGGCCACAGGGGAAGGACCAGCAAGCCCGCTGCCGCCCAGAGCAGCGAACGCACTTGCCGCACGATGCCAAGGACCACTCCGACCGCTGCGGGGATGCCAAGTGCGGCGAGAATCAGCGCGGTGCCCCCCTCGAAGACACCGATGTTTGCGGGAACCACGGCTCCGGTGATGCGCACGAGTTTTGTGAGGGCCTCTACAGAAACCGCGGCGCCGTATCCGAGAGGCTGGCCCAGCAGGTACAGAGCGACCCACACCTCGAGCGCGCTGGCGCAATGTGCCAGCAGGTTGAACAGCAAAATGCCGTAGAAGAGCCGTGCGTGATGATGATAGAAATCGCTCGCTTGCGCGCTGACCTCGGCCACCTTCTCCTCTCGCTTCGAAAGCCACCGGCCCAATACCAATAAACGGCCTCTCGCCCCACGCAGCTTTGCCAGGATTCGTTGTGTAGTGCGCCAGCGACGGGCAAATCCTGCTGTTAGAAGAACAGTGGCGGCGCCCATTATGACCACAGCGATCCAGATCGCTTTGCGCAGCTCAGCATCGATCGGGCCGCGCCAAACGAGCCAGAAGGCACCTGCCAGAAAGAACAGCATCGCCGAGAGTTGATACAGCACGACGTCCAGGACGACGGAAGATACCGCTCGCGCCGCCGAGACCCGCTGAGAAAGCAGAAGCCCTTTCGCAGATTCGCCAAGAACCAGGCCGGCAAGTGCCAGAAATTTAATCGCTTCGCTGATCAGGAGGATGGCATACATTTCCGGGAAGGAGAAACTGGAGCGGTCCGCGCCCATTGCCCAGCGGCAGGCGACACTTCGAATGGCATGACGGGCGGCGGCGATAGCCAGCAGGGAAATCATTCCCCAGCCGACGTGCTGAAGAGACTGCAGGAGGATTGCCGGCCCGGTGCGCCAGACCAGCCAAACCCAGAGCGCGACCCCTACCGCCAGCGCGAATTCCTTGTACCTTTTCACGTCCGGAGCAAATCTGGCGGCACAAAAACGAAGACTCCGGGCCTCGATGGGCCTCGGACCCCCTTGGCAGCGTGCCTAAGCGCCGAGTTCCTTCTAAGGCGGCACTAGTTGCTCTGGTTCGCGCAGGAGGCAGGAGCCGCTTCCGTCGCGCACTGCCGCGAGGCGCCAGAGAGCGGGGCCAGCAAGGCGGCCGGGGGGCTGTGGGTTTCGCCCACGTGGTAGTCTCCGTAGTCAATCGTCATCAACGCGTGTCCCCGGATGCGCACCTGCGTCAGGGTCTGGTTTCGCGCCAGCAGCCAGAAATCGCCGATTTTGCGGTACTGGACGTCAATGGAGACCTTCTTGACCCACCAGGAAGGATTCTTCGCAGGTTCGCCCTCCATTCGAGTTACCGCAAAGTCTTTCGCGTCCACCCAGATGCGTCCGCGGAAAAGAAACTTGTTCGACTTCTTGGGAGAAACGTCGAGCACATAGTAAGTGCCTGTAACATCCTGGTCGATTTCCACGAGCCGGAAATCATAATTCTCAGGCTTCATGGCAGTCGAACGGCGGTTCTCCTCGCTTGCCGCCTCCTGCTCTGCTTCGATCAATTTCCTCAGCACGTGCTTTCGCAGCAGCTCCGAGCCGCTTTCGGACACGATTGTGAATTCCTTCTTGTCCGGCGACACATAAGACATCTTCACGATCAGGTCTGCTCGCCGGTCCCCTAACCCCTGGTACTCGCAGTGATAGGTGCGAAGGGAGGTGTACCCTCGCAGGGCCTCGGCCCGCTGCTGATTGCGCTTGGCCATTTCGGACACTACCTGCTCTGCCGTCAGTGAAGCGGCGGGCTCTTGCGCAAAACAATTCGCGGTCCAGACCACGGAGAGAACACCGAGGCCCGCGCAAGCCAGGACACGCACCTGGTGGCGGATTCGAGTGCAAGAGATGCTCACGGGTTCCTCGCTTTCTGCCGGCCACGCCGTGCCTTGTCGCGGAGAGTTACGAGCGCGTTCCACCTGGGATACGAGCTTTCCTCTGCACTCACCACTGTAGCTCTGAGAACTGGATCCGGAGCGGGTGAACAGTACTCGAAACAGTATAGTTGGGCTGTCTGGAAATTGTCCTGATAGATTTCGCGGTATGGCATATGGGCGCGGTTCAGGAGGTCGTGCAAGCCGCTGGTCTCAAAGTAGCGCCGCGCGTCCTGAACAAGCAAGAAATCCCCGGCATGTGGAACATAGTTTACATCGTACAACGGAACGACTCGAATATCCGTGCGCCTCGCTCGGCGAGCATAATAGTCTGCGCTCATCGGATTGGCGACGGCCAGCGTCGCATTGGGTGGCGCCTGTTCCGCGACTGCTTCCACCGCCTGGCGAGTGCCCAGATCGTAGATTTCATCATGGGGGAAGAATCTTGCGGCATTGGACCGGCCGCCGCCTAACTCATTCAGATAGAGCGAATCAAAGGGCGCCCACTGGAGGGCTTGTCCAAAGGGCCAAATGAAGAGTACTCCGGCGGCGGAGGCCAACCCCAGCCGCACCAGCGGCACGTCCCGGCTTCGCGCCAACCGCTCATAGACTTTTTCGATGGCGTAGCCGGCGGTGAGAAAGATAAACGGGAGCACGCTGAGTAGGTACCGGATCCACTTAGCGCCCACAGCTGAGAGGCCTAGCAGATAAATCAGCACCAAGGCCCGAAAGTATATCGAAGACATGGTCCTGCGGTCCCGAAGGAGAAGCGCGGCCCCGGCAAGAAAAGCTGCCAGGACGGGCAGCGGTGTCTTGACTGCCAGAACCCAAAGATAGAAGTACCAGGGCGTGCCGTATGGTGTGAACGAGGCACTATTCATGTACAGCTTGCCATCGAGGTTGTAGCCATTGTGAACTACATTTTCCCCCTCCGCGTAGTGAAGCATGCCCGTCAGATTTTTCGGGGAAAGGACCACTGGATTGGCCAGGACAAATACGAGAGCCATCACAGCGAGCACCCGCCAGAGGGAACGTCCAGTGGGCCGGCGGTCCAAACCGGCCTGTCCCGCGAGATGCCAAACCAGGGCGTTCAGTCCAAAGAAATAAAGGATGTACTTGGACGCCAGCGCAAGGCCGAAGCAGGCCCCGCTGCCGTCCAGCCATCTCCGCACTCGCGCCTCGTCCGGAACCCGTTTTGCGCGCGCGTAACAGTAGAAAGCGAGTAGCGTAAAGAAGGTCAAGGGGGTGTCTTCTTTCAGCACGCGGTTTACTGAGATCGATAAAGGTGTAAACGCCCAGAAGAATGCTGCCGCACCCGCGCCCACGGGCCCCATGAGCTCCCGGCCAAGGAGATAAAGAATCCAGGTGGTCATTGCTCCCAGGAGCAGATTGGGCAATCGCAGCCACCCTTCTTCGCTAACTTGCGGCCAAGAATGCCACAAAGCCAGAAGATTCCAGCGCTCACCAAACTCCAGGCTGCCCCAGGCCAGCAATTTCATGAGCATGGGGTGCTCGCGATTGATTCCCGCAAATTCCCCGTGCTTGTAGTGCTGTATTGCCTCCCACTTGGCGGCCTCGTCCTCGGCCAAAGAAACAGCTCCCACACGGTAGGCCCGGATCACAAACGCGCCCGCCGTAAGGAGCACCAGGAAGGCGATCTCAGCGCGTCGTTGGAACAGATAATTCATGTCAAGGTTGAACGGCGCCCTGAACTTCTCCGACCACGCCGCTCAGAGAGGGGTAAGGCATTCGCCGTGCCGTTTTGTTGGGGGGGCTGAGGCATACTAGAAGTCGTCTTGGATCAATGACTTAGACAGGCAGGGCAAGCGAATCTGCTGCTGAGGCGACTTCGGGCGAATGCCCATTCCTTGGCAGCTGTCAGATTCCCGACAGCTCAGACTGCCTCGAAATGCGACCGTACGGGGCGAGAAGACGGTTTGAGATTATCAGCGCGATCGTTGCCCACCTCTTTATGAATGCGGCCAAAGCAGTGCTGGGGGAATTTGAGTCCACAAAGACGGGGAGATTTTCGATGAAGACCTGGTGCCGGTCCCACCGCTATCGCTTGACCACGCAGCTTTTGGGATCTTAATTTTGAGAGTTGAACGTAGTAAGCCCGTAGGTAATCAGCAGTTGATCCGTTTTCGTTCGCGCCCGTAGGCGGGGCACTGGGAATTCATGCGGCGAGTGGCTGCGAATCTCGCGCGCCGCATAAATGGGCTTGCCTTGCGACTCATAGTAAGTGCGGGACAGAATTTCCGACGCCAGGCCAAGACAGAGCAGTTGAATGCCAGCGAGGATAAGCAGAGAGCTTGCAAACAGCAACGGCCCGTTCTGCATCATGATTTCGCTGTGGAGGACCAGCTTCTTGTAGAGAAGAAAGGCGGCGAGGAAACCTCCCATGCCGCTCGAAGTCAATCCCAGAGGGCCGAAGAAATGCAGAGGGCGGGTGGAGTAATCGAGCAGAAACTTTGTGCTGATCAGGTCGAAAAACACATGGAAAACCCTTGAGAGTCCATAGTTGGACTTCCCGTTCTCGCGGGGAGGGTTTGTGATCGGAATCTCGGCAATCCGCGCTCCCAACGGACGCGCCAGCGCCGGGATAAAACGGTGCAGATCCCCGTACAGTGGAATGTTCTGGATGATTTCGCGCCGATAGGCCTTGAAGGTGGTCCCGAAATCGTGAAGCGAGACCCCGGAGAGCTTGGCCATCAGCCAGTTCGCGATACGGCTGGGTAGCCGCCGCGTCAGCCAGTGATCTTGGCGCGCCGCACGCCAGCCACTGACGATGTCGTAGCCCTCTTCCATTTTCGCCAGGAATGCCGGGATTTCCTTGGGGTCATGCTGCAAATCGCCGTCCATCGAAAGAATTATCTTGCCGCAAGCAGCATCAAAACCAGCCTTCAGGGCCGCCGTTTGGCCAGAGTTCCCGCGCAGAGCTGCGATTTTGACGCGCGAATCACCTTCAAAGATCTCGTCGAGAACGTTCTGCGTCCGGTCTCTGCTGCCGTCGTTCACGAAGATAATCTCGTAAGACTTCCCCAGCGCCTGCAAAACCTTTGTAAGCTGCATGTACAGCGGCGCAACGTTTTCCGCCTCGTTAAAGAGCGGAATCACGACCGAAGTCTCGACGTCGTCCTTCGAACGCATTGCTGTCGACCTCCTGGAGATCCGTCGCCCAAGAACAGCGCGACTTTCCGATACTCCATCCATGAGAAGGGCCTGTCTCTCACCGCCCTTCTCAACAAGAAGGAGCACTCACGCACCTTCAACTGATAAGAATGCACGCGCCCTTCCGTTTGGCCGGCAGGGGCGAATCCCTACGCAAAGGCCGTGGAATGATAGAGATCGATTTTCGAGGCGCAAGAGGTCGAACTCCACTTCCTGGAGATTGTGCCGAACTGTGGGCATCGTGCTGAGTTCTCGACAGCCCGAGGCGCGTCCACCTGAAGTCGCGAACAAGAGGCGCCCGGAAGCTTCTTTGCAACGCAGCGGAGCACATGGGCCGCTCGAACCCGGCTCTGGCCAAATCGGGACAGGCATCATGCCCGGTTCTGGTTTGAAGAAACCTCCGAGCCGCTGCGCAAGACGGCCGAGAGCCAAGCCAAGAGCTTCACTCGAACTTGCCCACGGTTCGGTTCGTTCAACATTTCGTGCCGTCCGCGTTCGTAGAAATCGTAGGAGATATCGCGCAGGCCGGCCTTGCGGTAGCGGTCAATCAGGGTGCGCACTCCTTTCAGTTGCTGTCCCACCGGGTCGTCACTGCCCGAGAAAAGATAGGTCGGCAGATCCGGGCGTATTTTGGAAAGGGCCACAGGGTCGGCCAGCCGGGCAGAAGCGGCCAGGAAGGATTTCATAGATTCAGGCTGAAGAGCGGCAAAGCAATGCGGGTCTTTTATGAATGCGTCAGTCACTGCGGGATCCCGACTGAGCCAATCAAAGGGTGTACGGGCAGGCTCGAATCGGGCGTTCAGAAAATTGTACTTTGACGATGCGGCGGAACTCGCAAGTCTTGCCAACCCATCCAAAATGCCGGTTCCTGAAAGCACCAACGCGTCAATACAATCGCTGTGATCGAGAATGTACTGTTGTGCTGCAAAGGAGCCCATGCTGTGGCCGAAGAGGATGAACGGTTTCCCGGGTTTCTCTTCTTTGGCGATGCACGATAACTCAAACATGTCGCTCACCAGGAGGTCGAAACCACCCCTGCCAAAATCGCCCAAGCTTTCTGCGGTTGCAGCTGTGCGGCCATGTCCGCGGTGATCATTGGCATATACGACGAGCCCGATCTCCTGCAAAGCCGAGATCAGTTCTGAGTACCGCCCGCTGTGCTCGCCAAGACCATGTGCGATCTGGAACACGCCGCGCGCAGGCCCGCGGCTTCCCCACCTGCGGCATAGGATTTGGAGACCATCCTTGCTGGCGAACCGAAATTCATCGGGCAGATCTTCACTGGTACTCACCCAGCCACCATGTTCGGATCGGGCTATTCCGGGGTGCGTCCCATCGCCTGGGTTAGTTCGTCGTGTGCTTGAACATAATCGAGCTGGGACTGGAGGAGCAATGTCCTGGCGTCGAGCTCCTGGGCAGCAGCGCTCGTGGCTTGCGAGCTGAGTGCTTCGCCCTTCTGGAGTTGTTGCGCGGAAACCCGGCTCGATTCCGTGCGCAGTGCAAGCAATTCCTCGGACACTGCCACCATCTCCTTGGTTCGCTGTAACTTGTTGTAGGCCACCTGCACGCGGAGCTCCACCTCATCCGAAACGCGGGCGAGATTTTCTTTCGCTTGTGCCAGCCGGGACTCGCTCTCGCGCAGTGCCGCGCGCCTCCGCCCGCCGTCGAACAATTCGTAGGTAAGCTGGCCGCCGAAGCTGCCAAAGTTGCGGGCCAGAAAGGGGACGCCGCTCTGATAACTGTATCGGGCAAAGGCCGAGACATCCGGGACGTAGTCCGCTTTTGCGAGGCGCACAGCTGCAGAGGCCTTGTCAACCTCCGCGCGCGCAGCACGAATTTCCGGGTGAGCGTCGAGCGCCGTCTTTATGCACGCTCCCCGCTCGCATGTCTCCTGGATTCCCGGAACATTCGGATCGAGAACCAGCTCCGTGGAAAGCGGCAGACCTAGAGCGTCGTCCAGCTGATAGGTCAGATCTGAGAGCTGCAACTCCGTGGTCAGCAAATCCTGCTTGGCTTGCAAAGTTTGGGCCCTGCTCGCAATCAAATCCTCGTTCAGCGCGCTGCCGTATTTCACCTGCTGGACGCGCTCGCTCTGCACGTCCTGCGCCGCCTTGATTCGGGCCTCCATGGCGCTGCGGCGCAATTGCGCGATCAATACCCGGTAGTAGAGCTGGTGAACCTTTAGTGCAATCTCATTTTCTGTCTCGTGGGCGTTCGCCCGATTGGCGCTCAATTCCGCGCGCGCGACGTCGTTCGTCGGCTTGACCCTCGAGAACAACTGCGTGAGCGGTTGGACCATCATCGTTCCGCTGGTCGCAAACGTTCTTCCGCCCTGATTGAGAACCTCGGACGTCGAAGGAATTGGGGTGCCTCCTACAGTCCCAAGGCTGCCCGCTGGGATTTGGATGAATTGGGTATCGGTGACATTGAAAATGCGGCTGTCATTCACAATGGTGGGGAAGTAAGCGCTCTTTGCCACCTCCTTTGCATGCTGGCTTTCCTCGACTTTGTATCCAGCGATGCGCACCACGTGGTTGTGCTGCAGGGCCAGTTGTACTGCTTCCGGCAGGGTGAGACGGCGGGGCCCGGGCGCAACGTTTTGAGCACGGGCCGTGGCGGCGCAGCACAGAAAAGCCATGCCGAGGATCAGCAGCTGGATACCCGCCTTCATGGTTTAGCCTCCTGAGGTGCGAGCGAGGGCGGCTGGACCCGCCCGAGGTCGCCGTAGTACAGCGGCGACTTGCGCAGCAAGGCAACGAGCAGCAGAGAGACGACGCACGCCCAGGCCACTAGATAGAATCCATCGATAATGGACAGCGAGTAGGCCTGCAGCCGCAGGCGTCCGCTGACCACGCCGACCCCCCGGCCCAATGCCGCTGCCAGGCCAGAAGATTTTGAAAACAGGCCCGCCGCAAGCTGGCGGACGGTACCGTCGGTGATCCAGTTGCCGCTTTGCACGTGCAGGCCGAGCAGGTTCGAGTGCAGCTTCTCCCGCTCGGCGATGAAGTGGCCCATGAACACGGCGCCGAGATTTCCGCCAAACAAGCGAATGGTGTGGAAGTACGCAGAAAATGTGAGAATCATCTGCGGCTTCGTTAATCCCCCCGAAAAGATCCCCTGCAAGATAATCGAGCTCACCAGACCGATAAACGCAAATATCTGACCGGCTCCCATGAGTAATTCAGTGCGGTAATAATTCTCCGCCGCCCAGGCGCTGGTGAATTCCGCATTCAGGTAGCAGGCAATCGCTATAAACACAAACCCCGAAGCCATGAGCAGGCGTGAATCAAAATCCGAAAGCAGGAGAAGCCCGGCGATAAATGCGAGGAGAAGCAGGGGAGCGGCACTCCAAATCACCGCGGGGCCGATCTGATCGGCTTCGAATCCCTGGATGGCCAGCGATTGCGGGACCAGGATGATGGTTGTCACCAGACAGAAGCGAAACATAAATAGCCCAATGCCCAGCAACACCGAGTTCCATTGGCGAAGGTAGGGGAGATCCACGAGGGGGTTGGGGCTCCTGAGGCGCCGCACAAGCGAGCACAGGAGAAAGAATGAGCCGCCGGCGAACAACGCGGTAAACACTCCGGAGCGCCACCAGTCGAGCCTTTGGCCCTGGTCAATCGCGGCATACAACATCGCGAACCCCGCGCTGCCGTAGAGAAAACCCGCGAAACTGGGCGCGGCGGACCTCTTGGGCGCCGGAGACGCCGGTATCCCGTAATAGATGCACAGGGCCATCACCGGAGTGATCACCGCTGAATTCCAGAACATCCAGTGCCAGGAGAGATGATCCCTGTACCAGCCGTAAAGCGATGGGGCGATGTTCACCGCTCCATCCACGGACGTCGCATAGAGGGCGATGGTGAAAGGAAGGAACCGCAAAGGAATATTTCGCAGCGCGAAAGTGAGCGTGAGCGGGTAAAAGGTGCCGGAAGCCAGCCCGGCGAGCACCAGCGCGACGATGAGCAGGCTGTAGTTATGAATGAGGGGAAGGAACGCGCAGATCAGCGTAAATGCCCAGGCCGCAAAAAACAGGATTCGCCGCGGCCCCATCAGGCCGCCTAGATAGACGGTGAAGGGGCCGATGAACATCAGCGCCACGTTGTAGGCGCTACTGATCCAGGCACCGTCGTCAAAGCCAATTCCCAGGTGGCCCTTGAGATCGGCAAGGCCCATCGTCAGCATGCGGGCGGTGAGCGTGACGATCCCCGCGCCCATGATGACGCCCAGGATACCCAGCAAGGGAGCCTTCGAGAGGTCGGCCGGTTCCATTGCCGCAGCGTGTTGCGCGAGTTGGAAAGGTATCGGCCGGGGTAGGACCGCAGTGGAAGCAGCCATCAGGAGCTCCGGTCAGTGCCTTGTGCGCACGGTGGCGATAACGGAAAGGCCCGGACGCAAAGTCGTGGCAAAGTTCGAATCGTCAAAGGCGATTTTTACCGGGATTCTTTGCACCACTTTCGTGTAGTTTCCCGTGGCGTTGTCGGGTGGCAGCAACGCAAATTGCGAGCCGCTGGCCGGCGCAATTTCGATTACTTTGCCGAGGAAGACTTTTCCCGGATACTCGTCGATGCGGATTTCCGCCGGATCGCCCACTTTCACATTGGTGAGCTGGGTCTCGCGATAGTTGGCCTGCACCCATTTGATGTTGCTGACGAACGAAATCACTTGTGTTCCGGGAGAAACCAACTGTCCCGGCCGCACCTGCCGTTCACCGACGCTGCCGTCACCGGGCGCAGAGATCTTCGTGTATCCGAGGTTCACCAGTGCCACGGTGAGTGCGGCCTCTTTGGCGTGGAGGTCCGCGATGAGTTGAACCTCCTGGGACTCCAGCACCGCCCTGGTGCGCCGTTCGGCCTCGGCCGCCAGTTGGTTGCTGCGGAGCATGGTTCTTGCCTGCTCCAAGTCCGCCTCGCGGCTAGCATACTGAGCGGCGAGCCGCTGTTCGTCGGCCACCGCTTGTTCGACCTTCTGCTGCGTGGCGGAGCGCGTTTGAAGCAGCGCCTCCTGGCGGCTGCGTTCCGCCTTGGTGCGGATTACGTCCGCCTGCACCGCTTCTTTCCCTGCCTCGGCTGCAGCGATCTGAGCTTTCGCCTGATCGATTCCGGCAAGAGCGCGCTCGATGCGCGCATCTTGCAGCTTTTGCTGGCGGCGATTGTTTTCAATCGCAGCCTTGGCGGCTTCCACCCCCGCACTTGCCTGTGCCACTTGCGCCTGGTAATCGTCATCTCGCAATTGGACCAGGGGATCTCCCTTGTGCACCTGCTGGAAGTCGGAGACCAGGACGTCCTGGACGATGCCGGCAACCTTGGTGCTCAGCGGCGTCAGGTCGCCGCGCACATAGGCATCGTCCGTGACCTGCTCGACGTGCCCACCTTCCCACGCATTCCAGTTCCGTGTAATCGTGACCACAATCGCAGCGGCAAGCAGGACTACCAGCAGTGGAGTTCCGTACTTCAGCCATTTGGCCTTTGTGGGCTGCGCCGGAGCGCGCTGAGGTTCAGCCGCTCGGGCCGGAGCAGGTGTGGTGCCTGTTGCCATAATCAACAAACCTCCCCAAAGCCTTACCGACGCTCTCTGGTCTCTGAAAGCAGATCGTGGCGACTTCGAAAGACTTGCCTGGTCTCCTCACCTTGGCATGCTACTAGGCTCTTGGCTCCGCCTTTAAGGTGGTGTTGAGCCATGCGACCATGGCCGATTTCCAGGCTTCCTCGCCCGGTTTGTGTTCCCAGTTCTCCATGCCGTGCTCTGCATCATTCACTAACAGGAGTTGGCACTGTGCACCGACGTTTCTCATTGCCTCGCACAGGATTGGAGACGATACGAACGGTACAACCTGGTCGGCCGTTCCGTGGATGAACAAGAACGGCGGCATTCCCTTGTGAACACGATTGTGGGGTGAGGCGTCCTGAAGGACCTTCAAGGAGGGGTCGCTTAGATCAGTGACCCCGAAGAACTCCCCGATGCCCTTTGGGGGGGTGGGATCAGAAAAGGCCGTCAGGTCACTGGGCCCTTCGAAATCTACGACTGCCGCGACCCCAGAGGCTGTCTGCCTGTCGAGACCAGCCATGGCAACAAGATAGCCGCCGGCTCCGTCACCGATCAGGGCGATTCGATCCGAGTCGACACGATATTGCTCGGCGTGATCGCGAACCCACTTTACGGCGGTTTCGACATCTTCGATGGCCGCGGGGTACCGATACTTTGGGGCCAGGCGGTAATCGATGGAAAACCAGGCATAACCCGCTCTGCTGAGCAAGGATTTGAGCGGATCCAGGTTGGTTGCCTTGTCGCCTTCGACCCAATATCCTCCATGGACAAGGATCGCAGTCGGAAAAGGGCCTTGGCCGCGAGGGATTGAGGCGTCCAGCAGTAGTGGCCTGCCGTCCGGGCGAGCGTACTCGACATTGCTTATGGATTGAGCGGCAGTCTTGCTACCAGCAGCGGCCGCAGAAGGTGGGCCAGCCATCGCCGCAGGCAGCCATGCGACGGCGAGAATGGCAAAGCCCACGAGAGTGGTCCGTGAAAACAGTCCGACTCGAGCGAAACTGTGATTTCCCATTGTGCTGGCGGCCTCCACGCAAGTCCGGCTCCACTGGCCTAAGGGCATGTGAAGACCCGAAATTCTCTGATGCGGATGACTATCAAAAGAAATGACTTGTAGCCCTCGCGCTGTCTTGGAGCCGATGGGCCGGTGCCAATTAGCAGGCAATTGCCCAGCTGTTGACATTTCCACAGCCTTCAGGTGAGTTCCGCCCTTGGAGCTTTCGAGGCGAAGCTGACCCCTTGATGCGAGATGCACGGGGGCGGCCAAGGATATAATGCGCCCCATGGCGCCCAGTGAGCATGATTCCGGTCGCCCCGGACAACCGCCCGACCTTCGGCTTGTCATCGACTCGACTCCCGCTCTGATTCATACCGCCCGTCCTGACGGCTACCTAGATTTCTTCAATGAAACGTGGCTGAGGTACGTAGGACTCCCGCTGGAGGATTTAGAGGGCTGGAAATGGACGTCTGCAATTCATCCCGAAGACGTCAAAGGAATTGTGAACAAGTGGCGCGCGTCGCTTGCCAGCGGGGAGCCTTTCCTGCATGAAGCGCGCACGCGCCGGGCGGATGGGGAATATCGCTGGTTGCTGCACCACAAGGTGCCCTTGCGCGATGATGGCGGAAACATCGTCAAGTGGTATGGATCCAGCATCGACATCGAGGAACGGAAGCGAGCAGAAGACGCACTGAAGACGAGCGAAGCTTATCTCGCCGAGGCGCAAAGGCTGAGTCATATTGGCAATTTCGCCTACAACCCTAAAAACAGGAAATCGTTTCACTGGTCCGAGGAAGTGTTTCGAATCTGTGGATTGGATCCTCAACATGGCATCCCAGATCCTGACGAGTCCGCTCGGCTTGTGCATCCAGACGATCGCGATAGGGTTTCTAAAAGCGCTCTGCAGAGATTCCGTGAAAAAGCTGAGTTTTCACTCGATTACAGGCTTCTGTTGCACGATGGGACTGTCAAGCACATCCACACGACTTGGCATCCAGTCCTCGATGAAGCAGGAGAAGTCGTCGAATACGTTGGCACGCTGGCAGACGTAACGGAACCCAAACGCGCCGAAGAAGCTCTGCGCCGCAGCGAAGCTTATCTGGCGGAAGCGCAAAAGCTCAGTCACACTGGCAGCTTCGGCTGGAAGGTCGCGAGCGGCGAAATCATCTGGTCGCAAGAAACCTTCCAGATCTTCGAATACGACCCGAAAATCAAGCCCACAGCGGACCTCGTGCTCCAACGAGTGCATCCTGAAGACGCGGCTGTCGTAAAGCAAACCATTGAGCGTGCGTCCCAAGATGGAAAAGACTTTGAACATGAATACCGATTAGTGATGCCGGATGGCTCGCTCAAATACCTTCGCGTTGTTGCCCGTGCCTTCAGTGATGAATCTGGCGGAACCGAGTTTGTTGGCGCGGTAATGGACGTCACTGCAGCAAAGCAGGCGGAAGGGAAAGTCCGGGAACAGGAGACGGAGCTCCGGCAGATTCTGGACCTCGTTCCTCAATTTGTTGCTGTATTCGGACCGGGTGGCGAACGTCTCTATGCCAACCGCATGGGGCTCGATTACCTCGGCCTTAGTCTTGAAGAGTGGCGGCAAACACCCGGGTATGTTTTTCCGTCCCCGTCGTTTTTTCATCCTGATGACCGAGAACGGGCGGCGCGCACTTATTCCGATAATGCTCGCTCCGGCGGCTCCGCTTTCGAGTTGGAGTTGCGACTACGCAGACATGACGGCACTTATCGCTGGTTCTTGGTTCGTTATAACCCATTGCGCGATGAACAGGGACTCATCACACGGTGGTATGTTGCCTTGACAGATATCGAATACCGGAAGCAGGCGGAAGACAGGCTTCGGAGAGAAAACGTCGCTCTGCGTGAAGAAATCGACAAAGCCTCGATGTTTGAGGAGATCGTGGGAGCTTCTCCTGCCCTGCACAAAGTGCACTCCCGCGTATCCAAAGTCGCTCCGAGCGACTCCACCGTGCTGATCACCGGCGAAACCGGCACGGGCAAGGAACTGGTCGCCCGCGCCATCCACAAGCTCTCACGGCGCTCCGCGGGGCCGTTTGTCAGTGTGAATTGCGCCGCTGTCCCACGCGAGCTGATCGCATCGGAATTGTTCGGACACGAGAAGGGCTCGTTTACCGGAGCGCTGCAGCGGCGGCTGGGCCGGTTCGAGCTCGCGGAGGGTGGCACGATCTTCCTGGATGAGGTCGGCGAGCTACCTGCGGAGACCCAGATCACACTGCTGCGGGTTCTCCAGGAGCGCGAGTTCGAGCGTGTGGGTGGCAGCCAGCCGATTCGCGCGGATGTGCGGGTGATCGCCGCAACAAATCGTGACTTGGATTCTGCTATCGCTGCCGGCGCCTTTCGCAGCGACCTATTCTATCGCCTCAACGTGTTCCCCATCGCGGTCCCTCCACTTCGTGAACGGTGCGAAGACATTCCCATTCTGGTTGAGTACTTCATCGCCCGCTATACCAGGAAGGCCGGGAAGAGGATACAGACCGTAGAAAAGGCCACCATGGCATTGCTGCAGGCGTATTCCTGGCCGGGGAACATTCGAGAACTGCAAAATGTAATCGAGCGATCCGTGATCGTCTGTGAGTCGGAGTCATTTTCCGTGGATCCAAGCTGGCTTTCTCTAGAGCCAACTCCGACCCAGCCCAAACTCCCGCCGCTCGCCAAAAGGCCCACCGCTCAAGAGAAGGAAATCATTGAGGGAGCTTTGGCAAAAACCGGAGGCAGGGTTTCAGGGCCTTCGGGTGCAGCAACCCTGCTGGGTATGCCCGCCTCGACCTTGGAGTCTAAGATCCGGTCGCTTAAGATCAACAAGTTTCGTTACAAGTCAGCCTAGCTTGCGCATCGACTGCCCTCAGGAATCCGCTCCGGTTTTCGCGAACGACTCGCGAATTCGTGACACTCGCGACCTCGCTGGCTAGCCAACTTACTGTCTTCACGTGACTTATGCCTGGCCACCGTATTGCTATAGGCTCTGTGACGATACTTTATGTTGAAAATCCAGCGCTCAGCAAACGGCGAAGTTGTCTTTACCCTGAGTGGCCGAATTGAAGGGGAGGATGTGGAAGAGTTACAACGCCTCTTGCGGCTGGAAAAAGGGGGTCGCCAATTGGTTTTCGACTTGAACGACGTGACGCTCGTGGATCGGGATGCCGTGAATTTTCTTAGGCGCTGCGAAGCGGATAGCGTCCGGCTCAAGAATTGTCCGGGCTATATCCGTGAATGGATTGAACGGGAAAATGGCCGCATGGGGCGGCGACGGAGGTAAAAGATCATGGCAATTGCTTTAGCAACAAGAGTCACTCTTTTGTCCGGAGAACGTTCATGAGCGTGAATGGCCTTACCTTGACTGACCTGAGCCACCACGACCTGCCATTCGCCCCTGGTCCCCTGAGCACTGTCCGGATCGGCCTGTTGAGTCGGCCGCTACCCGAGAAGCCCACATTCGAGGGAATTGTAGGTCAGAGTTCCAGTCTTCGACAGGTGCTGGATCTGGTTGACACGGTCGCCAACGGATCGTCGACCGTGTTGCTGCTGGGAGAAACCGGAACCGGCAAGGAGCTGATTGCCCGCGCCATCCACAATCGCAGCCGCCGTGGGGACCGGGCGTTTGTAAAGCTCAATTGCGCTGCGATTCCCAGTGGTTTGCTGGAGAGCGAGCTGTTCGGCCACGAACGGGGCGCCTTCACCGGGGCGATTACCCAGAAGATTGGCCGGCTGGAGCTGGCCGATCAGGGCTCGCTGTTTCTGGATGAAATCGGCGACATCCCGCTCGAGCTTCAGCCGAAACTTCTGCGCGTATTGCAGGAGCGCGAATTCGAGCGCCTGGGCAGCACGCGGACACAGAAAGTGGACGTTCGGGTCGTGGCTGCGACGCATCGCGACCTGGAGGGCATGGTGCTGGAGAAGCAATTTCGCAGCGACCTCTACTACCGTTTGAATGTTTTCCCAATTTCCATCCCTCCCCTGCGCGAGCGCCCGGAGGATATTCCGCTGCTCGTGCATCATTTCATCGAACAAGCTGCGCGCAAGATGAACAAGGCGATTGACATTGTGCCTCCTGAAACGATGGAGGCTCTGTGTGAATATCGGTGGCCGGGCAACATCCGCGAGCTAGAAAATGTAATTGAACGGGCAGTGATTCTGTCTCCGGGCCGGGTCCTGCAAGTGCCCCTTCGCGCTCTGCACTCCCGCATCGCACCGGGGAGGAGTGGCCAACCGCTCGAGACTCTGGCAGACGTCGAGCGTGAGCACATCCGCGCGACTTTGAAGGACACTCGGTGGGTTCTCTCCGGGCCAAAAGGCGCCGCAACGCGCCTGGGAATGAAACGCTCGACGCTCTACTTCCGCATGAAGAAGCTGGGCATCGTCCGTCCGTGGTCCTGACGCGGGCGCCAGAGTAGATTCATAACGGCAAGCGTCGACCGGTTGGGGACCGGTGAGAGTATGGCCTTCCCGGACCGCCGCACTGCGAACATCGTGCTTACGGCTCTGCTCCTTGCGGCCGTTGTGGCGCTTCTTTACTTTGCCCGGCGCGTGCTTCTGCTTTTCGTGCTGGCCATACTTCTCGCCTACCTGATCGACCCCGTTGCCAGATTTCTCCAGCGCCATTCGCTGCTTTTCAAGGACTTGAGAAAACCCGCTATTCTCGAGGTGTATCTGGTCACGCTGCTTTTCATTGCCTTTGCCGGCCACGCCGTCGGGCCTGGGCTTGTCGGGCCGAGCGGCCTGCCGTTTACAAAGGTGCCCGGCTGGATCGAGGGCCTTTCGACCGGTGAAATTGCCACAGAAATCGGCGAGAAGTATGGATGGAGTGAAGCGGCGGAACTGCGCTTCAAAGCGTTTCTCGTGAGGCATCGAGAGGGAATCGAGCGCCTGGTGCAGAATGCAGAGCAGGTGACCTCGAATGCGCTGATCGTCCTGGTGATCGTCCCGATCCTCGCGCTGTTTTTTCTAGCCGACGGCAGCCAAATCGCGGACGCCGTCATTCGCATCGCTTCCACGGAAAGCAATCAGCAGGCGGTTCGTGCAGTGGCTGACGAACTGAACGCTATGCTCCGGCGGTACATCAGAGCCAAAGTGATTCTCGGCGCGTGGTCGTTTGCTTTCTATTCCGCGGTCCTGCTCCTGCTGAGGTTTCCGCACGCCATCGGGTTTGGCGCGATCGGCGGAGTACTGGAGTTCATACCCGTAGCCGGGTGGATGATCACGGCGGCGACGATTGTCGGCATCGGAGTTCTTACCCATGGTCACTGGATCTGGATGGCCGTGTTCCTGGGCATCTGGAGAATGGCTATGGACTATTTGATCTCGCCGCGCGTGGTCGGAAAGAATCTGGAGATCCATCCGCTGCTGGTGCTCTTTGCAGTGATGGCCGGAGGGGAAATCGGGGGAATCGTGGGCGTGTACCTTTCGATTCCATTGGTGGTGGTCATACGCGTGGTCTGGCACCAGTGCATCGCTTCGGCCGCGCGCGCTACGGCCGAATGGATGCCTGCCGACAAGAGTCTGTGATTTCCCAGCGGTGCCGGCGACTACATCCGGACTGGGCTTCCTGGCTCTTGCCAAAATTGATTTGCGCTTTCGGACCCGGGGCTTCGACTGGCGATCGAATCGCAATTTCAGTCTTCGGTGCCCAGTAATTGGCAACTGTTTGTCCGCCGCCACCCGGGCACCTGTTTCGCAAATCGGCCTGAACCTTCGATGTCCGCATGCTCCTTTCCGCTCAGCCACTTGCGAACGGACCACTTGCTCGCCGCATAGGCAGCGAAATTGCTCCCGGATTCGAGGGGCCTGATTTCGAGAGGATTACATTCATGAGCCAGATGCAAATCGCCGTTCCAGGTTTTCAGCCGACGCCCGGGCGGCACCTTCGGTTTAGAGGCGGGCGACGCAGACTCGGGCAAGACAATCCGTGGAAATCAGTACTACGGGTAACTGGCCAGGTCCTGGCCCCCGCGTGCCCGAGCAGCGAAAGGAACCTGGTCCAACGAGGTCTCGCCGGCGATGCAGATGCCTTGGACCAACTCTTCTCTGTTCATGCGACCAGACTCTATCGGACTGCCTTTGGCATCCTGCGCAACAAAGAAGATGCAGAAGATGCGGTGCAAGACGGGTTGTGCATGGCATTTACCAAGTTGCGTTCATTTGAAGGACGAGCGTCGTTCTCGACCTGGCTGACTCGAATCGTCATCAATTCCGCGCTCATGCTGCGCCGCCGGAGAAACGCTCACCCGGAGCCCTCTCTGGATGACATTTTCGATGACCACTCGGAATACCGGCCGGAGACATTGGCGGATGAACGGTCCAATCCCGAAGAACTTTGCAGAAGCACGGAACTCAATGCCCTGCTCGAAGAGCAACTCCGACTATTATCACCCGCGCTACAATCGGCGCTCCGCATCCGTGAACTTCAGGGGTTCTCCACTGCGGAAACCGCCTCGGCCCTGGGCATCAACCAAAGCACCATGAAGTCGCGAGCTCTTCGCGCGCGGCGACAGCTGGCAATTGCGCTGCAGCACTCACGACAGAGGCCGGCGAACTGA